>Ga0316217_10000812_pt1 | contig 43035 bp, 32 predicted proteins | sample 1anoAmetaG_FD_203633 | JGI IMG/M metagenome (GOLD analysis project Ga0316217, IMG submission 203633) | Freshwater microbial communities from Trout Bog Lake, Wisconsin, USA - 1anoA | ecosystem: Environmental > Aquatic > Freshwater > Lake > Hypolimnion/Profundal zone | place: USA: Wisconsin...
CCATGGTGATGAAGAAACACTACGAACCAGCATCCTCTGCGCACCTCTGCGGGGCTCTACGTTTTTCTCTGCGCTTCAAGGCATTTCGCTGAAGCCACCGGGAGGCCCGGATTTGTCAGAGTCGACCACAAATGATTCAGTCGGATGTCCCGAGGCGGAATGGTTCCGATGATTCGATGGGCCTACAGTAGGTTGAGGTCGAGTGTTCGCACGCCTGGGCTCCGATGGTGGTGCGTCGGGCGTGAGGGGAACGACTCTCCGGGGGGGCCTATACCCGGAGGGGCGCTTCGAGTCTTCAGGGCTGTTAAGCGGATGGCGCCGACGTTGAGTTCAGTCTGGCCCGTAATCCTTGGCAGGCCAGGCTCCAGTCGACGTCGGCGCCGCCCCTGACCCGTCATCCCCACTCGCAGCGCCCCTCCGGGCCTAGGCCCCCCCGGGGGGCCGTTCCCTCCACGCCCGACCCACCACCACCGGAGCCAAGGCGTGCGAACACTCAACCTCATCCTATCCACGGCCAATTTTTAAGCGACGCCGGCCGCGCCGGCGGAGCAAACGGGGCGAAGGGTCGGGACCGGTACGCCCCCCCACCTCTCAGCTGCCCGAGAAAAGCCAGCCGACGGCGCGTCGCACCCGGTCGGCGTCGAGTTGGAGGATGAGGGAGAGGAAGAGGCGCTTTTCGTCGAGGTTCTCGGTGCCGTAGGCGTAGGAGACCAGGCCGCCCACCGGGGCGTCGGCGTTGAGGCGGGAGGCGTAGCGCTGGCTGCGGGCGTCCCGGTAGGCCAGGTCAACGGTGACGTGGTTGAGCTTGACGCCCAGGCCGGCGGTCCAGCCCTTCAGGACCCGCTGCTGGCCGGTCTGGGGGTCCACCAAGGGCTGGGGCTCCTTGAACCAGCCCGCCCGCAGGGGCACGACCACGGCGTCGCCCAGGAAGGCCACCCACTCGCCGCCGGAGTGGAAGCTGGTCACGTTCGGGGTCCGGCTGGCGACGGTGAGGTCGAAGAAGTTGAAATGATCGTAGGGCGTCCCCTGGGGGACGAAGGTGGTGGTCGACCAGGGCGTGCGGCTCCAGTCGGCCATGAGGAGCAGGGTCGGCACCGGATGGACGCCCAGGCCCCAGCCCAGGGTCTCCGGCCAGCGCAGGGCGTAGGCGGCGCGGTCGCCGTGGGTGGTGCCGATGAGGCCCGTGGCGGGGTCGGGCTGGGTGAGATAGTTCTCGAAGGTGTAGGTGGCGGTGAAGGGCGACCGGTAGACGGCGCCCAGGTTCAGGAACTCCGAGCGCCAGATGAGGCCCAGGTTCGCGTTGAGGCCCCGGAACTGGTTGCGCTGGGCCAGATCGGAGTCGAACTGCGAGGTCGCCACCTTGGTGGAGGCCGAGCTGAAGTCCCAGTGGCCCTGCCAGACGTTGAGGGAGGCCCCCACCAGCAGGCGCGTGGTGAGTTCCGCGCCCAGCGCCAGGGAATACAGGTCGATGCCGCCGTCCTGTCCGATCCGCTGGGCGACGTTCTGCGGGGCCCCGCCCCCGGTGGGCGATGCCGTGTACCGGCTCGTCTGGTTGAAGTCGAAATCCAGGATCCGCTGGTAGCTGAACTGCAGGGCGGTGTTGAGGCCCCCCCGCTTCCAGGGGAGGGTGAGCGACAGGAAGGACGGTCGCGTGCCCTTGTCGCTGGAGGCGGAATCCGTCTGGGTCGTGGGGTTCAGGGGATCGGTGCTGCTGAAGCCGGTCATGCCCAGGCTCCGCTTGTAGCTCTGGCCCGTGAGGGAGACTTCGGGAAGCAGGAGCTGGGCCAGGCCCGCGGGGTTGAAGGAAACGGCCGTGGCGTCGTCCGCCACCGCGATGAACGCCCCGCCGGTGCCTTCGGCGCGCGCCCCGGCGCCCTGGATGGTGAAGGCCGTGCGGGACTGCTCGGCGATCAGGGCGTAGACGCTCTGGGCGGCCAGGGGCTGGACGTACTGCAGGCCCAGGGCCAGGAGGCCGAGACCGGTCAAGCTGCCCCGTGTTGTGCCCATGGCCGTGCTCCGGATGCTGGTGTGCGGGTGAGGAGGCAAGCTTAGCAGAGCTAACGGTTCCAGGCCAGGGGGGGTGGTCACTGCTCCAGAGGGATGCGCGTGCCGTCGGCCAGGCCGCGGTAGCGTCGGCCGGCGATCTGGAGCCAGAGCTCGCCGGGGCGGCCATCCTTGAGGCCGGCATCGATGCCGTAGACCCGGCCTCCGTGGAAGGCGGTCACCTGGTCGAGGGTGCTGTGCCCCACCACCAGCGTCTGGCACCGGTAGGCGCCCAGGATCGCGCCGATGGCATCCTCCGTCGGTTCGGGCCCCGGTGCCGCCCCGGGCACCAGGCCGCGGTACCACAGGGGGCCGGCACTACCGAGCAGCGGACCGGCACTGCCCATGAGCTCCGCCCGGCACCCGGCGTTCACGGCCTGGAGGTCCGCGTGGGCCGCCGCGAACTCCGGGGAGGGACCCGCGTGGGCGAAGAGGATGTCGCCCAGCCGGGCCATGACCGGCAGGGACCGCAGCCAGCGGCCCATATCCGTGCCGGGTCCGTAGAGGAAGGGGATGGCGTACGGCAGGTCCCGGTACTTGGGGTTGAGGTAGCGCAGGTCCCCGGAGAGGGCCATGACCTCGTGGTTGCCCAGGAGCACGTGCACCCTGCCTCCGGCTGCCCTGGCCTGCGTTTCCAGGGACCGCAGCAGCCAGAGCGCCTCGGTGACCTGGGGCCCCCGGTCGAAGACGTCCCCGGCCACCACCAGGTGTCCCCTGCCGAAGGTCCAGCGCAGGTCCCGGCCGACAATGCCCTGGGCCGCGAGGAGCTTCACGAGCCCGGCGCAGTTGCCATGGACATCGCTCACCGCCGCCAGGGCCGCGGGCAGGGGGAACACCGCCCGGGCCGCCGCCGGCGGCGCCGGTTCCAGCGCCAGGGCCGGCAACCCCGGCAGTTCCAGCCGGAAAGGCGGCGCCAACACCGCCTCCTCGACCTTGCCCTGGCGGACGCGGATGACCTTGGCCTTGCGGCCCTCCCACAGCACATAGGGCCCATCGTCCCGCAGGTCCGGCAGGGCCTGCGCCGCGGGTGGCGCCCAGGCTGCAAGGTGCAGCGGGGCCAGGAGGAGGGTCGCGGCTAGAAGGGCAGGGCAGCGCATGGGCAAGGATCTCATGGTTGCCAGGGACGGAGGCTACGGCATCCGTATTACCCCTAACTATCATAAATATTTAGGGGTAAATCTTGAATATTGCCATAATTTTATGGAAAAACAGATTGACATTAGCTTTGTTTACCCCTAGCCTTAATGAAGCGCTAGGGGTAAATCATGGCCCAGGCACTTCCCTTTGAAACCCAGACTCTTTATTCAGAACTCCTGGAACGGCTGCGCATTGCCGAGGTCCGGCGCTCCTTTGCAAGCCTCAGCGGAGGGTTCGTGAAGCGGATCAAGTCCGGGACCCCCTATTGGTATTTCAGGACTTCCGAAGGCATCGGTGGCCAGAGGGAATTCTACATCGGTCCGGACGATACCCTGACACGGGTGCGGGTCGCGAACGTGATCAAGCAGCGTGAAACAGCCGAGGATGGGGAGGAGGGGCTGGCCCGGTTGGCAGCGATGTTGAGGAGCGGGGGCGCCACCATGGCCGATCCGCTGTCAGCCCGAATCATCCGGGGCCTGGGCGCCGCCGGCGTGTTCCGCCTGGGGGGCGTGCTGATCGGAACGCATGCCTATGCGGCCATCGGGAATGCAATGGGCGTGCGCTGGTCCTCAGGTTTGCGGACCCAGGACGTGGCTTTCGCGGCCACCCGCCGCATGGGGATCGGCCTCCTGCAGACCCCGGAGCTGGAGGCCAATGTGCCCAGGGCGCTGGATACGCTGGAAATGGGATTCCTGCCCTGCATCCATATCCATTCGGACCGAAAACCCACGTCCTATGTCGCCCCGGCCAATGACGAATGGAAGGTGGATTTCCTGACGGATCCCAGGGGCAGGGACCGCACCTCTCCCGTCCCCATCCCCCGGCTCAACATCTACGCGCAGCCTTTGGAATTCATGGGCTACCTCCTCGAGAGGACCTTCGATGCCCTGATCCTCAACGGAGCACCGGTCCTCGTGCGGGTTCCTGAGCCCGCCCGGTTCGGCCTCCACAAGCTTCTGGTCGCCAGCAACCGGGACCCCAGCCAGCAGGTCAAGGCCGCCAAGGACCGGCAGCAGGCCTACGAGCTCCTGACGTTCCTGGAGAAGGAGCGACCGGGCGATATCGAACTGGCGGCAGAGAGCCTTCGTGAACGCGGCCGGAAATGGGTCCAGCGCGCGGTCCGTGAAGCCGGGAAGTTCCCGGAGCCGGTACCCGGACTTCTGGACAAGCTGACCCTCAGCGGTTAGTCGCCCAGAACGCCGCCACATCCGCCAGGATCGCCTCCGAGACCAGCTCCCCCGGCCCCGTCTCGAACCACCCCTCCGGATAGCAGGCGGCGAATTCGGCCTCCAGGAAGCGGCCGTCCAGGAAGATCAGCAGGCCCCGGTCCTCGGGGGTGCGGATGACCCGGCCGGCGGCCTGGAAGGCCTTGGCGGCGGCGGGGTAGGTGGTGGCGTAGGCCTGGCCGCAGCCGTAGCGTTCCTGGAAGTAGGCGCGAATGCGCTCCCGCTCCAGGTCGAAGGGGGGGATGGAGGGGCCCACCACCACACAGCCGATGAGGGCCTCGCCCGGAAGGTCGATGCCTTCGGAGAGGGAGCCGCCCTGCACGGCCAGGATCACCGCGTTGCGCTCCCGGCGCAGGGTGCCCAGGAGGTCCTGGATCTGGGCGGCCGTGGCCCTGCGGGGCTGGGTCCGGACCTGGAAGCCGGGCAGGACGAGGTGGGGCAGGGTCTTCTCCAGCAGCTCGAAGCTGGGGAAAAACACCAGGTAGTTGCCCGGGCCGAGGGGCAGGACCCGTCCCAGGAAGGTGGCGATGCGGGGCACTTCCTGCTCCCGGCGCCGGTAGAGGGTCGAGATCTGGGGCACCACCAGGACCTTGCGGTGGGAGGGAGGGAAGGGGGAGGGGACCTCCGCGGCCACGGTCCCGGCCTCGGGCAGGCCCGCGAGCCGCTGGTGATATTGGAACGGCTTGAGGGTGGCGGAGAAGAGCACGGCGCCGGCCAGGGGGGCCATGCGCTCCCTCAGGTGGGCCGAGGCGTCGGCGCAGGTGATCTGGAGGCGCCCGGGGGGGATCCAGGTGACGATGTGCTGCGGTCCGGGGAGCCTCAGCACGGCGCAGAAGTCCGCCCAGGCCCGCTGCAGCTGCACCAGGGGGTGGGTGGCCTTCAGTTCCAGGCCCCGCGCCGCGGCCTCCCCGGACAGCCTGGCGATGCGGAACTCCTCGGCCAGGAAGGGCTGGGACTCGGGGACCACCTCCCGGTGCGGCCCGTCCAAGGCCCGCAGGAGGGCCAGGCAGCGCTTGATCTGGACGGTCAGGGAGCGTTTCAGGGCCCGGTCCCGGGGCAGGGCGCGCTGCCGGGCCAGGGCTTCCAGGGCGGCCGTGTCCAGCGCGGGGGAGAACCAGTCCGCGGCCCTGGCCGGGAGGTTGTGGGCTTCGTCCACGAGGACCAGGTTGCGGGCGCTGGCTTCCGGGTTTCCGGCCAGGCGCGTGAGGGTCGAGCCTGGGGAAAACACATAGTTGTAGTCCCCGATGAGCACATCCGCGTGCCGGGCGGCATCCAGGGCGAGCTCGTAGGGGCAGAGCAGGTGCGCGTCGGCGACGGTGCGGAGCCCCTCGGCGTCCGCGCAGCCCAGGGCCAGGACCGTTGCCACCGCGCCCGAGGCCTTGAGCCGGTCGTAGTAGAGCAGGGCCCGGGGGCACACCTCGGGCCGGCAGTCCACCTCCTCCTGGGGGCACACCCGCTCCCGGGCCTTCAGGGTCACCGACGTGACCCCGCCGCCGAAGCGGCGCACGCAGTCCTCGGCCACCTCGTGCTGACTGTTGCGGGGCGTGCAGTAGAAGACCCTCAGATCCTCCGCCAGGGCCCGGGCCAGGGCGGGGAAGAGGATGGCGGCGGTCTTGCCCAGGCCCGTGGGAGCCTGGAGGAGCAGCCGCCGGCCCGCAGCGAGGTTGGTGGCCACCAGGGCCACCAGTTCCTCCTGCCCGGGCCGGGGGGTCGGAAACGGGAAGGTCAGCCGCGCGCCCAGGTCCTTTCGCTCCGCCCGGCGCGCCTCGGCCCTGGCCCAGGCCTCCCGGAGCGCGTCCAGCCGTCCTGCCACCCAGAGCGTGAAGGCCTGCGCGTCGAAGGGCAGGGGCACGAGGGTCTCGGTTTCGTCCAGGAGGCTGATGACCCGGATGCGGCACAGGGGCGCGGGGCCGCCAGGAGTCGCCTGGAGCCGCCCATGGAGCCAGGCATAGAGCATCGCCTGTAGGGCGAAGGGGTGCCCGGGCTGCTCGGCCAGGTCCTTCAGGAGGGCGCCGGGCCGGAAGGTGGTCTTGATCTCCTCGACGATGGGGGGCTCGGCTTCCACGAGCACATCGAGGCGGCCCCGCACCAGGACCTGGAAGGCGGCCTCGCCCAGTTCCGCCTGCACGGGCACTTCCCACCGGACCCGCGGATCCTCCCGGGCCAGCCGCTTCTGGACCCTTGCGTGCAGGCGGGACCCCAGGGCCATGGGATCGTCCTCGCCGGCCAGGGAACGCCGGTAGTCGATGCTCCCCGACGGCTCCAGGGGCGCCACGAATTCGCTTGCGGCCAGCTCCAGCCTCACGCTACTCCGAGACCTCGGGCCCCATGAGGAACCTGGCCGGGAAATGAAAGCCGCCACGCCCGCCGCGCTTGACCTGGTAGAGGGCGGTGTCGGCGGTGGTGAGCAGGGGATCGGCGTCCAGGCCGTCCAGGGGGAACAGGGCGATGCCGATGGAGATGCCCACCGTGCATTCCAGGTCGCCCAGGCGGTAGGGGTTGGAGATGGCCTCGAGGATCATGGCCGCGATGCGCTCGACCTCGGGGATCCCACGGACATCGGAAAGGAGGATGGTGAACTCGTCGCCCCCCATGCGGGCCACCGTGTCCGTCTCCCGGACGCAGCCCAGCAGGCGCTGCCCCACGGCCATCAGGAGGCTGTCCCCCACGGCGTGGCCATGGGTGTCGTTGACCGCCTTGAAGTGGTCCAGGTCCGTGTAGAGGATGGCGAAGGTGGTGTCCCGGCGCTTGGCGTGGGCGAGGCACTGGCTCAGACGGTCCAGGAACAGGAAGCGGTTGGGCAGCCCGGTGAGTTGGTCGTAGTGGGCCATGTGGGCCATCTGGTCCTGGAGGCGCTTGAGCTCGGTGATGTCCTCCTTGACCCCCACGAAATGGCTGATGACCCCGTCGTCGTCCCGGATGGGCGAGATGGAGGCCAGCTCCCACACCAGTTCGCCGGCCTTGGTGCGGTTGTGGAACAGGCCGTGCCATTCCCTGCCGCTCAGGATCGTGTCCCAGAGGTCCTTGTAGAAGTCCCGGGACAGGAAGCCGCCCTTGAGGATCCGGGGCGTCTGCCCGGCCACATCCTCCAGGGTGTAGCCCATGATCTGGGTGAACTTGGGGTTGACGTACTGGATGATGCCCCTGGGGTCGGTGATGACCACCGAAACCGGGCTCTGCTCGATGGCCTTGATGAGGACCCTCAGGCTGGCGGAGAGGCCACGGGTATCCTGCCCTATCTGGAGGAGGGCGGGGATGGCTGCTGAAGCGTCAGGGTCCATGGGGATTCCGGATTTTTACCTAGAATAGACATTCCCGGCGAGGAGGGAAGAGGTATTTGAACTCCGCCGGAATGGAACCGGCCCGCGAAAGGGCAAGCCTTGGCGTTGCCCGGTACCTGGGTTCTGCTAGGGTGAAAACAGACCTTTCGATAGGGCTTTAATGCTGATCTGGGCGGTGGGGGGTGGCAAGGGGGGCACCGGCAAGAGCCTGGTGGCCAACGGCCTGGGCATGAAGCTGGCGGGGCGTGGGGAGCGGGTGATCCTCGTGGACGCGGATTTCGGCGGGGCGAACCAGCACACCTACTGCGGACTCCCCCATCCGGCCAGCAACCTGGGGCGCTTTTTCGAGGCCAAGGCGACCCTGGAGGACCTGCTCCTGGAGACCCGGGTGAAGGGGCTGAAGCTGGTTCCGGGCAACTTCAATTCAGCCAATACGGACGGGCTGAATTCCGCCCAGAAGCTGAAGTTCTTCCGGCACCTCAAGCGCCTGGACGCGGACCACGTCATCCTGGATCTGGGAGCGGGCACCCAGTACGACACCCTCGACAGCTTCCTCCTGGCCGACGTCAAGGTGGCGGTCATGACGCCCGAGCCCCTGGCCATCGAGAATTTCTACCTGTTCGTGAAGAACCTCCAGTTCCGCCAGCTGGCTGGCGTCCTGTCCGAAGTGCACCTGCGGGACGTGGCCCGGGACATCTGGAAGCACCGGGCCGACCACGGCATCGTCACGGTGCTGGACCTGGCCCGGCACCTGGGCGGCCTGAACCCGGACTTCACCGATCGCTTCGAGCGGGAGCGACGGACCCTCTATCTGCACATGATCCTCAACGAGGTGCGGGAATTCCGCCAGGTGGACCTGGGGGTGGCGGCCCGCAGCGCCGTGACCAAGTACTTCCAGGTGCCCGCCGACTTCTCGGGCTTCATCCACTACGACAAGGACCTCTGGCACCAGTTCAACCAGGCGCCCAATCCGGTCCTGAAAGGGGCGTCCTTCGCCATGAACCATGATCTGGAGACCATCCTGAACGCGATCTTCAAGATCCGGGCCCAGCGGAGGTCCGGACCATGAGCGGGCGCGGGGAGCTGGGCGAAAGCCGGTGCCGGGAGATCCTGGAGGTGGGCCCCGAGGCCGGCCGGGAGGAGATCCGCGCCTCCTACCTGCTGCTCAAGAGCCTCTACGCCCCGGGTTCCACCGGGGGCCTGCCGTCCATGGACGAGTTCTCCCCCCAGGCCCAGGCGGGGATCCTGGCGGAAATCGAGGAGGCCTATGGCGAGCTTTCCGGCCGCAGGGAGACCGTGGCGCCCGCGCCGGCGCCGGTCCCCGTCCCGGCCCTGGCCCCGGGGGAGATCCTGGACGGCCCGGGCCTGGGCCGGATCCGGGCCGCCGCCGGGTTCACCCTGGAGCAGATGGGTGCCGAGACCAGTGTCCGCCCGACCTACCTGGCCGCCCTCGAGGAGGAGCGCTTTCTGGACCTGCCCTCGGCGGCGGTGATCGTCCGGGGCTACCTGACGGCCTATCTCGCGGCGCTGGGCGTGGCCTCGGACGCCTCGGTGGCTTCGTACGTGCAGCGCTTCCAGCGGTGGCAGGCAAAAGGATGACTTAATAGTTCTGGCCCACCCGGGGCCGGATGCGTCAAAATTTCCTTCAGCCACCGATCAGGTTCGACCGCCCGCGGCCGAGGAACGCGCCCGTCTTCCGGAAGGAATGTCATGTTTTCCATCGAACCATCGACCCGCCAGGCCGTTGCTTCGGGAGCCATGGCCGCGGACTACGCCTCCCTCCTGGACGCCCTGCCGGATGCCGTCTTCATCCACGCGGCCGACACCGGACGGATCCTGGAAGTGAACCTGGCCGGCCTGGAGATGTTCGGCTATACCCCCGAAGGCCTGGACGGGATCGAGCTGGAAGCGCTCAGCTCCGGGGAGCCGGGCTATACGCTGCGGGATGCCGGCGGCCGGATCCAGGAGGCCCTGGAGCATGGCCGGGCGGAATTCCGCTGGCGGTCGCGCCGAGCCGACGGCTCGGTCTTCTGGAGCGAGGTGCGGCTGGTGAACCCGGGCGCGGAGACGGGGCGGGTGATCGCCGTCGTGCGCGACCTCACCGACCGGGACGCGAACGAGGCCGCCCTGAAACGGATCACGCGGCTCTACGCGGCCCTGAGTCTGGTCAATCAGTCCCTCATCAAGGTCCAACGCAGGGAGGAACTGTTCGAAGGCATCTGCCGTGCGCTGGTGGAGGGCGGGGGCTTCTGGGCGGCCTGGATCGCCGCGCCCGATCCGGTGACCCAGCGCTTCGAGCCCCTGGCCAGCTACGGAGGTCGGGCGGAATGGCTGGGGGGACTGGATATCTACGCGACCGGGGACCGCCCCGAGGGACAGGGCACCATGGGGGTGGCCTACCGGGAGGAACGGCCGGTCATCGCCAACGATTTCGACCAGGATGCCCGCACGCTGCCATGGCGGGTGGCGGGCCGCTCCCGGGACTTCCGCGCCGTGGCCTCCTTTCCGGTACGCGACGGTTCGGGCCGGGTCTTCGGGGTGCTCTGCATCTATGCCAGGGAGACGGGGTTTTTCGCCGAAGCGGAACTCGCCCTGCTGGAGGAAGTTTGCAACAGCTTGACCTACGGCCTCGAGGACCTGGCCAAGGAGGAACGGCGGCGCCTGGCCGAAGCCGAACAGCGCAGCCTGGAGGCCCGTCTCCAGCAGACCCAGAAGATGGAAAGCCTGGGCAACCTCGCCGGCGGGGTCGCCCATGACATGAACAACGTCCTGGGCGCCGTCATGGGGCTGGCCTCCATCGAGCGGGAACGTGCCGAGCCGGAGTCCCCCGCCGCCCGCTCCATGGAGACCATCGTGCAGGCCTGCTCCCGCGGCCGGGAGCTGGTGCAGGGCCTCCTGTGCTTCGCCCGCCATGACCTGGGCGAGCACAAACCCGTGGACCTCAACCGGCTCGTGGCGGAAGTGGTGGGCCTCCTCAGCCACACCACCCTCCAGCGCATCCAGTTCCACACCGACCTGGACCCGGACCTGCTGAGCGTGGAGGGGGATTCCGGCGCGCTCAACCTCGCTTTCATGAACATCTGCGTCAACGCCCTGGACGCCATGCCCGAGGGGGGCAGCATCACCGTGCGCACCCGCAACGGAGAGGATGGCACGGTGACCGTCGAGTTCCAGGATACCGGGGTGGGCATGCCGCCGGAGGTCATGGAGCGGGCCACGGAACCCTTCTTCACCACCAAGCCGGCCGGCAAAGGTACCGGCCTCGGCCTGGCCATGGCCTATGGCACCGTGCAGGCCCACCGCGGGACCCTCGCCCTGTCCAGCCAGCCGGGACTGGGCACCCGGGTGCGGATGGTCTTCCCCGGAAGCCGGGAACGTCCGGTCCCGGTCCACGAGGATGCGGGGAAGGCGCGGGCCCCGGGCCTCAGCATCCTCCTGATCGATGATGACGAGATGCTGCGCGAATCCATCAGCGACGTGCTCACCTGGCAGGGACACAGGGCCGAAGGCGTCCCCGGCGGTCAGGAAGGCCTCGCTCGCCTCGCCGAGGGTCATACCTATGATCTGGTCATCCTGGATCTAAACATGCCCGGCCTGTCGGGGCATGAGGTCCTCCCCAGGCTCCTGGCCATGAGGCCGGACCAGCGTGTGCTCATCTCCTCAGGGTATTCCGACGGCTCGGTGAAGGACCTGCTGGAGGGCCGGCCCAACGTCCGCGCCCTCAGCAAGCCGTTCACGACCCAGGAACTGGACCGGAAGATCCGGGAGTTCTAACGCACGTCCGCCCTGTTTGCCGCCGGCTGGGCCGGCGACGAAACAGGGCGGACATCCAGGTGGGGTCGGAAGATTCAGGGCTTGGCCGACCAGGCGATGTCGGACTTGCCCTTGGCCTTGGCCTTGGGCTTGGGGGCGGGCGTATCCTGGACGCCGGTGGTGATGGTGCGCTTTTCCACCGCGGCGCCCTTGACCTTCACTTCGATCTCCACGCGGCGGTTCCTGGCCTGGCCTTCAGGCGTGGCGTTGTCGGCGATGGGCTGTTCGGGGCCGGCGCCCACGGTCGTGACGGTGGAGGCGGGCAGGCCGGCTTCCACGAGCACCTTGGCGACGGCGTCGGCGCGGCGCTTGCTGAGGGCCTTGTTGTAGGCGACGCCGCCCGAGGCCGACGTGTAGCCGGTGACCAGGAGGGTGTACTCACCCTTGTAGGCCTTGAGCTGGGAGGCGACCTTCTTGATGGCTTCCGTGCCCTCCAGTGAAAGCACGTTCTGCCCGTTGGCGAAGTGCAGCACGGCCTGGTCCAGGACGATCTTGGCGGGGGGCGGGGGCGGGGGCGGAGGAGGCGGCGGCGGCACGGCCTTGGGCTGTTCCATGGGCGGCGGCGGCGGAGGCGGCGGAGGCGCGACCACGGGGGCCGGTGCGGCCATGGGAGCAGGCGCGGGGGCCTCGGCGGGAGCGGGAGCGGGGGCGGGGGCCGGGGCGGCCTTGGCGCTGGCGGCGCCCCCCCAGCGGAAGCCCAGGCCCAGGAGGCCCATGGTCTCGTAGTGGGGCAGGGACGAGGTCACCCGCACTTCACGCACTTCCAGGGAAGCGAGGAAGTTGTCGCCCAGACCGGCCTGGAACCCGATGCCCGCGATGAGGTTGGCCACCGAGGTCTTGTCCGTGCTGGAGGTCCAGGGGGCGCCAACCTTGGTCAGGCCCACCCCGGCCCGCAGGAAGGGGGTGAAGGTGGTGCTGCCGGCGTTGAGGTTGAGCAGGCCCGAGAGATCCGCGTGGGTCTCCGTGCCGCTGATCTTCGTGGGCTGGTTCTTCAGCTTGGGGGTCCAGCTTACGGCGGAGAGTTCCAGACCCCAACGGTCACTCAGCCAGGAGCCAATGCCGCCACCGAAGCCTGCGCCCGTGTCCACGGTGGACGAATAGGGCTTTACATACGCACCCTGGAGCTGCAGCCAACTGGTACCATCCTGGGCGAAGAGGCTGCCTGTGGCAGCTGCTAGAAGTAAGCCACATACGGTGAGCTTCAACGGACCCTCCTTTGGAAAAATGAATTATATTGATGATAGAGTAGTCGCGCCCTGCCCGCTGTCAAAACTTTTTTCTCGCCTCGTTTATTTCGCGGGAAGGGGTAGTCCCTGTCTTACTGAGCGAGGTCCCCGCCCCCGTCCAGGCCGCCAAAACGATAGCCCTTGGCCCGCAGCTGCTCAACGAGGCCGGGCAGGAGTTTGCCAGCCCGGTCATGGATATCGTGGAAGAGGATGATGCCCCGCTTTTCCTCCCCCACCAGGCGGAGCACCCGGTCCGCCACGGAGCTGGGCACGGGGTCCGCCCAGTCCAGGCTGTCGATGTTCCAGAGCACCGAGCGCAGGTGGTAGGCCTCGAGGGCCTTGAGCTGCACGGGCGTGCGGGCGCCGTACGGAAAGCGGAAGAGGTGGGAATGGGCGCCGGGGATGGCTCCCAGGAGCTGGTCCGTCTCCCCGATCTCGAGGTCCAGGGGTTTGCCGGTCTCCTTGTTCAGCTGGGCATGGGTGTAGCTGTGGTTGCCGATGATGTACCCGCCCTTGACCAGGTCCTCCGTGAGGTTCGACAGGCCGCCCAGCTTCACCGCGCCCGCGGCGTCCACGGAGCCCAGGTTGCGCCCGATCTCGAAGAACACAGCCGGCAGGTTGTCGCGCTGGAGGATGGCCTTGATCTCCTCCGTGTAGACCCGGTGGGGTCCGTCGTCGAAGGTGAGCACGAGGACCTTGTCCGGCAGTTCCCGGCCGCTGATTTCCCGGGTCGCCGGCCGGGTTGGCGGCGGCTCCGGCGCTGGGTTCGGCCCGGGCGTTGGCGTCGGCCGGGGCGCCGGGGCGGGAAGAAGCCCCCTCAAGGCCGTCAGGTAGGCCTGCCACAGCACCCGGTCGCCTCCCCTGGAGGGCACCCCGGGGCCGCCGAAGACCTGACGGTATTCCGCCTCCACCTGGCCCTCGACCCGGTCCACCTCCGCCAGGTCCCGGACGAGGCGAGCCTTGATGGGGTCGGCCTCGGCCGAGGTGTCGCCCGCCACGGCCTGCTGGAGCACCCGCAGGGGGTCCCGGAAAGCCAGGCGATCCAGTTCCAGAAGTTCAGGATCCTTTTCCATCCAGTCCAGCAGAGCCTGGGCCACGGCCTCCCGCTGGGGGGCCGGCTCCCTGCCCAGGGCCGCCAGGGAGCGGTCCAGCTGGAAGACCAGGGCGCGCCGGTCGTGGAAGAGGCGGTGTCCCGTGGCGAGGGCCTGTTCCCGGGCGGCACCCTTCAGGCTGGCCTCCTCCGCGAAGAGCAGCACCAGTTGCCGGTGGAGGGAGAGGTCGGAACGCAGCCCCTGGAGGAGAGGCCCGGCCTCCGCCGGCGGGAAGGACGCCGTCTCCAGGGCCGCGGCCGCCGCCAGGGGGGCGAGTACCGGGCGGGGCCCGCGGGTCCGCGTCTGCCACACCGCGCCCCCCGCCAGAAGAGGGACCAGCGCCAGGAGGGTGTATCTTGGTTTCATTGATCCAGTCTAAGCTGAGAAGCGCAGACCGTGGGCAGGGAGGTTCGCGACATGGTGACGAGAGACGAGGCCTGGACGCTGCTCTGCGCATGGACCCCTTCGGAGCGCCTGAGGATCCACGCCCTGGGCGTGGCGCGGGTCATGGAGGACCTGGCGCGGCGGCAGGGGCAGGACCCCGCTTCCTTCGCGCTGGCCGGCCTGCTCCACGACGCGGACTACGATCAGTGGCCCGAGGAACATCCCCACCGCATCGTCGCCTGGCTGAACGAGCATGGGGAACCCGAGGTGGCCCGGGCGGTGGCCGCCCACGCGGCGGAACGGACCGGAAGCCACCCCGAAACCCTGCTGGAGCGGGCCCTGGTCGCCTCCGACGAAGTGACCGGCTTCGTCATGGCCTGCGCCCTGGTGCGCCCCCAGCGCACCGAGGGCCTGGAGCCCCGCAGCATCCGGAAGAAGATGAAGACTCCCGCCTTCGCCGCCGGGGTGAACCGGGACGAACTGCTCGAGGGCTTCCGCCGCCTGGGCGAACTCATCGGCGGCACCGAGGATGAACACTTCCAGCGGGTGGTCGACGTCCTCCACGCGCATCGCGGGGAACTTGGCCTGTAGGACTTCAGGATCTGCCTTCGAGGGTCACCTTGTTGGCCACGCGCTTGAAGCCGCGGATGCCGGCGATGATCCGTGTCACCAGCTCGCGTTCGGCGGGATTCCGGGCGGCGCCGCGCACCGTGACGACGCCTCGGTCCGTCTTCACCCGGGTGGCGAGCATGTGGGCGTCGCGGTCCGGCACGGAAGCTCCCGCGACCGCGCAGGTCAGGGCGGAAAGGAGCAGGAAGGGGCGGGTTCCATGGTTCACGGCAGCCTCCAGGCATGGATCGGAAAACGCCGGGACCCCGGACCAGGGTTCGCCGGCATTGCTCGAATGCAGGCAGGACGGAAATGGTTCACGCTGATTTCACGGACGGACATACGTGCGGCGATACGGGCGGTCTGGTGCCGCCCTGGCGGATGCCAGTCCGGGTGTTCAGGACGGGCGCCTGGGCACGCCCTCGATGCCCCGCAGCAGGGCGATGCGGTTCTCGCCCTTGGGCTCGAGGTTGAGGATCTGCTCCAGGATATGGCGGGCTTCGGCGGTGCCGAAGGCGGCCAGGGCCTTGGCGGAGGCCATGCGGATGGGGAGGGGCTCGGCGGTGCGGAAGATCCGTCCCTTGCGCTTCAAGACCGTGGCGAGGATGGGGAGGGCGCTGGCGTCGCCGATCTGGCCGAGGGTCTCCAGGGCCTTGACCCGCACGCTCTCGGGTCCCTTGGCGGTCAGGGGCTCGATGGTGGGGATCGCTCCGCTCGCCTTGATCTGTCCGAGGCCCTGGAGCAGTTCGAGCTGGCGTTCCACCGCGGCGTTGGGGAGAAGCTCCACCAGGAACCGCTCGGCCTTGTTGGCACCCGTCTTTTCCGCAGCCCTCACCGCCGCCTGCAGCACCCGGAGATCGGGGTGCTCCAGACAGGGGACCACGTATTCGAAGGCCTCCGCCTCCCCCATGTCGGCCACGAGGTTCAGGGCGTTGCGCATGAGATACCAGGAGCCCTTCACCAGGCTCTTCTTCAGGGCGGGCAGGGCCAGGGGGCCCAGGTGCAGCAGGATCTCCATGATCCGGCGCCGGCGCTTGAAGCTGCCCTCCTCCTCAAGGAACTCGGTGAGGGTATGGGCCCCGGGATCGCCGAGGTAGTCGAACAGGGGCAGGACGCGCGCGGCCTGGGGGGAGGCCTCCTCCCGGAAGAACCATTCCAGGGGGCGCACGGCGATGTTGCGGGAGGCCATGATCCGCTCGGCATGGGCCCGGCCCCTGCCTTCCCCCTCCAGGGAGGCGAGGTCCTCCTGGACGCGTTCCAGGCTGCCCTCCACGGCCTCGAGGCCCAGCATCAGGGCGACGATCTCCAGGGCGCCCTCGGCCAGGTCAGGGTCCTCCTCGGTGGCCAGGACGCGCAGCACCCGCTCCCGCAGGGCGGGCAGGGCGCCCTGCGGGACCAGGGACAGGTCGTCCAGGTTCACCAGGGCCCAGGTGGCTTCCAGGGCCCAGCGGCGGGTGGCGGGCTTGTCCAGGGCCGCCTCCAGCTGCTCCAAGGCCTTGCCGAAGATCTCGAACCAGCCCCCGGAGAGGATCTCCCGGAAGGCACGGCCCGCATCCCGCGCGTCCAGTTCCTGGAAGCGCCCGCCGTTCACCAGCTGCACCAGATAGGACCCGATGGGGGCCGTGTCGGGGGGGGCCGTCGCGTTCTGGATCTTGCGCTGGAACAGGAGGGCCAGCTTCACTCGAGATTCCCGATGTCGTTCTTCCATGCCTACCATTTTCACTCAAGAGGGGCGGAAACCGTCCCAGTTTTTGACCCTGGCCCCCCTTTTCACGCCCCGTAGATCACCTTCTCCGCGTCCGCGGGGGTCAGGGGCCGGCCCAGGAGGTAGCCCTGGCCGATTTCGCAGCCCTCCCGCACGAGGAAGGCCAGCTGCTCCTCGTTCTCGATGCCCTCGGCCACCACCTCCAGGCGCATGGACTTGGCCAGGGCCAGGATGGCCACGGGGATGGCGCCGTCGTCGGCGGCGCCGTTGAGGTTCTTGACGAAGGACTGGTCGATCTTGAGGGCGTGGATGGGGAATTTCTGCAGGTAGGCCAGCGAGCTGTACCCGGTGCCGAAGTCGTCGATGGAGAGCCGGATGCCCATGGCCGCCAGCTTGGCCATGCGTCCGATGGCCAGTTCGGCGTCGTGCATGATCATGCTCTCGGTGATCTCCAGTTCGAGCAGGCCGGCCGGGAACCCGGTCTTGGCCAGCACCCGCTCCACCGTGCCGATGAGATCGCCCTGCCAGAACTGGCGCCCGGAGACGTTGACCGCCATGCGGCAGGGGCGGCCGTACCGCTCCCGCCAGGCCTGGCCCTGGGTGCATGCGGTTTCCAGCACCCATTCGCCCAGGGTTATGATGAGCCCGGTCTGTTCGGCCAGCGGGATGAACTCCGAGGGGGAGATCTCGCCGTATTCGGGGAGCTCCCAGCGGGCCAGGGCCTCGAAGCCCACCGCCTCGCGGGTCTGGAGGTCCCACTGGGGCTGGTAGTGGACCTTGAAGGTCTTGTTCTGGACGGATTTGCGCAGGGCGGCTTCCATGTAGAGCTGCCCCTGGGCGCGGATGTTCATCTCCGGCCGGTAGAAGTGGTAGGCGTTGCCGCCCTTGCCCTTGCTGAAATACATGGCGGTGTCGGCCGCCTTGAGGAGATCCTCGGGCCGGTCCCCGTCCGAGGGGATGAGGGCCACCCCGATGCTCGCGCTGATGGTGAGAGGGAAGGCCTTGAAGTGGATGTCCTCGGACAGGGTGGCCAGGATGCGCCGGGCCACCACGTGGATGTGGCGCGCGTGCTCGATGCCGTCGAGCAGGATGATGAACTCGTCCCCGCCCAGCCGGGCCACGGTGTCGCATTCCCGGAGGCAGACCTTGAGGCGGGCCGCGGCCTCCTTGAGCACCTGGTCACCGATATCGTGGCCCAGGGAGTCGTTGATGTTCTTGAAGCGGTCCAGGTCCAGGAAGAGCAGGGCGGCCTCCTGGTCGTCCCGCTTGCACCGGGCGATGGTGGTGGCCAGGCGGTCCTGCAGCAGGGTGCGGTTCGGCAGGTCCGTGAGCTTGTCGTAGAAGGCCAGGAACCGGATCTCCTCCTGGGTCCGCTTCTCGTCCGAGATGTCCCGCACGTAGACGGAGATGCCCTTGCCCAGGGGGAACACCCGGAACTCGTACCAGTAGGGCGTGCCCTCCTCGTGGTGCTGGACCGTGCGGGTCGCCCCGGTCTCCATGGCCTCGATGAAGGTGTCCTCCACCGGCGTCTTGTCCGGGTACAGGCTCCAGTAGGTCGTGCCCAGCAGCTGGGCCGCGACCCGGCCGAAGCGGGCCTGGGCCTTGGCGTTGGCGTAGGTGAAGCACCAGTCCCGGTCCAGGGCGAAGAAGGCGTCGCCGATGCTCTCCAGGATCGAGGTCAGGTCGGCCCGGGTGGACTGCAGCCGGGACTCCAGGGCGGCCACGCGCAGGCACCGGTCCAGGGCGTCGTCCAGCCGCCCCTGGGAGACCGGCTTGAGCAGGTAGTCGGTGACGCCGATCTCGATGGCCGCCAGGAGGAGCTTGAGGTCCTCATATGAGGTGATGATGAGGATCCGGGTCTCCCGGTCGTGGAGCTTGATGGCCCGGGCCATGCTGATGCCGTCCATGCGGGGCATCTGCACGTCCGTGAGGACCAGGGCCGGATGGTGCTGGAGGAACAGGTCCAGGCCCTCCTCCCCGTCCCGGGCCATGATCACCCGCTCGAAGCGGCGCGCCAGCATCTTCTGGAGCAGCTTGCGGGTGGTCGAGTCGTCCTCGACGCAAAGAACCGTCATGGCTTCCTTCGCTGGACGGTCAGACGACATGGCGGCCCCGGAGCGCATGGACGACCTGAAGAAACCGGTGGGTGGCTCCCAGTCCATGAGATTTTCGTTATTCTTTCCTGAGTGGGGGCCGGGTTCAAGAGCTATCTTCCGTTCCGGCCCCATGGGGCAACCCCGGGTGGCGCGTTCCGGGCGTCCGTATTGGAGCTTGTTCCGAGGGGGCCGCAGGATGACAATCAACGCCGACGACACCTTCCTCCATGGACCTCAACCCGCTCATCGCCTGCCGTGATTGCGACCGGATCCACCGGCATGTGGCCATGCCGGCGGGGTCCGTGGCCTGGTGCACCCGGTGCGGGGCGCCCCTCTACCACTTCAAGGGCGCGCCCCTGGACCGGAACCTCGCCCTGTGCCTGGGCGGACTCATCCTCTTCGCCGTGGCCAACGTCTTCCCCTTGCTGTCCTTCGAGCTGCAGGGGCAGGTCAGGCAGGTGACCCTCCTGTCGGCGGTGACGGCCATGGCCGACGCGGGCCGGCCCCTGGTGGCCCTGGGGGTCATGTTCACCTGCTGGGTCATGCCCCTGTTGACGCTGCTGGGGACGCTCTGGGTCATCCTCCCCTTCCACCTGGGGCTGCGCCCCTGGAAGGCGGCCCTGGTCTTCCGCCTGACCCGGGTCTTCCAGTCCTGGAGCATGCTCGAGGTGCTCCTGCTGGGCGTGCTGATCTCCTACGTTAAGCTGGGCAAGCAGGGCATCGTGCTCATGGGGCCTTCCTGCTTCGCCCTGGGCGCCCTCATGGTCCTCATGGCGGCGAGCACGGCGGGCCTGGACGCGGAGGCCGTCTGGGAACGCATCGGGGGCCGGGCCTACCCCGTTCCCCGGGCCCATGCGGGGGCCCACGTTTCCTGCCACGCCTGCCGGCTGGTGCTGCCCGAAGGCCCTCCCCACTGCCCCCGCTGCGGGGCGGGCCTCCACCGGCGCAAGCCCGGAAGCCTGGGCCGAACCTGGGCCCTGCTGGCGGCCGCGGCGCTCCTCTTCATTCCTGCCAACCTGATGCCGGTGATGCGCACGTCCTCCCTGGGGGACACCCAGGCGAACACGATCCTCAGCGGCGTCCTCTTCTTCATGCGGGAAGGGTCCTGGGGGCTCGCCCTCATCATCTTCATCGCGAGCATCCTGGTGCCCCTGGCCAAGCTGTTCACCCTGGCCTTCCTGCTGGTGAGCGTGCACCGCGGGAGCCGGTGGCGGCCCGAGGACCGGACCCGGCTCTACCTGCTGACGGAAATGGTGGGCCGCTGGTCGATGGTGGACATCTACGTCATCGCGCTGATGGTGACCCTGGTCCAGATGGGCTCGCTGGCCGTCGTGGAGCCGGGGGCGGGGGCCACCGCCTTCACGGCGGTCGTGATCCTCACGCTCTTCGCCGCCGAGAACTTCGATCCGCGCCTCATCTGGGACGCCCTGGAGGAACCCCGTGTCTGACCCCATGCCGGATGAGTCCACCCCCGCCACTCCGCCGGAGGCGGCGCTGCCCGAGATCCACGCCCGCAGGGGGATCTCGATCGTCTGGATCATTCCCATCGTCGCCGCCCTCATCGGGCTCTGGCTGGGGGTGCGGGCCTGGCGCGAGAACGGCCCGGTGGTGACCATCACCTTCGAGGGCGCCGAGGGCCTGGAGGCTGGCAAGACCCGCATCCGCTTCAAGGACGTCGAGGTGGGCCGCGTGGAGGCCATCCACCTGAGCCCGGACCGCACCCACGTGGTCGTGAACGCCCGGATGGAGCGGGACGCGGAGGATTTCCTGAAGACCGACAGCCGCTTCTGGGTGGTGCGCGCCCGGATCTCCCTCAACCAGGTCAGCGGCCTGGGCACCCTCTTCTCCGGCGCCTACATCGGCGTGGACCCGGGCCACAAGGGCTCGCGCGCCAGCGAGTTCAAGGGCCTGGAAGCGCCGCCGGTGGTCACGACGAGCCAGCCGGGGCGGTCCTTCCTCCTGCGGGCGGAGCGTCTGGGCTCCATGGATATCGGCTCGCCCATCCACTACCGGCAGATCCGGGTCGGGGAGATCATGGGCTACGAACTGGCTCCCGATGGCCAGTCGGTGGGCCTGCGGGCCTTCATCCACGCGCCCTACAGCGATCTGGTGCGCGAGGAGACCCGCTTCTGGCTGGAAGGGGGGGTGGATTTCTCCCTGGACGCCAATGGCGTCAGGCTCAGCACGGAACCCCTGGCCACCCTGATGCTGGGCGGCATCGCCTTCGAGACGCCCGTGACCCTGGAGTCCAACGGGCCGGCCAAGGAGGGGCGGGACTTCCCGCTGTACGACAGCCACGAGAAGATCTTCGAGAAGACCTACCTGGAAAAGCAGTACTACGTTCTGAACTTCAGCGAATCCGTCCGGGGCCTCACCCGCGGGGCGCCGGTGGAGTTCCGGGGCATCAAGGTCGGGGAGGTGTCCGACATCAAGCTCGAGTTCCACTCCGAACAGCTGGAGGTGCGGATTCCCGTGCTCATCAGCCTCGAGCCCGAGCGCCTGACCCTCAAGGGCCGGCACCCGGGGGCCTCGGTGACCCAGGCCATCGAGCAGCTCGTGGAGCGAGGCCTGCGGGGCCAGCTCAAGACGGGCTCCTTCATCACCGGGCAGCTGTTCGTGGATCTGGACCTCTACCCCAGCGCGCCGCCCCGCAAGCTGGACAGCAGCGGCCCGTACCCCCAGATCCCCACCGTCCCCACCACCCTGGGCACCGTCACCGCCTCCATCACCGAAGTCTTCGACCGGGTGCGCAAGCTGCCCCTGGAGGAGGTCATGGAGGAACTGAAGAAGAGCATCCCGGCGCTGCGGGAGACCGTCCTGCAGGCCCGCAAGCTCATGGTCAAGGCCGACGAGGAGACCCTCCCCCAGGCCAAGGCCACCCTGGAGCAGGCCCAGAAGACCCTCGCCCAGGCCGACCGGGTCCTCAGCGCGGACGCCCCCGTGCAGCAGGACCTGCGCCGGACCCTCCAGGAGGCCGAGAAGGCCTCCCGTTCCCTCAAGATCCTCACCGACTACCTGGAGCTCCATCCCGACGCCCTGATCTTCGGGAAGGGGAAGGAGAAGGAGAAGAAGTGAAACAGCCGGCCCTAGCCCTCCTCCTCCTGCTCCCGCTGGCCTGCGGGCCCACCAACCTGCCCGTCACCTACCATGTCCTGCCCGCCGGCGGCAACGCCGCCCCCGCGGAGGGCAGGGACCTGGCCCTGGTGGTGGGCCCGGCGCGCTTTCCCGATCTCCTGGACCGGCCCCAGATCGTCACGGAGGCGGCGGACGGGACCCTCACGCTGTCCGAGACCGAACGCTGGGCCAGCAACCTGGAACAGGACTTCCTGAAGGTCCTGGCCGAGGACCTGGCCACCGCCCTGGGCAGCCACCGCGTCGCCGTGTGGGGCTTCAACAACCCCGCCCCCAACCCCTTGCGGCTGAACCTCGACATCCTGCGCTTCCACGGCGACCTGGGGGGCGAAGTCGCCCTCAAGGTCCGGTGGACGCTGCGCGCGCCCGGCGGCAAGGTCATCGCCGAGCGCATCTCCCTGGTCACCGCCAAGGTGCGGGGACCCGGCTACGACGCCCTGGTGGCCGCCCACGGCCGGGCCCTGGAGGATCTGGGCGCGGAGGTCGCCACCTCGGCCCTGGCCTGGGCGGATGGCAGGAAACCCCAGTAGACGCCGGCTTCAGGGTTCGGCGCGCAGCAGGCCCTGGAGGGCCGCGGTCGCGGGCGAGGCCCCCAGGACGGGGTCGCCGGCCAGGGCCGCCAGGAGGCCCCGCACGGAGCGCTGGGCGGGCAGCAGGGCTTCCAGGGCCGTCTGGTCCCCATCGTTCAGGACGAGGTGGAGGGTGACGGCGGTGCGCCCGGGTTGGATGGGGTTGAGGAGGTCCTGCACGATGGACCACACGGCCCGGGTGCGGGCGGGGTCCAGGCCGGTCACCTGGAGGTTGTTGGGCGAGTTGATCATGTAGGTGGGCACCTCCTCCGAGGGGCCCGCATGGTGAGCGGAGGTGGCGGTGGCCTCGCCCGTGAGCCAGGCCCCGGCGGCATGGCCGTTGAAATGGAAGGGCGCCCCGCCGTAGAGGCCCATGCCCGCCTGCCGGCCGCGGTTGTCGCCGGGCAGGCCCTGGTAGCCCAGGTCCGGATACAGCCAGTAGTGGGGCCGGAACAGCATGGGGGCGGCGTAGGGCTGGTTCTGGCTCACCACGTAGAGCTCCAGCGGGGCCGGAGCCACGGCCAGGGCCCCCAGGGCGGCGCGCACGTCGGCGGGGAGCGCCTCCCGGAAGAGTTCGGGCAGGCGCAGGTTCAGGCAGGCCTTGGCCGGCAGGTCATGGTCCGGGCGCATGGCGCCCAGGGGATCATCCTCCCTCCAGGGATGGTAGGCATGGAAGATGGGCGCCTTGGGCCACGCGTAGCCGTACTGGAGGGTGCGGCTGGCGGCCGGGTAGTCCAGGGCCGGGTACAGGGCGGTCCAGCGCGGGTGCAGGGCCTGGTCCAGGAAGGCGTGGCGGGAGTGGACCGGGGTGACGGTGAAGGGGGCCGACTCCGCGCCGCCCGCGGGGTTGCGCAGGGTGAAGGTCCCGTTGCCGCCGTTGAAGGGCACCTGGGCCAGGATCCGGGGCGCGGGATGGCTCACCACGCGCCAGGTTCCGGGATACAGGGCGGCTCCGCCGTAGAGCACCTCCGTCACCCCGGCCAGGTTGGCGCCCGTGAGGGTGACTTCGGTGCCGGGCACGCCCGTGGCGGGGGCCAGGCCCGTCACCGTGGGGGCGAGGTAGTTCAGGGTGAAAGCCTGGGGAGAGGCCGCCCGGCCCCCCCGGGTGAAGAGGGTGACCGCGCCGGCGCCTGCGGCCGCGCCGGCCGGGGCGGCCACGGTGAGCTCGGTGCGGTCGGCGTTGCCGCCCAGGATGGCCGCCCAGCGGTCCCCGATGCGCACCCAGGCCTCGAGGGGATCCAGGCCCGATCCCCGGAGGGTGAGCGCGGTGCCGGGAGGTCCGGCCTGGGGCTCCAGGCCTGTGAGGACCGGCTGCACGGCGAAGGTCCCCGAAGCGGCCTGCCCTCCGGGTGTGGTGACGGTGATCGGCCCGGAGACCGCCCGGGGTGGCACGGTGGCCTCGATGCGGTCGGCCGCCACCAACCGGAAGGTGGTGGCCGGGACGTCGCCGAAGGCGACCCGGGTGGCGCCGTACAGGTGGGCGCCGGTGATGGCCACCGCCGCCCCCGCCCGCCCCGCGGGCACGCTCAGGCCCGTGACCGCCGGGGCCGGGAAGGTCAGGGTGAAGAGCGGGCTGGCCACGGGACCCGCGTTGGACAGGAACGTGAACGTGGCCGGGGCGACGGCGCCCAGGGGGACCCGGGCCCGGAGCCGGGTGGGGCTTTCCCTTGCGAGGGAATCGGGGTCCAGGGCCAGCCCCCCGTAGGTGCCGCTGGTGATGAGGTCCAGGTCAGTCCCGGTGAAGGTCACCTCGGTGGTGGGGGGGCCCGAGAGGGGCGTCATGCTTGCGACCGTGGAGGCCACCGGCTTGGGGGTGACCTTCGGCGGTTCCGGTCGCTCGGTTTTGCCGGCGCGCTCCTCACCCCGGACCCAACCGCCGCCGGCCACCAGGGCGAGCAGGAGGATTCCGTACCTGGGCGTGGGGAAGGGCCTGGATCTATGCTGACCAAATATTGAATTCATTTGGATACCCGCTTGGACGGCGCGTCCTGTCTCCAAAGTAATGCATTGTTTATTATGAAAGTTCCGGAGGGGCCCGACGAGCCCTGCCGGGCAAGGTCAGTCCTGCATCACCCTTATTGGCCTGAAAAATGCATTAACTTTGGTCCATGCCGCGGAGTTCACCATGGCGATCGTCGAAGAAGATTTTCCTGAATGGCTCACCCGCGGGGAGCAGGTGGGTGAGCAGATGCAGGGCAGAACCCGGGTGGTCGATCCTTACGATGAGGATCCGTACGATCCGGACCCGTATGGGTAGGGTAGGAAGTTATCGTGCCGGCCTCACCCGCCCCAACCCTGCAGTCCGGCCAGGGCCTCGGCCTCGGTGTCCAGGATCTTCACGACCGTGTCGAACTTGGTCATCTGCAGCAGGCAGAAGACCCTGTAGTTCACCCCGAACAGGCGGAGGGCGCCTCCGGCGGCCGCGAGGATCGAGTAGCACTTGACCAGTTCGCCCAGGCCCGACGAGTCGAGGTACAGGACTCCGGTGAAGTCCATCACGAGGTTCCGGCTCCCGTTCTTGAGCGCAGCCTCCACCGCGCGGGTCAGGTCGAGCGCGCCATGGTCCGAGGTGATTTTACCCTGGGGAGCAAGGATGAGCACCCCGCTGGCATTCCGTTCGTGTACCTTCATGGTGATTCCTGGTTTTTTCAGATCTTTAATGGATTGACCAAGTCCGGGAAGACCGGACGCTGGTGGAGGGAACCCGCCTGCTAAAAAGAAGAGACGAACATACCATCCGTCGCGCTGTGTTGTCTGCACCCAACGGGTCAGGCTGGGTGCCCAGGGCTCACTTTTCACCCCTTGGCCGCGATGCCATCCAGTTCCGCCAGGGTTTCCCTGGCAAGCCTCAACGCTCCGGCGGCCAGGTTTTCGCGCAGGTGGGTGCGCGAGGAGGTGCCGGGGATCAGCAGGATGTTGGGTGAGCGGTGCAGCAGCCAGGCCAGGGCGACCTGCATGGGCGTGGCCCCCAACCGGGTCGCGACCGCCGTGAGCGTCGACGACTGCAGGGGCGTGAAGCCGCCCAGGGGGAAGAACGGCACATAGGGGATCCCTTCCCGGGCCAGTTCATCCACCAGGGCATCGTCCTGGCGGCAGGCCAGGTTGTACTGGTTCTGCACGCAGACGATGGGGGTGAGCGCCCGAGCCTGGGCCACCTGGGCGGCCGTGACATTGCTGAGGCCGATATGGCGGATCAGCCCCTTGCGCTGCAGGTCGGCCAGGACGGTCACGGGTTCCTCGATGGAGCCCTCCTGGGGACCGTGGCCCGAACCCATCGCACGGTAGTTGACGAGGTCGAGGACCTCCAGCCCCAGGTTGCGCAGATTGTCGTGGACACCCGCGGTCAGGGCCTCGGGCGTGATGGCGGGCTGCCAGGACCGGTCGGGCGGCCGCCGGGCCCCGAGCTTGGTGACGAGCACCAGGCCCGCGGGATAGGGATGCAGGGCCTTGCGGATGAGCTGGTTGGTGAGATGGGGGCCGTAGTAGTCGGAGGTGTCGAGGTGGTCCACCCCGGCTTCGACGGCTTCGCGCAGGACGGCGACCGCCTCCTCCGGGTCCCTGGGCGGTCCCCACACCCCCGGCCCGGCCAGCTGCATCGCCCCGTAGCCGAGGCGATGGACGGTCAAGGTCGTGCCGTGGAAGGTGAACTGGCCGCCGAGCTTGGCTTGACTCATGCTGGTGTTCCTCCGTGGTGCTGCCAGGGGCCGGCCCAGGCGCGTTCTGAATCCAACCTACTCGTGTTTGCCGCCGCCCGGTTCGGCCAGGACCAGCACGGTCAGCCGGCGCCCATCCAGGTCGAGGGGCGTGGCCTGGACCCGGAATGCCGGCTCCGTCCCCTGCCCGCCGCCATCACGATGCAGCTGGCACTCCTTGCCTACCGGAACCAGGCCCTTCTGGACGGCCAGGATGGCCTGCACCGCTCCGCAGGCCGAGCAGGCCTTCGAGGTGCCGCAGCCGTCAGGGCCCTCCGGGGCATGCCCGCAGGCCAGCGCCTCGCCCGGCCGGAGGCCGAGGATCGGGCCGTCCGAGGTCAGGCCCAGCGCCTTCAGGAGCACCGCGTTCGCCCCCAGCACCTGGCGGTTCTCATCCAGCACCATGACATAGCCCTCGGTGGAGGCCAGCACGCCCTTGACGAGGGGATGCTCGGCCGTCTCCCGGGCCAGCCAGGCCAGGTCTTCCCCGGGCGTTCTCCCCGCTGGAGCGAAATAGGAATCAACCACCTGTCCTCCCTGGTTCAAGGTCTGCCCGGCAAACGTGTCACGGTTGATGGGTGGAAGCATACCAGGAAAGTTCATAGGTCAGAGCGTGGGCCGCTTCGGGAGGTTGGTGCCCGGCGCACGCCTATCAGACGCGTTCATGTCAGACGTGGTTCATGTCAAGGCGCCGGGGTGACCGCCGGAAGGCAGTCCTCGAGTTCCTGCCAGAGGGCCGCCTGGTCCGGGCGGGCCAGGCGGAAGGCCGCGAGGGCCTCACGGAAGCCGTCCAGGCCCAGGAGGTTGGGCAGGGGCGGGGCCTCCAGCCGCTGCCGGCAGTGGTCCGCCCAGCGGACGGCTTCGGCGGGCGCGAGCAGCTCGGGCCAGTTTCGGGCCCGATAGCGGAAGAAGAGCTCCGGGAGCCGGGGGTCCCTGAAGACCGGTTCCAGCCGGCCCAGTTCGGCCGGGGCGGCCTGCAGGATGCGGTTCAGCCAGGCGCGGTCGGCATCGGAGACGAAGCCGCCGTAGATGGAGAAGTCCGGGTCGCCGGCCGGGGCGGCGGCGTAGGTGGAGGCGCTGGCCTTGACCAGGCGCTCCCTGAATTCGCGGTGGGCCTGGAGGCTGGCACCCCGGGCCGCCAGGGCGGCCAGGTCCAGGTCGTGGCGTTCGGCCAGGGCAGGGGTGAGCATGCGCAGGTCCCGGACAACCATGGGGCACTTGTTGGTGTGGATGGTCTTCACGCCCGGGCGTTGCCATGCCCGCAGCTCCAGTTCGGCCGGCTTGGCGAACATCCGCTCCCGCAGGGCCGGCACGTCCAGGTCCAGGAAGTCCTCGAAGGGCACCCGCAGGTCCCACACCACGATCTCGTTGGCCCGTCCCGGCTGGTCCCCCACGGGCCAGACCAGGGAGAAGGCCCCCTGGACGGCCTTGTAGCGGCCGGAAACGTGGATGACCGGCTGGGGCTGGGACGGGTCCAGCTGGGCCCGCACCCACCCCTTGCTGCGCGCCTTCAGGGCGAAGTCCCAGAGCCTGGGCTGGGCGCCTTTCAGCTTCCGGGCCAGGGCGAGGGTGGCCCGCACATCCGCCAGGGCGGTATGGGCGGCAAGGTGGGGTATGCCGTTGGCCCGGGTGAGGTGCTCCAGCTTGAAGGAGGGGGTGCCGTCCTCCAGGTCCGGCCAGGCCAGGCCATCGGGACGGAAGGCCCGGGCCAGGCGGAGGACGTCCATGAGGTCCCAGCGGCTGTTGCCGTGCAGATACTCCCGGCCGTAGGGATCCAGCAGGTTCCGGAAGAGGGTGGCGCGGGTGACCTCGTCGTCGAACCGGATGCTGTTGTAGCCGACGCTGCAGGTTTCCGGCCGAATGAGCTCCCCGTGGATGGCGGTGATGAAGTCCCGCTCCCGCACCCCCAGGCGCCCGACGGCCCCGGGACCGATCCCCGTGAGCAGGCAGGCCTCGGGCTGGGGCAGGTAGTCCGGCGAGAGGCGGCACCAGAGCTCCAGGGGCTCCTCCACCTCGTTGAGGTCCAGGTCGGTGCGCAGGCCCGCGAACTGCGCCGGCCGGTCCACCCTTGGATCCACGCCGAAGGTCTCGTAGTCGTGCCAGTAGAACGTGGGGCCCATGGGTGCGCTTTCGGATGGGGGATGGCCTGGTCAGTCCATCGTGGTTCAACTGTACCTCACCCGCCGGTGGGCACGGGGGTGGCAATTCCCACCTCTGGCACAACTGTATAAACGTATTATATTGAATTTCAGCCTTGGGGGTCTGGACATGACCAAACGCCATTCATGCCCGTTCAGCGTGACCTGCTGCGCCATCCTGCTCGCCGCAGCGATGGTTCCCGTCCATGCCACGGATGTCCTTGCGCTGTGCGATAGATCCGGCGAGCGGGGCCTCTGGTGCCTGGTGCTGGATCAGGCCCCGGCCGGAGGCGCGGCGGGCACCATCGAGGTGGAAGACCAGGGCACTGTGGCGATGACCCTCCGTCACGCCGGGGACCGCTTCAACCTGCTCTCGGGGAGGTCCTACCTGCTGGTGTTTCACCGCGGCGAGGCCGGTGTCTTCAACCAGAATTTCAGCCTGCGGGGCGGGAACGGGGTGGCCCAGGGTTTCACCGCCTCCGTGGACCTGAGCCGCGTCTCCTCCACTGCGCCCGCTCCCGCTCCGGCGAGCCGACCGGTCAAGGTCCGGCTCGCCCGGCGCGCCAACGGGGAGACCCCTGGCGCCGACTACCTGGCTTCCCTCCAGAACTATTTTCACTTCGAGTACGACGCCTACTACCTGGCCATCCTGGCTACCCACCTTCCGATGGGCTGGGGTCGATAGAACGGGTGCGGGCCACGCTACTTGTAGACGCCGGCCCCGATCACCATGCCGCTGGCCATCTCGAGGTAGGAGAGCTTGATGCCCGCCCTACCAGGTCACGCGAAGCCCGAAGGCCGCATTGCGCGGGCTGTTGGTCTGGAAACCGGGGAGGCGCTGACCCAGGTAGGGATTGGCAACATTCCCCGTTCCGGAATCGTTGAGCATGAGTTGCTGGTTCTGGAAGTTGTTACCGTAGTCATAGTTGTTCAACAGGTTATCGATGGCCACGTAGGGCTGCAGCTTCGCCTTGGCGCCGACCTCCACGTCCTGGGAAACCCGCAGGCCCAGGTTCAGGTTCCAGTGCCCCCAGCCGGTTCCCACCCAAGGGTTGGGAATGGCATCATTCTGGAGGCCGCCGTTGGCGACGTTCATGCCGTAGGTGCCGCCCAGATACGTGTCGTAGGCCTTCCCGCTGTGCCATTGGCCCAGGAGACCGGCCCTGGTGCCGGTGTCCCAGCGGAGGTTCAGGGCGAACGTTCCCGCAACGCGTTCGGCCCCCGCGGTGGGATGTTCCGGGCCCTGCCGCCAGGGATAGGGCGCGCCGGTGCCGAAGAAATCCCCATAACCGCTGTTGCTGAAGGCGCCCCCATCGCCACCGGACGTGGAGGTGTCCGCCTTGAGGACCAGGGTCGTGAGGAAACTCAGGTTGGGAGTGGAATAGCTGTACTTGCCCTGCAGCTGGCGAGCATGGGAGGCCTGGTTCGAATAGAAGATCGAGTCACTGCTGTCGTAGTTGGCAGCCAGGTAATTCGCCGCGCTATAGGTCTGCCGGCCCTGGAGGTAGCCTGGAAAGGCCGGATTGGGAGACCAGGTGGCCGGGCTGGAGCCATCGGTCCCGAAGAGCAGGACGGTCTGGTGCTTGGAGTCGGAAACCAGCATGGTCAATTCCAGGGCGGACCTCTCATTGAACCGGTAGGCCAGGCCCAGGCTCACCGTCCCGGTGGTTGGATAGGCGAAGTCGGAAGCCAGCAAGGTTTTGCCAGGCGTGTTGAAGTTGGCCGTGGTCAACCCGGTATTGAGGGCCGCCTGGATCTGGTTGTAGAGGCCGTTGATATTGTTGAAATAATTATACGGCGTGAAGTCGGCCTTGAGTGGGACGGCCACGTTGCCGAGTTGCAGGGTGGAGCCCTGGGTGAAGTTCCCATTATTGGCGAAGTAGGTGTTGTTCCCTGCGCCGCCGTTGAAAGGCCCGTTCATCGAACGGCTGAAGCCCACCACGTTGTCGATGGTACTGGCCGTGAATTTACCGTAACCGAACTTGAAGACGATTTTTTCATCGCCATCCGGCTTGTAGAGCACCTGCAGCCGGGGAGAACCGTACTTATGGGTGCGGGGCGCTTGCGCCCCGATGCCCGGCAAGTCGGGGTTGGCGGTATGCATCTGCTGGTAGATGGGGTCGAACCGGGTGTAGTAGTCCAGCTGGGTATCCCAGTCGAGCCGATAACCGTAGTAGACCTGCCAGTTGCCGTTGACGGTCCAGTCGTCCTGGCCATAGATGCCATAGCCCTTGAAGGAGGTCGGCGGGTTGCCGTAGCTGTTGTGGGTGACCATGCCGGCAACCTCGGCCGCGGTGATCTGGGGGGTCATGGCGTTGGCGAAGGTGACGGCCGGACTGTAGTTCAGCAGGATGGCTTCCGGCGAGGCCGTGGGCCAGAACCAGACTGCGGTGGGATAGTCCGTCATCTGGAGATCGACGCCTCCCTTGAGGGAATGGAAGGTGAACAGGGCCGTGAGTTCGTTCTTCCATTGCCTGCGCTGGACCCCGGTGTTCTGGAAGGCGTTGCCGTCCTCCCCCTGATTGAACGCCGAGTTGGCCGGCTCGCCTCCGGCGTAGCTGACCATGGTGTCCACACCATTGGAGAACGTGGTGTGGGCAGGTCGGATGACGTTGAGGTAATGGAAATAGTTGGCCGTCGATTCCCACAGGATGGCTCCGAACGTCGCTGTCGCCTTGAGGCCGGCATTGACGATGCTGTCGTGGGCCGTACCCGTCATGGATGGACTGACGTTATCGTTGACAGCTGTCGACCCTCCGAAGAGCTGGTCAGCCGCGGTGTCGTAGTAGCGTGCGTAATGGCCTGAGACCAGGCCGTTCTGGCTAACGTTCCAGTCAGCTTTCACATACAGGTTCATCTTGCTGATGGTGGTGGGCAGCTTGCCAAGTACCGGATAGGTGGCGATGGCCGTAGGCGTGAAATACTGTCCGGCCGAGGACCGCGTCTGCTCGCCGGCAACCATGAAGAACAGCTTGTCCTTGATGATGGGGCCGGCCGTTTCGAACGAGACGGCGTTGCTGCTGTTGGCAGCCTTGGTGCCCTCGTCGGTCTTCCGGGCGCGCAGCGCCTGATCCGAATACTGCCAGTTGGCGGTGCCCGTGAACGCGTTGCTGCCGGACTTGGTGACGATGTTCATGAAGCCCGCGTTGGATCGGCCGAATTCCGCTTTGTACATGTTGGTCACGACCTGGAACTGTTCGATGGCGTCGATGGGCACGTTGAGCACCGCGCCGCCCACGTCCGAGGAGTTGTTGTCGGCGCCGTCGACGTTGAAATTGGTGCCGCGCCCCTGCCCGTCGCCCGCGACGATGTAGGTGGACGTTTTCTTCGTGGGGTCCACCTGGGAACCTTGGATGATCTGGACCCCGGGGGCCAGCACGGCCGCCGAATTGACGTTGCGGTCGAGCAGGGGCAGGCCGGCGATGGTCTCGCTGTCCACGTTCACCCCCACTTCAGCGGAGGAGGCATTGACCTGATCCAGTCCGGAGGCGACCGCCTCCACGGTGACCAGGGCGGAGGCTTCGGCAGGCCAGCGGAACCGCACGAGGGTGTCCATGCCCAGGTTGACGGTCCGGCCGAGGGTATGGGATTGGCCGCCGGCCTGGAGGAGGACCCGGTAGTCCCCCACCGGCAGGGCCTGGGCGTGCCAGGTGCCATCCTCGTCCGTGATCCGGCTTCGCGTGAGGTTGGTGCCCCTCTGCACCACGGTTACCACCACCCCGGCCAAGGGCGTCCGGCCGTCCTCGCGGGTCACCCGTCCAGATAGGGAGCCGGCGTTGGATTGGGCGACCAGTGTGGGGGGAAGCAGGGTTGCCGCGGTCAGGACCCAGGCCAGACGATTGTTGATGAGAGAGGACATGATGCCTCCGAACGAAGAATGCGGGACCTTGCCAGCGGGGACGGCTGATGCCCAACGCGACAGGCTCCCAGGGTGAAGTTCATGGCGTGTCCCATGGAATCCTTCCACCAGGGAATTTGATGGCGTGCAGGATGCGGCTCCTCAACGCCGGCCAGCGTGGGTCCTTGAGGCCATCAAAGGAGAAGACGCCCCCCAGGCAGCAGCCCCAGACCAGGCCCGGGTCGCGTTTCGCGAAGGCCTGCTCGATACATTGATAGGCCTCCGCATGCCGCCCCAGCCCAATCAGGATCGCCGCTTTCCTCAAAGGAGACCCACGCTGTGTCCGCTCAGCCAGGATGAACTCCGCCAGGATCCTTCGCGCAGCCTCCGGTTGCCCGGATCGTCCATAGGCGTAGCCAAGCGGGCCTTGGATACCCGGGTCCCAGCCTCCCATCCTGGCGGAGCTTCCAAACTCACGCACGGCCTCTGGAAACTTGTCGAGGGCAAGGTCCGCCAGGCCCATGAGACACGGGATCCAGCGGTTGTCGGGTGCCGCCCGGGCAAGGCGCTCCCCTTCCCGCAGGGCCCGCTCCGGTTGACCGCTGGCAATGAGATTGATGAGGAGATGGTCGATCACGAAGGGCGAGAAGGGATCCAACTCCCTTGTGCGCTCAATGTGTTGGCGGGCACTCGCGAATTCATGGAGGCAGTGCAGCAGGTCCACATATTCAATATGGGCATAGGCGTAGCCTGGCCGAAGCTCCAGCGCCTTTTCCAGGTGCAGTTTGGCCTGGCCCAGATCCCACTCCGCATCGATGGCGATCTCGCCCCGGGCTTCCTGCGCCTCGGGCAGCTCGGGCTCCAGGGTCACGGCCTTGTCCGCCGCTTCGATGGCCTTGGCCTTGACTTCCTCCGGGGCCACGAAATCCCTGGCGCTGCCGGCCAGGTTCCACGTGGCAACAGCCAGGCCGGCCCATGCGGGGGCGTAGCCTGGATCCTTGTCCACGGCAGACTGGAACATGGCGATCGCTTTCCGGAGTTCAGGTTCCCGGTCCGCATGCTCGAACATGACCTGGGCCCGCAACGTCATTTCGTAGACCACCGGATCCACCGGGTGGGATACGGTCAGCCTGCCACGCTCCAGGGGGGTGATCTCAACCCGGATCCGCGAGCCGACTTCGCGCACCACTTCCCGCTGCAGGGCCAGGACGTCACTGCAGTCCTTTTCATCACTATAGGCCCAGATGTGCTTGTCCTGGCGGGCATCGATGAGCTGGGCGCTGATCCGCACCCGGTTCCCGGCGCGCAGGACCGAACCTTCCAGAATGCCTTGCACACCCAGTTCCCTGGCGATTTGGGGCAGGGTTTTCTTCGCCCCCTTGTACTGCATCACGGAGGTGCGGGAAATCACCTTCAGGGCCCTGATCTGCGCCAGGCCGGAGATGAGCGCATCCGTCATCCCGTCCACGAAGACATCCTGTTGGGCATCCCCGGAGTAGTTCTGGAGCGGAAGCACGGCCAGGGAGGTGATGACCGTTTCAGGATGGTGAACGTAGAGCAACGAGCCCACGACCGCGACCGCGGCCACCGCGACGGCAGCCACCCCTTGCCAAGGGCGCAGCCGCCTGTGGCCTGCCGGCAGCTCCGGGGTTCCGACCTTACCGGTCGTGAGGGGCGCCACCCGCGCCGCTTCCAGGTCGCCGATGAGCTCCCGGGCCTGCTGGTGGCGGCGGGCCGGATCCTTTTCCAGGCAACGGTTGACGAGGTCCTGCAGGGGAGGTGGCACCGGACCATTGGGGGAAATCAGGCTGGGCGGAGGTTCCTTCAGGGTCGCACTGAGGGTCTCGATGACGCTCCCCCGCTCAAAGGCCCGGACCCCGGTCAGCATCTCGAAGAGCACAAGGCCGAAGGCAAAGAGGTCGCTCCGGGCATCCACCGGCTTCCCGGAGATCTGTTCCGGCGACATGTAGCCGATGGAACCGACGATGAGACCCAGGCCGGTAATGCTGTCGAGTCCACGCGTCGCCGTCTCCTCACCTGCCACTGTGATCTGCTTGGCCAGACCGAAGTCGAGGATCTTGAGCAGCCCGTCCCGGGTGATGAAGAGATTCGCCGGTTTCAAGTCCCGGTGGATGATGCCCTTGGCATGGGCCGCCGCGAGCCCTCCGGCCATCTGGAGGGCCAGACCAAGCGCGTCCAGTACGGGCAGGGCGCCATGGGCGAGGCGTTCACGCAGGGACTCCCCTTCCAGCAACTCCATCACCAGGTAGGGCATTCCCCCGTGGGCGCCCAGTTCGTGGATCGCGAGGATGTTGGGGTGATTGAGCGCCGCGAGCGCCTTGGCCTCGAGCTCGAAACGGCGCAGACGTTCCTTGTCCTCCCCGAACCCTTCCGGCAGGACCTTGATGGCGACCTCCCGGCCCAGCTTGCGATCACGGGCCCGGTAGACCTCACCCATGCCGCCCACGCCGATGAGGGCTGTGATTTCGTACGGGCCGAACTGGGTGCCAAACGGGAGGGACACGTGTGCCTCCGTGGCGGGTGGGATGGGGAAGGTGCCCCATTGTAGCGAAGCGTCAAGATTCTGCTATTTATTTGAACCTTCACGCTCATGGCCTCCGTTCCAGGCGCCTTCGTCCCTGAGCCTGCCCAGCAGGTCCTCCATCGGCTTCACCAGAAATACACGCAAGGTCCCAACGGGCGGGGGCAACGGGAGTCGTTCGGGCCCCGAGCTTGACCCAGGTATTGCAAGCGACTCTGGGCGTGGGCCTATAATGGGCTACCTTCCCGCTCCTCTCCCCTCCGGCCGTCACCATGACCCTAGCCAACGGCACGCACCTTGGTCCATACGAGATCCTGGACCCGATCGGGGCCGGAGGCATGGGGGTCGTCTACCGGGCCAAAGACACCCGCCTGGGCCGGGCCGTGGCCATCAAGGTGCTGCCCCCGGCCTTTTCCGTAGACGCGGACCGGCTGCGCCGCTTCGAGCTGGAGGCCCGCACCGTCAGCGCCCTCAACCACCCGAACATCATCACCGTCCATGCTCTGGGCAACCACGAGGGCTCGCCCTACCTGGTCATGGAACTCCTGGAGGGGCAGACCCTGAGGGAGAAAATGGGCGGGAACCCCGTTCCTCCGTCCCGAGCGCTCGAAATCGGCCTGGAACTGGCCCGGGGGCTTACTGCGGCCCATGAAAGGGGGATTGTCCACCGCGACCTGAAACCGGAGAACGTCTTCCTCACCAAGGATGGAAGGGTGAAGATCCTGGACTTTGGCCTGGCCAAGTTGAAAGGCGGGACCTCGGTCGTGCCAGGCTTGGCTTCGGGTGACAATGAGACCCAGGCCCTCGGTTCAGACGAGACGTTCACGGAAGCGGGCATGGTGCTTGGCACCGTGGCCTACATGTCCCCTGAGCAAGCCTGCGGACAACCTTTGGATGGACGCTCAGATATCTTTTCGTTGGGCGTGATCCTCTGGGAAATGCTGACGGGGAAGCGGCCTTTCCAACGGGATTCCGTGGCGGAGACCTTGAGCGCAATCCTCAAGGTGGATCCGCCTGAACTGGACCCGGAACTGAAAGTTGCCCCTCTGCTGGAACGGGTCCTCCGCACAAGCCTGTCCAAGGCTCCGGAAGGTCGTTTCCATTCGGCCCATGATCTGGCCTTCGCCCTGCAGGCGGCTTCCGAGTCCGGGCAAGCGGCCAGGGTTCCAAGCGGCGAGATCCTCCCGACCGTCTCGTTGCCACCTTCGGCAAGATCCAGGTCGCGTCGGCTTCTCCCGCTTTCAGGTCTTGCCGCCCTCGTACTACTGGTCCTGGTCTGGTCGCCATGGAGGGCCAAAGCCCTCCCCTATGACCCGCGGTGTGTGGCCATCCTGCCCTTGGAGAACCGCACTGGAGATCCTGCCCTTGAAAGCCTTGGCCAGCAGGTGGTGGATCTCGTGCGCCAGGACCTTCAGCCATTGGACGAACTGAAGGTTGCAGCCGACCAGCAGCTGCCGAACGGCGGCGGCAGCTTGGAGAGGCGTCTTGCCGGAGCGACGATGGCACACTATGTGGTCGCAGGGGCGTACTACCTTCGGGCTGGCCAGGTCGAGATCCAGGCCCGACTTGTGGACCCCTGGACGGGACACGTAATCTACCAGCTCGGTTCCTGGAAAGCCCCCAGGGAGGACCTGAACCAGGCGCTACCGGAGTTGCGCCAACGAATTGGCGGGGTTGTCGCCTGGACCTACAACCAGGTGATGCCCTATGCTCCCGGTGCCGTGCGCCCCCCTCGCCTCGAGGCCGTCCTGATCTACCTCAAGCTGATGAAAGAGTGGATGGCCAGGCCGGCCTTGGATCAAGTACTCGAATTCGAGAAAGCCGTGGCACTGGACCCGGACTTTTTCCCCGTCCGGCAGGATTTTTTCGATACGTTGATGATGCTGGGTAGGACGGAGTTGGCCGCGGAACAGGTGCAGGCCATGGAAGCAAGGCATTTGGGTTCGACGACCGTTGAACGGATGTTGATCCGGATGACGCGTTCAGAATTGGAAGGCTGGAGCTTGGAGACGTTGAAGGCCCTCGAGGACCTGAACGTGCTCATGCCGGACCTCCCTTGGCTTCAGCTGAGGTTGGCGGGTCATTACTTGAAGTGGCGTCGTCCGGGTCCGGCCATCCCGATCCTCCTCGGGATTCCATCCGACTGGAGTGGGAAGGAAACTGCATCCAGGTGGCTGCCTTCCTCACTGTTGTGCACGGCCTTTCACATGAAACAGGACTATAAAAATGAATTGAATGCTGCCCGTGCTGCCCAAAAAAATTTCCCGACCATACTGGACTTCCGTGCCCGGGAGGCTGAGGCGCTTGTGGGTCTGGGACGTGCGGAGGAAGCGGAACAGCTTGCTGAGGCCTTGTCCACCACGCCACTTGGCAGTAGTGGAGGAAGCCCTCGGGCGGTCCAGGTGACGACCATGCTCGAACTACGTGCACACGGGCACCTGGAGCGGGCCGTGCGAGTTGCAGCCAAAGTCCGCGAGGAGGTCCAGGGAGGGGCTCCCGAGCATCGGAAGGCAGGCCGGCTCGACCTTGCCCAGGCTTGTCTTTGCCAGGACCGCCTCGAGGAAGCACTGGCGATCTATCGGGAACTGGCAGCGGAAGACAAGGAGGCGGTTTATCTCCAGGGGTGCCTGGGCTCGCTGCTGGCACGTCTCGGTAGAGGCGAGGAGTCCCGGAAGATCGCGAATGGCCTGGCAGGCCTGAAGCGCCCCCCTCCTTGGCAACATACCTACTGGTGCGCCTGCATCGCCGCCAATCTGGGAGACAAGCTCAAGGCTGTGGAATTGTTGCGAAAGGCCCTGGCCCAAGGCGGGGATCTCGGTTGGCGAACCGATTGTGACCTTTTCCTGGAGCCTTTGCGCGGCTATCCGCCCTTCGATGAACTGATGAAGGCCAAGGACTGAACAGAAGTGCGAGCCCCTCCCTCGGGAGGGGTCCAACCTCCTCGGCGGGAAACCAGAATCCATGGCACCCCTTCACGGGGTGCCATTCTTGAACTGCCTCAAGGCAACCTGGAATTCGGACAGGGAATAGGGCTTGGTAAGGGCACCCACCCGGTCGTCGCCAGCAAGCGCGGCCTCCACCTCCTTTTCCAGGAAGCCGGTGGCGATGAGGATGCGAAGGTCCTTGTGGTGCTCCCGGATCCGCTGCAGGGTCTCCAGGCCGTTGAACTCCGGCATGTTCATGTCCAGGATCACCAGGTCAGGCAGGTTGCCCTCCGCCAGGCGGTCCAGGGCCTCCCGGCACCCGGCGACGGAGGTCACCCGATGCCCGAGACAGCCCAGCAGGACCGGGACCGTGGACCGGATGAGTTCCTCGTCATCCACCAGCAGGATGTCCAGACCCTGCATGCCCGGGCCCGGTTCGGGGACGGCCGGGGCCGCAGGGGCATGGGCCTGGCAGGGGAACCCCATCACAGCCCGGGTTCCCTTGCCCGGTTCGCTCTCCAGATTGAAGTAGCCTCCGTGGGCCCGGGTCGTGTTGAAGACCTGCGCGAGGCCGAGGCCGGTGCCCTTGCCCATGGGTTTGGTCGTGTAGAAGGGCTCCATGGCCCGGCTGAGCACGTCCTGGGTCATCCCTTCGCCCGTATCCTCCACCCGGATCTCCACGAACGAGGCGCCCGCGAGCCGGGTGGCGATCCTCAGCGTGCCGCCGTCCGGCATGGCATCCACGGCGTTCACGCACAGGTTCATGAGTGCGCTGCCCAGGGCGCCCGGCTCGCCGAGCACGGGGGGGAGGTGGTCCCCCAGAGCCATGATGAGGTCGTACTTCTTCAGGAGGGTCCGGTCCAGGAGCGACATCTCCTGGCGCACGAGCTCGTTCACATCGAGGTCCTCGGGCTTGGCCAGCTCCTTCCGGGTGAAGCCGACCAGGGACTTGACCAGGTCCCGGCCCCGGGTGGCGGCCTGGTCCACCAGAGCCACGGCCTTCAGGGTGTCAGGTGAGCCGGCATGCTGGATACGCATCACCTCGGTCACGGCGAGGATGGCCCCGAGGATGTTGTTCATGTCGTGGGCCACGCCTCCCGCCAGGCGCCCGAGGCTCTCCAGCTTCTGGAGATGGTGCAGCTCCAGCTCCAGCTTGGTCCGCTCCGCCGCCGCCCGCTTGATCTCGGAGAGGTCCGTGAACAGGGAGAGGAGCATCTCCTTGCCGTCCGCTTCGATGACCGCCAGGGAACCCAGGCAGGGGATGGCCGTCCCATCCTTGGCCTTCATCTCGAATTCGAGGTTGCTCATGCTGCCGTCGGCCAGGACCGAGATGATCCGGTCCCGTTCCTGAACCCCGATGATCCCGCATTCCACGGTGGTCCTTCCCAGCAGCTCCTCCCGGCTGAAACCCAGGGTTCGGCAATACCGTTCGTTGGCCTCCACGATCCGCCCATCGGCCTTCATGCTCAAGGCCCCGAGCAGGGGAGCGGAATGAAACACCCTCGAAAACAGCGCCTCGGAGGCCTTCAGCCGATCCTCGAAGCGTCTGCGCTCGGTGATGTCCCGGGCGACGATGTTCGAGCGGGGCTTGCCATGGTGGTCGAGGAAGGATGTGCTGGAAAGCTCGCAGAGCAGCTTCGAGCCATCCCGGCGGATGAAACCGAGTTCCCCGCGCCATCCCCCGGTCCTGGCGCGTTCGGCCAGCGCATCGGGGAGCCTGGGGTCGGATCGATCGATGAGGCTGTTTCGATCCATCTCCCTGAATTCTTCCAAGGACCAGCCAAACATCCGGCAGGCAGCCGGATTGGCCTCGAGCACCCGGCCGCTGGGTTCGGTCAGGAAGATCGCGTCGAGGCTCTGCTCGAACAGGAGGCGGTACTGCTCTTCCTGCTCGACCAGGGCCGCCGCCGTCTCCTTCTGCCGGGTCAGGACCTCCGAGAAGAGGATGAGGCCCCCGATGGTTCCGTCGGACCGCCGCCATGGCTTGATCTCCCAACGGACCCAATCGGTGGTGCCGTCGCTTCTCGGGAACGGGTCCTCGTCGCACTTCTCCGTCGCCCCCGCGAGGCAGCGCTGGTGGATGTCCTTCCAGCGCTGGGGAAGGTCCGGGAACAGGTCATAGTGGTTGCGGCCGATGACGCTCTGCAGCGGCAGACGGTAGTCCTCCAGCCAGCGGTTGCTGACGGACAGGTAATTCATGTGGTTGTCGAACAGGGCGATGGCCGCCGGGGTGTTCTCCACGAACAGCAGGAGCTGCTGCTCCACTTCCCGGGTCCTGGCCTCGGCCTCCACCCGGTCCGTGATGTCCACGAAGGTCGCCATCACCTGGTAGGGCTTCACCTCACCGGGCCGGACGAGGGGCGTGGTGGACACATGAAGCCACCGGGTCCTGCCCTCCAGGGGATGGAACACGCCCATGGTTTTGTTCAGGATGGACCGACCTGTCTGGAGCGACTCCATGGCCGGGTGGTCCTCCCCTGGAAAGGGCGAGCCGTCCTCGTGGATGGCGCGCCAACGTGGGTCGATGGAGGTCCGGCCCTTCAGCTGCTCGAGGGTGAGGCCCAGCATCTTCTCCGCGACGGGATTGGCAGCCTGGATGCGGCCCCCGGCGTCCTGGAACACGATGCCGATGCCCGTCTGCTGGAACAGGAACGTCAGGTTCTCAACGCTGTCGAAGGGAGGAGTACCGGTCGTGACGCCGTTCCTTGAATCGTCCCTGGTCCGCATGTTCCACCTGACTTGAGGGGCAATTGTACCGCGAAACCTTTCCTCCGATCGGGCCTGTCTGCGAAGCCATCCATCAGGTGGTTCTAGGCTCAGGCCGTTCCCGCCCGACCACCCAGGACCGTGCGCTGGGCGACTTCCATGAGCGTATCCTGGGTGAGGTGGAAGGCCTGTTCCCAGTTCGGATGGTGTTCGTCAATGCCGCGGGACCTCAACTCCCGTTCGATCCGCCGGGCATTGACCGAGATTTGAACCTGGGCAGTGCGAACGCCGCCATCCGCCTCAGCCGGGGGAAACCGGAACAGGACCAGCGGAGCGGCCTGGTCGCTTTCGAACCACTGCTCGATCTGCTCGGCGCTCCGGTCGGAAGCCTCAACGTCCGGGGGGTTGTCCCGGCTGATTTCATGGGCAATGTCCCAGAGGTGTTGGAAAACGGTCTTCTGCGCCCGGTTCTCCAGTTGTTGTTCCATGCGTTCCTTGGCCGCCTTGTCCTTCGCGGCTTTCCGGGGCTTTGAGCGCGCCATCGTTTTCTCCCTCACCAGCCCTCAAGCCTACCTTGCCGGTGCCGGGAACCGGAAGGCCTACCGCTGGTTCCAGAACGTGAGAGCACCTATTGTGATCTCACGTTGCGGGAACCGACTCCACCGAAGGTTCAGGGATTCCAGGGGCTTTCAGGGCTGTCTTATTTCCGCCGTTTAATCGTTGTCTTAATTTGGCTCACAACCATGCCGTACATAGACAATCAGAACCTAGATTTCTCTAGGCTCTTTTTGGTTGGCGCGAGTGGAATCGAACCACCGACCCCTACCGTGTCAAAGCCGGACAGGCCAAAAAAGCACACTAAACCGGACTCAACCAGACTGAACCAGCAAATAGAAGTTGAGTGTTTTCAAGGCAATCGTTCATGTTCGTTCCATTGCGTGCCGGCTGGTCCGGTTGGTGTTTTGGGCCGCTGGATGCAGCATTCGAAGGGGTTACCCCTCGGGCGAACACCTACCTCCGTCTGTGACGCTTCATTCACCTGAAGCGATCACCTTCAGCCGCTGTAAAAGGTCCGGAACGCGGGCCTGACTACCAGGATCTCCCGGGAGGTGTCCTTCCACGGCATAGCAGAAGATCGGGTCATCGAGCAGTGCCCCCAGCTTTTCTTTCAGGTACATCCGCAAGCCGGGCGTGGCCCTTTGGATCTCCTCGACTATGCCCGGTCTTCCGTCCACGACCGCGACCAGATCCTCAAGGTCATGGCTACCGTAATAATCACCTTGGCCTCTGCCGAAAAATGCTTCGAGCTTGGTGGCGATGAAATAGGCAGGTGCTACCAGCCGGATATTCAATCCGCCAGCCAGGAGGCGGTTCTCGGCAGTGGACACAGCCTCTGGATACCAACAGTTGCTGAACCCGAGGATGGCAGGATCCGTGGGCATGACGTCCAGAATGAGTTCTTCCCAGCGCCATCGGCACAAGGGGGCTCCTTCGCGGGTGTCGTTCCGGAACCCCTGATCCCGGAGGTCCTCCTCGACCTGGTAATAGCCGCCGTGGGTGGCCACTTCCACGATCACGTCCACATCCTTGGTCACACGTATGGCTGCAGCCAGGGGGTCGGTGATGAGCAGCCCGGTGGCAGATCCGCCGACGAAGACCACCCGTTCCCGAAGCGGGCCGAGGGCTGCCGCGATGCGCTCCACCATGCCAAGGTTCGGGTCGAGGTTCACTTCAAACGCTCCTCAAGGAATTGTGCCGCCAACTGCCGTTCTCGTGCCCTGCCCATGCGCAGGGCATCCAGGAGCGCGAGGAGTTCATATAGCGCAGGATCCGCCAGGGCCGCCTCGGTGGCGGACTTGTAGAGCGGCTCGAGGCTGGTCCCTCGCACGGTTCCATCCTTATGGGCCCAGACCGGGGGCAGGTCGGTGTCCGCCTGAAGCTCGTCCTTGAGCGGGGAGGCAGCGTGGGCGGTGGGGAAGCCCCGGGTCACCTGGCCCAGCTTGGTGGGAAAGGCATACTTGGCGCCATGGATAAGAAACTCCTTGATCGGGCTGGGGCTTGGCGGAGCAGACAGCTCGCCGGAGGGGAGGAGTCCCGCTTCCCGGGCTCGACGAACGGCATTATGGGCTTCAGCGGCGCTCATCCCAAGTTCGTGGGCGAGCACCTGGTAGTTCCAGCCGCGGCCACGCCCGACCCAGAGCTTGAGCACAACGAGGAGATCTTGGGGTTTCAGTGCCATATTTCAAGCATATCCATAATTCACGAATTGTGAATAGTGGTTCGGAAATTTCTTGGAGAACCGCGGATACTTCAAGATTGATGGTAACCCAGGCGGTTCCCACTGAAAGATGGGGTTCGGGAGCCTGGGAACTCCATGGTTGACTGCGATTGGAACCAAACCATAAACGTCCGGTTGGCGGGAGACCTGGGTGATGCCAGGTTGCAGTCTGTCTTTGTGGATGAAGTGACCCCGGCCCCTGACGCCGCACGCTTGCTCATTTCCGTCCGCCAGGCCTTTCCGCAGCCTGATTGCACTCCAACTGATGTCCTGGTTGCGCTGAGGGGTGCCAGTGGCCTGATTCGATGCGAGGTCGCCGGGGTCGTTGCCCGCAAGAAGGTGCCCGAACTGGTTTTTCAGGTTCTCCCAGAAAGCCTGGTGCCACATGACTAGTAGAAAGATTCCAAAATAACATTGCTAAATGTCTCCGATGTCCTACGCTTATAGGTAGGTCATCGGAGGATTTATGGGGCGTATACCGTGTGTTTCCGGCAAGGCTGCCTGAAATCCAGAAAACAACTTCGTAACCTTGGAACCATGCGGGAGGAGACCCCATGGGACGCCATCTACGAGAAGCTCTACCAGCCGAGATCCAGGAAGCCAGG
>Ga0316217_10000813_pt1:0-40000 | contig 42945 bp, 45 predicted proteins | sample 1anoAmetaG_FD_203633 | JGI IMG/M metagenome (GOLD analysis project Ga0316217, IMG submission 203633) | Freshwater microbial communities from Trout Bog Lake, Wisconsin, USA - 1anoA | ecosystem: Environmental > Aquatic > Freshwater > Lake > Hypolimnion/Profundal zone | place: USA...
TACTCAACTTTTACGCATGATTTAAAGTGCTGCTGGTTGTAATCCGTTCCAAGGATCAATCACGGTTACGCCCATCGGTAAAAAATCGGTGATATTGCGTGTGACCAGAACCATCCGGTGGATAAGGGTGGTTGCGGCGATAAACGCATCTCGTTCCGGGCGTGGGTCCGGGACATGGAGCGCGGCGGCGCGTAATGCGATCGCTTTATCGACAGAAATTGTTCGATCTGAAAATTCTGGCAAGATATGATGATCCATCCATTTTCTCAGAAGCTCGCCTTGAACGGCATCGCGTCGAGCGATCCGCAAAATGCCTAATTCAATCTCCATGAGTGTGATGGACGAAATATAAAAATTTTCCGCGTTCTGTTGCGATAACCACGATACAACATTGTGATCCGCTTTGCCGCTGCCCGCTTTGCGAAGTTCAGAAATCACATTGGTATCAAGGATAAACATCAACTCAAATCGACCGCATGGGGCAATTGACGCAAGGGCGTAACATCTAAATCGATTTCATCGAGGCCGGGCATCGAAAGCGCTTCGACGATATTTCTCTTTTTTTCGATCATCCGTTGGTAGTGTTCGATGCTTAAAAGCACTTGAGACAGCTTGCCACGATTCGTGATAAAGACGGGGCCGTTGTGAGACGCTTTTTGGGCCAGATTGGCGTTTTGCTGAAATTCACGGCTGGATAAAGTCGTAATTGTCATGCGCTGACTCCAACAGTTTTTGGATATTGCTACATTAGAACAATAGTAGGCTTTTTTCAAGCTTTGTAAGCTTAAGCCGCTGCGATAACCTGCGTATGACGGGACCTTAATTCCGCTCCAGCAAGCGCCTCAAATAATTCAGTTCATCCGATGTACGGCTTGGCTCGCTGAGGCGGCGGCGGAGTTCTTCGACCACTTCGCGGCTGCGTTTTTCGAGGCTGCCGCCTTTGCCGCCTTGTTGCAAGGCCCCGTCACCTAAATCGAAGTTTCGGGTGGCGCGCCCTAACGGGTCGGTGTCATTGGCGGAGCCATTGCCTTCGCCCGTTTGGTTTTGCCCGCGGGAGCCTTTGGCTTGGCCATTGCCCGGCTCATTGCCTTGCAATTCTTTGGCGAGCGCTTGGGCGCCGCGCCGCAACGAGTCGATGGCTTGGCCTTGCGCATCGATGGCATCGCGCGTGTCGCCTTCGGTGATCGCGCCTTCGGCGTGTTTCATCGCTTGATCGGCTTCACCAAACGCGTTCTGATCCGGCGCGCCTTTTTGCTTTAAGCCGTCGCGTAACGCATCCAGCCTTTGCTTTAATTGGTTCTGCCGATCCGCCAGTGCTTTTTGATCTTCAGGCGAAGCATTTTTCGGATTGGTGCGGCCTTGTTTAAACGTCTCATCGCGCAAGGCGCGTTGGTCGCGCATCAGGGTGTCGAGTTCATCGAGCGCCTGGTTCATTTCGCGCTGCGCGGGATCGGCCATTTGCGGCTCGGCGGTTTGAAGCTGATCGATGATGGCGTTCAACGCTTCGAGCATCCGATTGGCGTCATCCAGCGCGCCTTTTTTGGCGAGATCATTCATTCGGTCGACCATGGCTTGAAGATCTTCGGAACGGATCATTTTGCCAGGGGATGATTTATTTTTGTCAGCTTGATTGTGATGGTTTCGCGCTTTCGCGGCAAGGCCCTTCAGATAATCATCAAGCGCTGTTTTAAGCCGATCCGTGAGCGCTTTGATTTCATCGGGCGATGCACCACGCTCTAGCGCTTTTCTAAGCGCTTCACGCGCGGCATCGAGTGCCTTTTTGCCATCGCCTTGATCGTGGTCTTCAATCGCGAGCGCAACCGACCAAAGCGCATTGATGACATCGGTTAAATCAGCGTCGGATTGGGCGGCCTGAAGCGATTTGGAAACATCGCGCAGCGCCAAATAGGTGCCTGCTTCCGGGGTAAAAAGCTCAGGTGCAATCCTTAACGCGTAAAGCGCCTCGGACACCAAGGGCCGTGCGTTGGGGTTGAGGGCTAAAAGACGCCGTTGCTCTATAAGGGCGCGGGCAAGGCTGTTGGTAAAAAGGCGTTGGGGTAGCGTTATCTCAACAGGCTCCGTGCGGGCCTCTTGCCCGGCCTCGTCTTTCACCGCGAGGGTTAGATTGAGTTTGATACCCGCCCATGGGCTTTCCGATGGCTCGATCAGGGTTTTGCTGTTGCCGTCATGCAGGTCTTGTGGAAGGGCGAGCGCGATATGTGGCGGTGCAATAAGGGGCGCTTTGCTGCCCCAATAGCGATGATCGCCCGGTATCTTTGCAAGCCGGGCTTCGCCGCTCGCAACACCGTAATCATCGCTCATATGGTAGGCGAGCGTTATGCCATTTGAGGATGTGGTCGGTGGTTCGTTCCAGCGAATGGCGGGGGCTTGGTCCGGGATCGTTTCAAGCATAATCGACGGCAAAGCAGTGCGACCGGAAGTAAGGTTCACCGTGCCATAGGACTGAATTGTCCAATGCGTTTCATTGGGCGATTGAGCCGCATCTGCCAGTATTGGTTTGGCAACGATACCGCCTTGGATTTCAACTTTCAGGTTACGCGCATCAGAGCTACGGATCACCAACTCTGAGCCCGCGGGCACTTTGACTGGTTTGCTCGTTTGCGGGGTCGTCGATTTGAAATCGAACAAGACGGGCGGCGCGTGGGTGTAGCTTGGTGGATTGACCCAGACATCGAGCCGCGCGGTGAGGGTTTGTTCGGAATTTGTTCGCCAATCAAAGGCTGAATAGAGTAAGGATTCGTGCTCGGGATAGGCGGTGAAGAACCCCGCCAAGGCGAGCAGTAAAACGATGAAGCGGATGCCGTAGGGGTCTTGGAGGGTTAAATCCAAGCGTGGCCAACCCAGTTTAATTTTTTCAATGTCTTTCAAGGCCAAACGGTGATGCTGCTGCCAGAGCGCCTGCGTCAGCGGATCATCGCTTTGTGTCGCGGGTTGATCAAACACCGCCATGAAGGGCTGATGCGCTTCGCCCAACGCGTTATCAAGCCGCTTGATGCTGTCGCTCACCGTTGCGCGGGCCGATTGAATGGCCATTAAGAGGGTGATGAGAACACCAAAAACGAAGAGGAAGACACTTACCATTTTGACGACAAGTGGCATCAGGATGAACAATCCGAGCCATGTCAGCGCCAAAAAGCTCGCGACGATTACACCGCAAAGCACAAGCCAAGGCCAAGCGCGCTCGATGGCGAGGTTTAGGCCTGCCCGCGCCAGCAGAACGCCTATTCGATGCGACGTCTGGGCGCTCTCGCTTTGAGGGGGCTGATCCTTCATTGGCATTGCCCTTTTGGCGGCCTTTCTGCCCTTTTGTATCATCGATTGCTATAAAACGATAACCAGTCTGGCAGGTGATCGAGTCCAATCAGGTCATCATAGCTGGGTCTTGCGCGAATAACAGCAAAGTCCGCATTGTTTACCAGAACTTCAGGGATCAGGGGACGAGAATTATAGGTACCCGATTGAACCGCGCCATAGGCCCCCCCTGACATAACCGCGAGCAAATCGCCCGCCTCGACCTTTGGGATATCGCGATCAAGCGCAAGATAATCGCCTGACTCACAGACGGGACCTACAATATCGGCCACGATATGCGCCTGATCAAGCGACGGCTCGCGAACAGGTTTAATATCATGGAACGCTTCATACAGCGTTGGGCGAATAAGATCATTCATCGCGGCATCGACGATGACAAAAGTTTTGCCCTCGCCTGATTTTACATAAATGATTTTGGTCACCAATATTCCCGCATTGGCGACAAGCAGGCGTCCGGGTTCAAGCACATATTGGGTGTATAAATGGCCGAGGCGCTTTTTGATGATGGCGGCGTAGTCATCAGGATGCGGCGGGGGTGAATTATCGGGGCGATATTGCACGCCAAGCCCGCCGCCTAAATCGAGATGGTCGATACTGTGGCCGTCGGCGCGTAACTGCACGACAAATTCGCTTAACAGCGCGAACGCGTCATCAAAGGGTTGCAGATCGGTAATCTGGCTGCCGATATGCATATCAACGCCGGAAACGATAAGGCCCGGCAAGCTCGCTGCCTCGCGATAGACCTCGCGGGCGCGGGAAATAGGGACGCCGAATTTATTCTCGCTTTTTCCGGTCGAGATTTTGGCGTGTGTCTTGGCGTCGACATCCGGGTTGACGCGGATCGAAATTTTGGCCTGTCTGTTTTTTGCCGTTGCCAAGGCCGAGAGACGGAGCAATTCGGGTTCAGATTCGACATTGAAGCAATGGATTGATTGATCAAGCGCGTAATTGATTTCTCGGTCCGTTTTACCAACCCCTGAAAAGGTGATTTTAGACCCCGGCACACCCGCCGCGCGGGCGCGGCGTAGCTCGCCTTCCGAGACCACATCCATACCAGCGCCAAGCTTGGCAAAGGTTTTTAAAACGGCCTGATTGGAATTGGCCTTCATGGCGTAGCAGATGAGGGCATCTGTATCGGCAAACGCCCCGGAAAACCTAGTGTAGTTACGCTCAAGCTCGGCGGTTGAATAGCAATAGAAAGGTGTCTCGACCGCCGCCGCGATGGTACGGATATCGACGTGCTCAACATGCAGAAACTGATCGCGGTATGAAAAGGCAGACATCACAGAGCCTTTTATGGGCATTACAGAAGAAAATCGAGGAAGAACGGCTTTTGCGGAGCCTCGGGCTGCGTCTTCGTCTCCGCCGGATGTTTGGGCATGGGGGATGCGACCGCTTTCTCGTCGGATATTTTTGGTGCCTCAGCCGTTGGCACCGCTGTGGTGGGCGCTTCAAGCGGGCCTTTGCGGCCGCATCCTGCCAAAGCGAGGGCGAGCATCAGGGCGAGGGCTGGGGTTTTTAAATCATTCAGGCGCAAAGGGTAATCTCCATTCAAGCTGAGATCATAGCCTAAATTGGGCTTTAAGCGAAAGCTTGGCATCAGCGCTTTTCGCGCGACAATTTGGCGATCCAGCGTTTGGCCTCACGGCGAACATTGGCAGGCGCTGTGCCACCAAAGCTGATGCGGCTTTTCACCGATTTATCGACACCTAACACGGCAAACACATCGGCGGTGATCTTTGGCTCAACCGATTGCATCTCTTCGAGCGTCAGTTTTTCAAGGCCGATTTTTTTGTCGGATGCCAATCCCACGAGGCGTCCCGTCACATGATGCGCGTTGCGGAACGGCATTTTGAGCGTGCGGACGAGCCAATCGGCGAGATCGGTGGCGGTGGCATAGCCCGAGCCTGCGGCCTTTTTCATGGCTTTGGTGTCAGGCACCATATCGCGCACCATGCCGGACATGGCGGCGAGACACAGCGAGAGGGAATGCAACGCATCGAACGTGCCTTCTTTATCCTCCTGCATGTCTTTGGCGTAAGTCAGCGGCAGACCTTTCATGACGATGAGAAGCGCCGTTAGCGAGCCGATGATGCGGCCTGATTTGGCGCGCACCAGTTCGGCGGCATCGGGATTGCGCTTTTGCGGCATGATCGACGAGCCAGTAGTGAATTTATCCGATAGCGCTACCAAGCCGAATTGCGGGGTGGTCCAGATGACGATCTCCTCGGCAAAGCGTGAGAGATGCATCGCGCAGATGGAGGCGGCAGAAAGCGCCTCCAACGCGAAATCGCGATCCGAGACGCTATCGAGCGAATTGGCGGTAGGGCGATCAAAGCCAAGCAAGTGAGCCGTCATATGCCGATCAATCGGGAAGGAGGTTCCGGCCAGTGCTGCCGCACCGAGCGGGTTTTCATTCATGCGCTTGCGGGCGTCCTTGACGCGGCCACGGTCGCGGCCCAGCATTTCAACATAGGCCATGAGATGATGGCCGAAGGTAACAGGCTGAGCAGACTGCAAATGCGTGAAGCCGGGCATGACGGCGCCCGCAAATGCCAGCGCCTTTTCGGCGAGTGCCAATTGCAGATCGGCCATTTGCGCATCAAGCGCATCGAGCGTATCGCGCACCCAGAGCCGCATATCGGTGGCGACCTGATCATTGCGCGAGCGGGCGGTATGGAGGCGACCAGCGGCAGGGCCAGTGATTTCGGCCAAGCGCGATTCGACATTCATATGAATGTCTTCCAGCGCGCGGGAAAAGGTGAAACTGCCAGAGGCGATCTCGGCTTCCACCACATCAAGCCCTTTGGTGATAGCTTCAGCGTCTCCCGCCTCAACAATGCCCTGTTTCGCGAGCATAGCGACATGGGCGCGTGACCCTGCGATATCTTGTCGCCACAAGGCCTTGTCGAACTCAATCGAGGCGTTGATATCTTCCATGATCGCGTCAGGACCTGATAAGAACCGACCACCCCACATCTGATTGCTCATCGTCTTCGCTCTTTCTCTCATACGAACGGATCACGCCGATGCCTGCTCGCTTTTTTCTCTCCCGACGATCCATCGCCGCTTTAGCCGCGTTGGCGGTGCTTGGAATAGCGGGGCTTGCATTTGTCCTATACGGGAAAGGGGGGGGCGCGGGCAACCAAGGGACGGGCGAATGTCGCGACTCTTCGCAAAAATCTGCGGCTTTGGTGCCGCTAGCCAAGGGCGAGGTGGCGGGGTTAAAACCGCTTAAAACGCCACGCCCGATGCCGGAACTGACCTTTGAAGGCCCCAAGGGGCCAATGACGCTGGCCGACTTTAAAGGCCGTACCGTGTTGTTCAACCTCTGGGCGACCTGGTGTGTACCATGCCGCACCGAAATGCCGGCGCTGGATCGGCTACAAACCGAGCTTGGCGGGGCAAATTTCGCCGTGGTCGCGCTCAATATGGACACGCGCAATGTGGAAAAAGTGCCGGTTTGGTTGAAGGAGAACCAGATTTCCGCCTTGCCTCTTTACACCGACCAACCGGGCAATGTGTTTCAAAAATTGCGCAAAGAGGCGCTTTTGACGGGTCTGCCGACGACACTTCTGGTGGATGGGAAGGGCTGCTTGCTGGCGGAAATGTCAGGGCCAGCGGAGTGGTCGGGTGCGGAGGCGGTGGCGTTGATTAGGGCGGCGGCGGGGAAGTGAGAATAACTGAATAAACGAATCCAAGATTGGAGGCGTTCATGATTCCGATAAACTTTTTGACAATGCACACCGAACAACTCGTCATTCGCGAAAAATCATTGACCTATATTACTGATAATAATGACTTGAGTGATCACTTATCATTGATTGAGGTTTGTCTGGATTCTATTGATCTGTTTAGGCAAATTGAAACTGATAATGAGGATTTGAATACATGTATTTTGCTTGGTCTTAGACTGTTTAACGCTGCATCATCGGCATGGAACCTGATGGTCTTTGGCTATTATCAAAGTGCCGCCTCTCTTATCCGTGACATCATCGAAACGGGATTTTTGTTAGGTGCTTTTAGAAATAATCGTTCTTTAATCTCAAAATGGAAAACTGTTGACGATAAGGAACGCTATGAATTGTTTCAGCCGAAAAAAATTCGCAAAGACCTTGATAAAGCGGACGGATATATCGAGGGAAAGCGGGGTTCCGTTTATAAAGACTTTAGTGAATTGGCCGCGCACCCACATCCTCGCGGTTTCCTATTAATTGAGAAGGACGGTTTACGTCGCTCGGGGCCATTTTTTGATGAGAAACTACTTCGAGCGATTTTGGACGAACTGGTTCAGCGATTAGCGAGCGCCGTGTTGCCGTTGGGCGAGTTAATGCCAAACTCCAAGGAGTTACGGCCTGTTCATCTGCGCCTAATCAACGAGATTGCGAGTTGGAATACTAAATACCTTACACCGCAAAATGTGACTGTTTCACGGACATGACCGCCCCGAAGTGAGTGCCCGATCTTTAAGCCTGTCCGATGCCCATATCATCGGGCGCACATCAGGCTGTAGACCTAATTCAAAACAGGCTTTTTCGGCAAATTCGCAGGCGGCGAAGACCGCATCAGGTGAAAAATCAACCAATATATCCACATCGCTGGCATCATGGATTGGGCCATTCACAGCAGAACCAAAAAGGTGGAAAGCGCCTTTATGGGCCTTGCCGTAGTCGGCCAACCGAATTTCGAGTTGCGCTACCCCGTCAGCAAAGCGCGTATGGCGCTCGGCCTGTCTCTCCGAAAGTGTTTTTCATTGCTGAGCCATTCGTGGAGCTTTCAATCCTTCACTCATAAATATCGCTACGATGGCCCAATTCAATGACGAAGATGACCATCTTTTGATCTTCGATCAAGCAAATAAGACGGTAATCGCCTACCCGGTAACGCCATTTACCTGCCAAATTGCCCTGAAGCGCTTTTCCAATCAAACGCGGGTCCGGTAATGAAAGAACACGCTGGCGAATAAAGGCAACAAGCCTCGTTTGGATAGTGAGAGGCAATTTTTTCAGCGCCTTGTCGGCGGATTTTGAAAATTCAACGGTCCAAGCCAAGGCGCTTTTCTACCTCCTCAAGAGATACGGTCTCTTTGCCTGACGCTTCCCACTCTCTCATCGCTTCATCGGCAAAGAGTTCATCATCGATATCTTCCATTGCAGTAAGTAAGGCTTTTTCGGCGAGCGCGTCGCGGGTCGTGCCCAGTTTTGCGGCGAGCCGATCAAGCTCGTCGATAATGTCTTTGCGGAGCGCGATGGCCCCATAGGGCAGGGCTTTTTTGGCAGTTTGAGCGGGCATTGGATGCAATCTCCCGAAATGACGAGACACTTAGACTACACCAAAATAGTGTCGAGTGCGAGCCTCATGCGGTCTTCGAGAAAAGGCCCTTCGACTCGCACCTTCGGTGCGGCTCAGGATGAGGAGGTAATGTGTACCATGTCCTCACCGTGAGCTTGTCGAACGGCGACTCTCGCCTTTGGCGAGGCTCAGCGTCCTTCGACTCAAGGCTTCGCCGTGGCTCAGGATGAGGGTAACTATGCCTTCGTCGGCATTTTGGCTTCAATGCCGTGCTCGTTCAAATGGGTGACCAACTCACCCGATTGGAACATTTCGCGCACGATGTCGCAGCCGCCGATAAATTCACCCTTCACGTAAAGCTGCGGGATCGTCGGCCAATTGGCGTAATCCTTGATACCTTGACGCAGGTCTGCGTCTTCGAGCACATTGATGTCTTTGAAAGTCACGCCGATATAATCGAGGATTTGCACGACTTGGCCGGAGAAGCCGCACATCGGGAACTGGTGTGTGCCTTTCATGAAGAGCACGACATCGTTGGAGGTGATTTCGGATTTGATGGTGTCTTGAGCGCTCATTGGTGGTGACCTTTTTTTCCCGCGTTTAAGGGGCGGTGATGACAAAATATATTTCGATTCAAGCCGAATTGCTCACTGCATTCAATACGCGAACAGCATCGGCGGGTCCGAATCTCTCGTTAAGAAGCTCGTGAAGCTCAAATGGGCAGATGTCATGGAGGCGTGACGTTTGCCATTCGGGCGTGTCGGAAAACAGGATGGTCATCTCACGAAGTGCGCGCTTCCAAAAATCCTGCACATTGATTTTCTGCGCCATAGAAGGGGTAAAATCCGTACGGATATCGGTAAGCCACCCGACGATCTCGGCTTTCCAATGATTGGATGATGATGAATTCGGAAGTAAGGCGAGCTTCATCAGATGAAGAAAAACGAGCTTTATTGCACTCATGACAGCTCGCGTTTCTGAACGTCCCACAGTCTCGATCTCCTCGGCAATGTTATCCCAATCGATCACATTTGAAAGGTTAGATTCGCGTGATAATGTTCGCAAAAGCGAAGCTTGCTCCTCGGCCCAAGCAACAATATCCGTATCATAAGTATGAAACTTGCTCATGTTTGTATTTTACTCCGCTTTCGTCGTCAAAGCCAAAGCATGTAACACGCCGCCCATATTGCCTTGCAGCGCGGCATAGACCATCTGGTGTTGGGCCACGCGGGTTTTGCCGCGGAAGGCTTCGGAGACGATGGTTGCGGCGTAATGATCGCCGTCACCTGCGAGATCCTTGATCTCGATCACGGCATCGGGGAAGGCCGCTTTGATCATGGTTTCGATATCGGAAGCTTTCATCGCCATGGTGTCGTCGTCCCGTCAGAGTTCGCCCGCCATATAGGAGGGTAGCCAGTTTTCATGCGCGTTATGCAATTCTTCCAGTGATATGGGCGTTTCTCTCGGCAGCGTCAATGTATCTCCACCCGTCTTGCCGATGATGGTCATCAACACGAGTGCTTCGCCCGTTTCAACAATCGCACCCACGCGGCGGGATAGCTCGTCGAGCGCTGCTTTGTTTTTGACGGTGACGATATAACGCGCTTGATCCTCGCCAAAGAGTTCGGCATGGGCAGGAAGGCCGAAAGGAAGAGCTGCGATGGTGGCCCCAATGCCGCCCGCCATCGCCATTTCAGCGACGCCCACGGCCAATCCGCCATCGGAAAGGTCGTGCACGGCGGTGACGAGACCGTCTTGGATGAGGCCCAGCACGAGTTCGCCGATGAGCTTTTCCATCAAGAGATCAACAGGCGGCGGCGCGCCGTCTTCCCGTCCGCAAATCTCGGCGAGATAGGTGGATGCACCAAGCCATCCGGTGGTTTCGCCCAAAAGGACGATGATTTCGTTATCCGCTTTGAAGGCGAGCGTCATGGATTTTGCCACATCATCGATGACGCCGACGCCACCGATTGTCGGTGTTGGCAAAATGCCTTGGCCGTTGGTTTCGTTGTAGAGCGACACATTGCCGGAGACGACGGGGAAATCGAGTTCCTCGCAGGCCTCGCCCAATCCACGAATACAATAGACGAGCTGGCCCATAGAGTCGGGTCGCTCGGGATTGCCGAAATTGAGATTGTCGGTGATGGCTTTTGGCGTGGCCCCTACCGCGATAAGGTTGCGATAGGCTTCGGCCACCGCCTGTTTGCCGCCTTCAAAGGGATCGGCCTCGCAATAGCGCGGTGTCACGTCCGATGTCAGCGCCAAACCGCGCGGGCCTTCGCCGATACGGACCACGGCGGCATCGCCACCCGGTTGCTGCACGGTATTGCCTAAAATCAGATGATCATATTGCTCCCACACCCAGCGCTTGGAGGCTAAATCCGGCGAGCCGATCAGCTTGAGGAGTGCCGCGCGGTTCGACATCGGCGGGCGGATTTTTTTAGGCTCAAGCACCGGACGTTTTGGCGTCTCCACATAAGGGCGATCATAGAGCGGGGCTTCATCGCCCAATTCTTTGATCGGGAGATCGGCCATCACTTGGCCCTTGTGTTTCACCACAAAGCGCAGCGTGTCCGTCGTCTTGCCGACAATGGCGAAATCAAGCCCCCATTTGACGAAAATGGCTTCGGCCTGTTTTTCCTTGGCCGGGTCAAGCACCATCAGCATCCGCTCCTGGCTCTCCGACAGCATCATCTCATAGGCCGTCATGCCGGTTTCGCGGCACGGCACTTTATCGAGATCAAGTTCGATGCCGAGATTGCCTTTCGCGCCCATTTCAACGGCGGAGGAGGTGAGACCCGCCGCACCCATGTCCTGAATGGCGATCACGGAGCCGGTTTTCATCAGCTCCAGGCAGGCCTCTAACAGGAGCTTTTCGGCAAACGGATCGCCCACCTGCACGGTCGGGCGTTTCTCGTCGGCTGAATCATCAAAGGCAGCCGAGGCCATGGTCGCGCCATGGATGCCGTCGCGTCCGGTCTTGGAACCTAGATAGACAATCGGGTTCCCGACGCCGGTGGCCTTCGCGTAAAAAATCTCGTCGGATTTGGCGATGCCGACGGCCATGGCGTTGACGAGGATATTGCCGTCATAGCGTTTGTGGAAGCCCATCTGCCCGCCCACCGTCGGCACGCCGAAGGAATTGCCATAGCCGCCAATGCCCGCCACCACGCCCGAGACGAGATGGCGGGTTTTCGGGTGATCCGGTGAGCCAAAGCGCAGCGCGTTCAGCGTTGCAATCGGGCGCGCGCCCATGGTGAACACATCGCGCAAAATACCCCCCACCCCCGTCGCAGCCCCCTGATAGGGCTCGATATAGGAGGGGTGGTTGTGGCTTTCCATTTTGAAGACGCAAGCGAGCCCGTCACCGATATCAATCACGCCCGCATTTTCGCCGGGGCCTTGAATGACCCATGGCGCTTCGGTGGGCAGGTCGCGCAGATGCAGCCGCGAGGATTTATAAGAGCAATGCTCGTTCCACATCGCCGAGAAAATGCCGAGTTCGGTAAGCGTCGGCTCGCGCCCGATGAGTTTCAGAATGCGCTGATATTCATCGGGCTTGAGGCCATGTTGGGCGATGAGGTCGGGGCTGATGGTAAGGGTATTGTTCATTAGGCGGCCTCAGCGAGTTTTTTCACGCCTTCAACAAACACGCGAAAACTGTGGGATGTATTTTTTTCTGGGTTGAGGTGAAGACTTATTTCGCGTGCCGAGGAGGTGCGGCGGTATCGGCCATCGGTTAATTCTTTAAGAATTTGCTTAGCGTTATTATGGTTATCAGGATTACGAAATTTTTTCTCATGTTGCCTTTGAGCCAATCCCGTTAGGCCTAAGCCAGCTTCGATAGCCGCAAGATCGCCAAGAAACCAGCTTTCGAGTTCCCTGCAAACAATTCTGACTAAAGTATCCGGTTTGCTGGATTGGTCACACAATGTTTTGAGACGTCTTTTTATAGTAAGGCAATCTCCGCTATCTTGGTCGCGCAATACAACAAATCTTGCATCAGGTTTAAGATAGCCCCTTAATTTTCGAGGTAATTTTTTTTCAAGATCTCGTTTGCCATCAAACTTAATATATTTCAATGAGATGTCATTCCTGAGGACGCGTGGAAGCAATCCTTTCAGTGTTTCTTCCATGGAGGACTCTTCAACTAAGAAAACAATTTCCGGCATTATGGGTTCGCACCTTCAAAGAAGCCTTGCTTCCATAATTCGCCCATTCGGTCGCCGTCGTTCATATAGGCTTTGATTTGTTCATCGTCAGCCGCCCGCTTTACAGTCGAATAACCATTCCGCTTTTGAAGCCAGTATACATTATCCAAACCAATAGCGTTCAAGAAATCAGGAGAATGGGTGGAGACAAAAACCTGGCCCCCGCGTCGTGTGTAGGCTTCCATAACCTCCGCAAGCGCTTGGAGTAGCGTTGGGTAAAGCTGGTTCTCCGGTTCTTCAATACACAGAACAGGGTGCGGTTTTGGCTCGTTAAGCAAGACGAGATAAGCAAACATTTTAATCGTCCCATCGGAGACGAAATTATCCATAAATTCATTGTTTTTTGGAAAGGATTGATCAGCAAAAGTTAATATAATCCGCCGATCAATGGTTTGTTTGGGTTCAACTTCGGATATCCCGGGTATAGCGCGTTTCATATCGGCTACAATTTCAGCAAAAATCTTTGGCTGATCTTTGAACAATCGATAGGCGACGCGTTGAAGATTATCGCCAGATGCGGATAGATGATCGTCGGGTCCAAGCGCCTCCTTGGCGCCTCGCGCTTTATCGATGTTAAAATCTGAAATATGCCAGTTTTCAATGAGTTTTCTTAATTCACTTGCTGCCTTGAAGCGCTCGAATTGTCCCAAGCCCTTAATGGCCAAAATCGTATTATTTTCCAGACGCTGGTCTTCGCGTTCAAGGTCGGTATCTTTTTTGCTGAAGTCTTCTTCGTTACGGACAGCGCTGCCGTTTCCATCGCTAAAATCAAGAAAATGGAACGGCGCGCCCGATTCACCTCGTTTGTAGCGCAAAATTTCACGGGCAACAAAAGGCCGCCCGTTTTTTTGTTCGATTGTTAAACTGTATGTTACGAGGCGATCATGTCCAGCAATATCCATTCTCATTTGGAGCTCGATAATGATCTTTTGCTCCTCTGCACCACGGCTTAAAACTTCTTCAAAACCGCCATGGCTCTCCAAAGCCTGATAGACGTTATAGGTCATACAGTCTTTGAGGAATCCGATGGCTTTAAACAGCGTGGTTTTACCCGATCCATTTGCACCGACAAGGACACAAAAAGACGGAATATCCCGCATATCCAAATCTTTAAACGCCTTGAAATTTTTAAGCTTAATGGATTCGATGTGCATCAAGGTTTCTCCGGTGATGCCTTTGATACATTAATCTACGCTGTAAAGCGGTAAGTTAAAAGACTCTCAAACAAACCACGGCCATCAGTGCCGCCAATAAGCGTCTCGATCAGGTTTTCGGGGTGGGGCATCATGCCGAGCACGTTGAGGTGTTCTGAATAGATGCCTGCGATGTCGTTTAACGAACCGTTCGGGTTGCCCGCTTTGGTGTCGCCTTCAGCCGTGCAATAGCGGAAGGCGACGCGGTTTTCGCCTTCGAGACGGGAGATGGTATCCGCGTCGGCAACATAATTGCCTTCGCCATGGGCAATGGCGACTTTGATGATCTGGCCTTCATTATAGGCGGAGGTGAAGGCCGTATCGGCACGGCCAACTTTAAGATGCTGCATTTTGCAGATGAATTTCAGCCCCGCATTGCGCATCAACACGCCGGGGAGCAGGCCTGTTTCGACCAAAATCTGGAAGCCGTTGCAGATGCCGAGCACCAACCCGCCTTTGGCGGCGTGGGCGCGGACGGCATCCATCACGGGTGCGCGGGCAGCAATCGCGCCGCAGCGCAGATAATCGCCGTAGGAGAAACCGCCGGGCAGGACGACGAGATCCGTCCCCTTCGGCAATTCGGCATCTTGATGCCAGATGGAGGCGGGTTCGTGACCCGTCGATTGGCGGAGCGCGCGGATCACGTCACCTTCGCGATTCGAGCCGGGGAATGTGATAACGGCTGATTTCATCGCCTCAATCCTTTAGCCGAGGATTTCGATGCGGTAATTTTCAACCACCGTATTGGCCAAAAGCTTCTCTGAAGCCGCTTTCAACAGCGCTTCAGCCTCGGTTTTATTGGTTAGCGAGAGTTCGATATCAAACACTTTGCCTTGGCGGACGCTATCGATGCCTGCAAGGCCGAAGGATTTCAGCGCCCCTTCAATGGCTTTGCCTTGGGGATCGAGGACACCCTGTTTAAGGGTGACGGTGACGCGCGCTTTCATGGCAAACTCACTGATAAGGGCTTCTAGGATGAGCGACTCAGCTTCTATAGTCGCCATTGATTTCGACATACTCTTTCGTGAGATCGCAGGTCCAGACGGTGAACGCGCCTTTTCCAAGGCCAATATCGATGCCGATGTCGATTGTTTGATGTTTCATCAGGGCGGAGACCTTCGCCTCGTCATAGGATGGGTCGCGCGCGCCTTTATGGGCGACGCGGATGCCGCCGAAGGAAATCGAGAGCTTGTCGCGGTCGGCGGGTTCGCCCGCTTTGCCGACGGCGGCAACGATGCGGCCCCAATTGGCGTCCTCACCCGCAATCGCGGTTTTGAGAAGCGGCGAATCAGCGACAGATTTAGCGATTTTTTTGGCGGATGCCACGCTTTTGGCGCCCTTAACGGTAATCGACACAAAATGCCGCGCCCCTTCGCCGTCTTTGACGACCTGATGGGCCAAATTGGTAAGCAGCCCATCGAGCGCTTTGCGGAAACCCGCCAGTCTTTTGTCGGAGGCCTTCGCGATGCGCGGTGCGCCGCGTTGTTCGGCGGCACCTGTCGCAAACAGGATCAGCGTATCGGAGGTCGAGGTATCGCTATCGACCGTGATGGCGTTGAACGAGGTCGCGGTGCCTTTGGACAAAAGCGCTTGCAGCGCTTCGTGCTCAATCGGCGCGTCGGTGAAGATGAAGGACAGCATGGTCGCCATATCGGGTGCGATCATGCCAGCCCCTTTGGCGATGCCGTTGATTGTGACGGTGACGCCATCCAAATCGGCGGTAACGGTGGCAAGTTTCGGATAGGTATCCGTGGTCATGATCGCCTTGGCGGGTTCAATCCACGGCTTAGGTTTCAGCTTTTTGGCGGCTTTTTGCAGCGGGCCATCGAATTTTGCAGCGTCCAGCGGCTCGCCGATGACGCCTGTTGAGGCGAGCACGATCTCGCGCGGCTTGCAGCCAAGCGCCTCGGCGGCGATGGCGGCGGTCTTTTTGACTGTTTCCTTGCCCGCTTTGCCCGTAAACGCATTGGCATTGCCGGAATTAACCACCAAACCCCGCGCTTTGCCGGATGTGAGCACCTCCCGGCACCAATCGACCGGGGCCGAGGGGCATTTGGAGCGGGTAAAGACGCCTGCCGCTTCTGTTCCCTTCGCCAAGCTGACCAACAGCACGTCCGTTCGCCCTTTATACTTGATGCCCGCAGCCGCGGTGGCAAAGCTTACACCTTCAATCGCGGGAAGTTCGGGATAGGTTTGAGGGGCAAGCGGGGAGATGGCTGTCGACATGGCTTGACTCTTAGATTTTTGGCTTTTGAGTTTAACGCTGTTGGCTTATTGAGCGGCAGGTGTTGCGGGTGGGTCAATCCGCTCGATTTTGCCCGCGGCGCGCAGCGTTTGGATCGTTTCCTGTTGGTTCTTACGGAACATGAACTGCTCGATCTGATCCTTGACCTCTTCATAGGTCGGCACTGGCTTTTCGCGCTTTTCGGTCAGCTTGATGATGTGGAAGCCGAATTGGCTCTTCACCGGGTCTGACACTTGTCCTGGGCTTAGGGCAAAGGCGGCGGCGGAAAATTCAGGCACCATCCGCTCTTTGGTGAAGAAACCGAGATCACCGCCCTGCTGGCTCGAACCGGGGTCTTTCGATAATTCGGTGGCGAGCTTGGCAAAATCTTCGCCCGCCTTGATCCGCTTGACGATCTCTTTGGCCTGATCTTCGGTTTCCACCAAGATATGGCTGGCGCGAATTTCGGTCTCGGGCTTCAGGCTTTTAATGGTTTCGGTGTAAAGTGCGCGCATGGTTTCATCGGTCACGGCCTTTTTGGCTTGGGCGGCGCTATAGTCTTCAAACAGCATCCGGTCGGTTTGGTAGGCAAGGCGACGCTTGAAATCGGCGTCATCGGCTAATTTAGCCTCACGCGCCGCTTTTGCGCCAAGACGAAGATCGATAATATAGGTTACGGCATATTCGTGCCGCTGCGCTTCTGGAATCTGTTGGATCGAATCACCCAAATCTTGAAGCGCCATGTTGATATCGGCTTCGGTGATATCCGTGTCATTCACTTTGGCAACCACGTGATCGGGTGTATTGTCGGCAAAACCCGGTGCGGAGAGACCAAAACTGGCGAAAACGCTCAGAAAGAGCGAAAAAATGGCGAAACGAAGCTGGCGCGCGCGGAGAAACATAAGCGATCCTTTTTAAACTAACCTTCTTGAATGGATGAAGCCATGACGGAAGCCGCGCCGGGTTGCAAGTATTCCTGACGTTCTGATTTGAAAAAAATCGATCCGAGCCTATTTAAAGAGTGAAGCGCGATGGCCAAACGGAGGTCGCCTTCGAAAAATTTTGCGGCTATAGAGGTCGCCAATCGGTTGTTGCAACGTCTTGAGCCTTAAAATGGCCAAGCGGATGATAAGGGATTTTCGATGTTCGGCGCACTCGCCAAAAAGATTTTCGGTTCGGCCAATGACCGTAGACTGAAGACATTCACGCCAAAAATTCAGGCCATCAACGCTCTGGAGCCGGAAATCGCCGCTTTGTCGGATGACGCCTTGCGGGCAAGGACCGATGCTTTCCGGGCAGAGCTCGCGGCGGGAAAGACGTTGGACGATATCCTCATTCCGGCCTTTGCCACCGTGCGCGAGGCCGCCAAGCGCGTGTTGGGGCAGCGTCATTTCGATGTGCAGTTGATCGGCGGCATGGTGCTGCATGAGGGATCGATTGCCGAAATGAAGACGGGCGAAGGCAAAACGCTCGTCGCCACGCTTGCGACCTATCTCAACGCGCTATCGGGCAAGGGCGTGCATGTGATCACGGTCAATGATTACCTCGCCCGGCGCGACTCGGAGTGGATGGGGCAGATCTATCGGTTTTTGGGTTTATCAACGGGCGTGATCGTGCATGGTTTGGATGATGGCGAGCGTAAGGCCGCCTATGCGGCCGATATCACCTATGGCACCAATAATGAGTTCGGCTTTGATTATCTGCGCGATAATATGAAATACGAACTTAATCAAATGGTGCAGCGCGGGCATAATTTTGCGATTGTCGACGAGGTGGATTCGATTTTGGTCGATGAAGCGCGCACGCCTTTGATCATCTCGGGGCCACTTGATGATCGCTCTGAGCTTTATAATGCGATTGATGTGATCATTCCGCGTTTGACACGCGAGCATTATGATTTGGACGAGAAGCAGCGCTCGGTATCGCTGACCGAAGCGGGCAATGAGCGGATTGAAGAATTGCTCGCCGAGGTGGGTCTTTTGAAGGAAGGCTCGCTCTATGATGCGACGAATGCGACCTTGGTGCATCACGTCAATCAGGCCTTGCGCGCGCATTCGCTGTTTCAGCGCGATAAGGATTACATCGTCCGCAACAATGAAGTCGTGATCATCGACGAATTTACGGGCCGCATGATGCCCGGTCGGCGGTATTCGGAAGGTTTGCATCAGGCGTTGGAAGCGAAAGAGCATGTCGCTATTCAGCCTGAAAACCAGACGCTGGCATCCATCACGTTTCAAAATTATTTCCGGCTTTACGACAAGCTTGCGGGGATGACCGGAACGGCGGCAACCGAGGCCGATGAGTTCATGGATATTTATAAGCTCGATGTCGTTGAAATCCCAACCAATCTCGCGGTCTCGCGTATTGATGAGGATGATGAGGTCTATCGCACGGCGGAAGAGAAAAACCGCGCGATTGTCCGCGAGATCGAAGCGGCCGTTGAAAAGGGCCAGCCGATCCTCGTTGGCACCACATCGATTGAAAAATCAGAAGTGCTGGGCGAGGTGTTGGAGAAGCACGGCTATACCATGATTGATTTTACCGATCCGAAAGCGCTGTTGCCGCTTTATGAATCGGCGCGGACCGGCAAGCCTTCCAAAACCTTCGCCATTCTCAATGCCCGTTTTCATGAGCAGGAAGCCTATATCGTCGCCCAAGCGGGGGTGCCGGGTGCGGTGACGATTGCCACCAATATGGCGGGTCGTGGCACCGATATTCAGCTTGGCGGCAATATCACTATGCGTATTCGCCATGAGCTGGTGGATGTGGCTGAGGGGGCAGCGCGTGATGCAGCGGAGGCCGCTATTCGGGCGGAAGTTGCGGAGCTAAAGCAAAAAGCATTGGCTGCTGGCGGGCTTTATGTGGTGGGTACCGAGCGGCATGAGAGCCGTCGTATCGATAACCAGTTGCGAGGCCGCTCGGGCCGTCAGGGGGATCCGGGACGGTCGAAATTCTTCTTGTCCTTGCAAGATGATTTGATGCGGATTTTCGGCTCGGACCGTATGGATGGGATGTTGCAGAAATTGGGATTGGGTGAGGATGAGGCGATCATCCATCCATGGATCAACAAAGCGATTGAAAAAGCGCAACAAAAGGTTGAGGCGCGCAATTTCGATATTCGTAAAAACATCCTGAAATATGATGATGTCATGAACGACCAGCGCAAGGTCGTGTTTGAGCAGCGCCGTGAATTTATGGCGGAAGAAAGCGTGCGCGAGACGATTGATGAAATGCGTCATGCCGTGCTCGATGATCTCGTCGCCAAAAGCATTCCCGAAGGTGCCTACCCCGAGCAATGGGATATTCCCGCTTTGGAAGAAGGCGTGGCAAAGGCGTTGGGTCTTAATCTCCCAGTCGCCGATTGGGCAAAAGAAGAAGGCATTGCAGATGAGGAGTTGCGCGAGCGGCTGCGCACCGCGTCGGACGAAGGCTATGCGCGTCGCGTGGAGCGGAATACGCCGGATGTGATGACCTATGTCGAAAAGCAAGTATTGTTGCAAACGCTCGATCATCTCTGGCGCGAGCATCTCGTGACGCTCGACCATCTGCGCCAGGTGATCGGCTGGCGGGGTTATGCGCAACGCGATCCGTTGAATGAATATAAGCAAGAAGCATTCGATCTATTCAACGGACTCGTTACCCATTTGCGCGAGCAGGTGACGGGCCAGATGATGCGGATTGAAGTAACGTTTCAAGCGCCACCTCCGCCACCACCCGTTATGGAAATGATCCATGCTGATCCGGTGACGGGCGAGAATGAAGAAGCCTTAGCGGGGCTTGCATTCGCGCAACCGAGCAATGCGGCTCAGCGGCAACCGAATGACCCATCCTCATGGGGCCGTGTGGGACGCAACGAGGCTTGCCCTTGCGGATCGGGCAAGAAGTTTAAACATTGTCATGGGGTGATGGCGTAGTTTTGTTTTTAAAATTGGCAAGATTGCTTACGCCGTCCAAATATTATATTTCTCGCTGAAATAACGAACGCATTCCATATCGGCCAAATCACGCGAATGATTGCGGTAAATAAATTTTGTAAGCGGGTTAATTTTGCTTGCATTACCAAAATCCAGATGGACGTCTGGTTCAGAAAGTCTTATTCTGATTCCGTTAGTAGCAAGTTGACCTGAAAGCCAAATATCGTCAACGGTCCATAGGATTTCAGGAATATCAAAAACATCAGATCGAAAAAAGCGTGGATTGATAAGAACTCCGCCATATCCTGCTGCAATATCAACGGGCTGATCGTTTCTTAAGCCCAACTGTTTATAGAATTCTTTCTTTCTTCTTCTATATTTCTGCTTATTTATCAGATTAATAAATATATTATCAGAATTATTAAGGTACTTTTGTCTCAGACGAAATAATTCAAGATATTGACCGCGGGCGCAAATACAATCATTTGGGTATTTTATACTTGTATTAATAATATTTTCTGACCATTTATGATGATAAATAATATCATCGTCGCAATAGATGATTTTTTTATCTGAGCTATAATTTTTTAAGATCGGTAAAATTTTCGTAGCGGGACCATAGTCGTAATCACAATAATTAATAGTGATTCCGTCCATATTGAGGACTGGCTTGGTATATTCTCCCGAAAATCTTCGATATTGTTTTGGAATATTCAAATATATTTTTTCTGCTTTTATTGATTGTTCTAATAATGATTTTAAAGTTGGCAATACAGCCCCAAATCTTGGCGGAATTGTTGTTAGTGAAATAATATGATTACCTAACATTTTAGATCCATTAAAAAAATAGTTTATAAAGATAATTTATATATTACGTTCAGTCAATTTTATATAAATATTAAATTTTTGCCAAAAGCCGTCTAGCTACTATGATGAGGCTTGCCCTTGCGGATCGGGCAAGAAGTTTAAACATTGTCATGGGGTGATGGCTTAAACATGACTAAGGCCCTTGAATAATCCGGCCAATGGCTGCATGATTTTTTCATGGCGGAGGGTGAGTTCATGGCACAGTATTCAGGTAAACGAGCGGGCTTGGTTCATAAGATTAAATCAGCCGCTAGGCGTATGGATTTTCAGCCCGATTATGTTGAACTAACCGTAAGGGATAGCGAAGTTTTTGCTACAGCGCTTATTGAACCCCAACCCGTTAATCAGCGACTACAAGACACCGTTCGTTTGTATCGTCAGAAATGCGGTTGTTGAGGATGATATGATGTTAAATATTGGATGCTGTCTTTGCAGTGATGCTCAATCAGCTTTCAAACTCTTTATAACGATGAGGAATTTTGAACGCTGGTTTAACAAATCGGACACCTACACCGCTTGATCGGCCTCTCAAACGACCCTATCGTAATAGGCTTGATTAACGAGGCTGAGATGGTTGCTGAACGCTTCACCGTTACCTACCGGGTAACCTCGGACGATGCCCGCTCGATTGAGGCACATGCAAAGGATATCTGCATCGAGGAGACGGTTGAAATCCCGGAAGATGTTATTCCCGCCTCGCATTGGGAGCAGGGGATTGTTGGCCGTGTCGAAAGCATTGTTGAGCGACCGGGGGAGCCAACCGACTACGATGTTCGGATCAGCTATCGCGTTGATATCACGAATAACGAAATTCCAAACCTGCTGAATGTCCTATTCGGCAATATCTCGATGCGGCGTGGGATCAAGATCATCGACATCGCTTTTACGGATCAGCAAATACAGGCCTTTGGTGGGCCGAGATTTGGTATAAATGGTTTGCGCAAGGCGTTGAATGTATTGGGTCGCCCGCTTGCCACTACGGCTATTAAGCCGCTAGGTCTTTCGGTGAAAGAACTTGCCGCGCTTTCAGGAGGCTATGCGCGCGGCGGGCTTGATATCATCAAGGATGACCACGGGTTGATCGATCAGTCTTTTCATCCATTCGAAGAGCGCGTGGCGCGGATACAAGACGCGATCCGCGAGGCCGATGTGAAGACGGGTCGTGTGACGCATTATTATCCAATGGTTGCCGGACGCTTTGAGACCATCGAAAAGCAAATGGCGTTTGCGAAAGCGCAAGGGTGTTTTGGTGTTCTCGTGGCGCCAATGCTGATTGGTCCCGATACGGGATTTTATCTGGCGCAGAAATATGATCTTGCGGTCATGGCCCATCCCAGTTTCACGGGAACGCATTTTCATGACCCGCGACATGGCATGACGCCTGCGATCTTGCTTGGCGCACTGTTCCGGCTGTTTGGCGCTGATATTTCGATTTTTCCAAATTATGGTGGGCGCTTTACGTTTAGCGAGGCGGAGTGTCATGATTTGGCGTTTGCGTTGCGTCGTCCGGTCGAAGGTTTGGCCCCGGCGTTTCCGTCGCCTGCGGGCGGTATGACGATTGAGAAAGTGGGCGCTATGCTCGATGCTTATGGCGAGGATACGGCGTTGCTGATTGGTGGCGCTTTGTTGCGCTATTCGCCTGATCCCGAAACAAGCGCCCGAGCCTTTGTCAATGCGATTGAGCACGCGGTTAAAGCGAAGAAAGGGTGAGCCCGATGAAACGCGTTCGGCACTTTAAAGATTTTGGCTGGGAGGAGGTGGCTGTCTTGGCCTATAAAGAGGGCGGGCCTTATAAAGGGGTGACGCGACAGGTCCTCTTTGAGGGCGCGGAGGCGCTACCTTGCCAATGGCGGTATTTTGAAGTTGAGCCCGGCGGCCATTCCACGCTCGAACGCCATGAGCATCTGCATAATGTGTTGATTTTGCGGGGTAGGGGGCAGTGCCTCGTGGATGGTCATGTCCATACGATTGGCGAGCATGATTTGATCCATGTACCCCGTCTTTCCTGGCATCAATTTCGAGCGACGGATGACGCCCCCTTGGGCTTTCTCTGCCTTGTGGCCGATGAGCGGGATCGACCACAATTGCCAAGCGCTGAGGATATCGCTGAGCTTAGCAAAGATGCGGCGATCCGGGATTTTATCCGGCCGTAATCGGCCCGCGCGCCTTTATAAGTTTGCAATATTGTGCTGATAAGTTGACGATATATTTTCTATATGTGACAATAAATCTGATTAAAGTTACAATGTCGTTGGGTTGAGGTGACGATGCCCCGTAGTTCTAAACCTGAAATCCGCGAATTTATCCTTCTATCAGGCCTTAAATAGAAGCCCCGTACTTAACCCCGTCTTGGCGGGAGCGGCACATTGGCAGGTGTGCCTGCAAGGACAGGATCGGTTGATGGTTGCGAAGGTGAGGCGTTAGAAGGTAGGGCCTTAAACCATTTTTGGAAAAAGCCATCATCTTGCGGTGTTGCGGCTTGTGGCACTGTTGCCGCAACATAGGCCGATGTGACGGGCGCTGGTTTACGCGGCAGCGGATTGCCTTGATGATCGAGTTCCGTTTCCTCCACGGCCGAGAGCGCGTCGGGTCGGCTCAGCTCACCCGCTGCTGCCCATTTTTCGAGGAGCTTTTGCTTCTCAGGGGTACGGAAGAAGGGGTTTTGATCGCCGTCCGAATAGGAGATACGCAGCGTGGTTGCCCCGGCTGCAATCAAAGAAGCCATTTTGGCGTCATCGGCGGCGGCTTTGGCGGCAATTTCAGGAGCAGCAGGATCACTTGAAGCGGTCTGGCCGCAGCTTGGCGCTTCGCTTGCGCCAAAGGTATAGCGCGCGCCGCAATAGCCGACGGCGGGTTCTTTTCTCGTTACTTCAAAACGGTCGCTGCCTTCTTTCAGGTTTTTCCAGAAGGGCATGTTCTCGTCGTTGCGGAATTTGACCAAATTCTCCGCCGTCATACGAAACGGATAGGATTGGAACTGGACGGATTTCTGGCCGCCTTGAAAGGCTTCGCGCATCACGGCGTAAATTTCTTCGATCTGCTCATTGGTCATCGCAAAGCACCCGCGCGACGAGCAGGTGCCATGCACCATGATATCGCCGCCGCTGCGGCCAAGCGAGCGTTCCATCGCATTCGGGTAGCCGACATTGAAGGCGAGCCAGAGCGCTGAATTGGGGTTCATCTGGTTGGGCGTAACAGTATAAAAGCCTTCAGGAACCTGGCGGTCCCCTTCGCGGGTCTTGGGTCCTAATTTGCCCGACCAGCGGCACACAGGATAGGACTTCATCAAGGCGTATTTACCGGATGAGGTGAGCTTCCAGATTTCGATTTCCGATTCTTTTTTATAGGCACGGATTAAAATCGGAGCGTCGCGGTTCGACCCGATATGGTCCATCGCCGCAAGCGTTGCCGCAGGGATGGGGGTTACGGCCCGCGCATTGACGGAGGAGGTGCGGTTATTGGATGAGTTACACCCGCCCAGAACCAGAAGCGCGGATAAAAACAATACGCGGTGCGATATTGGCAGGGCCATGGGGCGTCTCTAAGAAAGTCTTCGATCATGAATCAACGAAGGCAATCTTACGCCCACGTGGTTTACCAGCTCTTAATAACCTGAATTTTTTATAAAATCGAGAGTGCTGGCGTTTGGTGCTGGGAATTACAGTTTGCGGCCAATGGCGAGGAATTTTTCCGCCCGCTTATCCCTTAATTGGCTGGGCGTGAGAGAGCTAAGTGCTTGGAGTGATTTTTCGATCTGCTCTCCGACGGAAGCCAAGGTTGCGGCGTGGTCGCGATGCGCGCCGCCAATCGGCTCGGGGATAATTCCATCGATAATGCCGAATTTAAGCAGATCCTGTGCGGTGATTTTCATCGTCGTTGCCGCTTCCTGCGCTTTGGATGAATCGCGCCACAGGATGGATGCGGACGCTTCAGGGGAGGCGACCGTATAAATCGAGTGTTCGAGCATGAGCACCGTATTGGTGCTGGCAATCGCCACCGCACCGCCCGAGCCGCCTTCGCCGATCACAATTGAGATGTTCGGGACGCCTAACGCCAAGCAGGCCTCGGTTGAACGGGCGATGGCTTCAGCCTGGCCGCGCTCTTCTGCGCCAATGCCCGGATAGGCCCCGGCGGTATCGACAATCGAGATGACGGGGAGGCTGAAACGATCCGCCAATTCCATGATGCGCACGGCTTTGCGGTAGCCCTCCGGCATCGCCATGCCGAAATTGTGGCGGATGCGGCTTTCCGTATCCCACCCTTTTTCCTGACCGATCACTGCGACGGACACGCCGCGGAATTGGCCGATGCCTGCGACAATCGCCTCGTCTTCGCCAAAGGCGCGGTCTCCGGCAAGCGGTGAAAAATCGCTGATCAAGCCTGCAATATAATCGCGAAAATGCGGGCGCATCGGGTGGCGCGCGACCATGGCTTTTTGCCAAGGGGTGAGCGACGCGTAAAGATCTTTCAGCGTGGCTTTGGCCTTCGCCTCGATTTTGCTGATCTCGTCGGCAATCGTGGGTGAGCCACCTGAAGCGAGAATGGCGCTCAATTCATCGGCTTTGGCGTCGATTTCGGCGACGGATTTTTCAAAATCGAGATAGGAGCGCATCTTTTAAGCCTCTGGCTCGGATTGCATAGGGGGTACGCCCCAAGGGATGGGCGGTGAGTTCTGACGTTAGAGCGGGCTTTCGTCAAGCCGTGGGCTGGTAGCGGGGACAAGGATGGGTGAGAGTTGCGCCCGGCTGCGCTGCGTCGCGCTAACCAGAATGGGCCGATAGAGGAGCTTCGTCGCCTCCACCAGATGGACGCCAGCGAAGGGCAAAGCCAGCGCACTACCCAGTTTTTCCCACGCAACGGCCGTTTTGGCCAGCATACTGCCCTTAAAAGGCGGGAAATGCAGGGCTTCTGACCAATAAGAGGGCGAAAACAGGGCTTCTCGCAGTAAATCGGTCAATTGACGGCGGGAAAAGGGCTGGCCATGGCCGAAGGGTGTTTTATCCACCCTTGCCCAAAGGCCTCTTCGATTGGGCGTAACGATCATCACTTGGCCGCCGGGTGTTAATATCCGCCAAAGTTCACTGAGCATATCTTGCGGGTTATCCTGCGTCTCAAGCCCGTGAACAACCAAGACCCTATCGATGGATGCGTTTGGAAAGGGAAGCGAGTCGGATGAGGCAAGCACGGTTGCAGAGGGGCGACCGGCCGGCCAATTGACCACGCCTTGGCGGGCCGGCATGACGGAGATGACCCGCTCGGCCTCCCCGACATAGGCATCAAGATAGGGCGTGGCGTAGCCCAAACCCAACATTGCCAGTGATTGGGTATTGCTCCACCGCTGTCGAATATGCTCCGAAAGAACCTGTTTGGTGACGCGACCGAGCGGCCCGGCATAAAAGTTTCGAATATCGATCACGTCGAGCGCCATAACGCTTCCTTTTCGTCGGTTCTAACGTCAATATAAGGGGGCATGATCAAAAGGAAAACCTATGCCTCTTTTAATTCATCTCTTTGCAATTGGCTCGGACAATCTCGGTGTGCTGATCCACGATGTCGCCACGGGGCGTACGGCCTCGATGGATGCGGGCGAGGAAGCACCGATTCTGGCGGCGTTGCAGGAGACGGGCTGGAAATTGACCGATCTGTTCATCACCCACCATCATAGCGACCATATTGCAGCGTTACAGCCGTTAAAAGACCGCTTTGGGGTGCGGGTTGTGGCACCTCACGCCGATGCCCATCGTATTCCTTCCATCGATGTGGCGGTTCGTGAAGGGGATGAGGTGCATCTGGGCGAAACGGCGTTTAGCATCCTTGAAACACTAGGGCATACCAGCGGTCACATTGCGTATTACAGCGCGGGTGCGAAAGTCGTTTTTACGGGCGATACCTTGTTCTCGCTGGGGTGCGGGCGATTGTTTGAAGGGACGCCCGGACACATGTGGGCCTCTTTGTCGAAATTAGCGCGTCTGCCAGACGATACGCTGTTATATTGCGGCCATGAATATACGCTTTCAAATGCGCGGTTTGCGGTGCGCTATGATGCGGGGAATGAAGCGCTACAGCGGCGTTTGGCTGAGGTTGAGGCGCTTCGCGCCAAAGGGGAATTTACAATACCCTCCACGATTGGCCTTGAGAAGGCGACCAATCCCTTTCTGCGCGCGGCGGAGCCAGCCTTGGCTCAAGCGGTAGGGTTGGCGGGTCATCCGGCGGTTGAGGTGTTTGCCGCGTTGCGTGAGGCGAAAAACAAAGGGTGAGCCCGGTAGATTGGTGCCAAGAAGAGCCTATGACTGATTTTATAGAACAGGTTCGGGCGGTTGAACGCCACTCAGCGCGCGCTTGGCCTGCGGAATATTCGACGCCGATATTGGGGTGGGAGTTGCGACTTTCGCCGATTTTATCGTCGCGAAGACCCAATTCTTTAAACGCGGTCGCGCCGGAGCCGGGGCGATTTGCGCAAGTGCTTCAAAGTGCGCGAACGATATGCCGTGCGCAAAATGTTCCCTGCCATGTAAGGCTTCAGCCGCTCGCGGGTCAGGAGCCAATCGATCATCTCCACGCTTTGGGGCTTAAGGGCGGCGGGGAGACGGTGGTTGAGGTTTTGGATCTGAGCGATGATTATGCGGTCGATCCACGTATCGTTTTTAGCGAAACCCTGTCGGACCTTTGGCTTAATACCTACACAAGCACGCATCCTTATAGTGAGAGGGAGCGAGACGGTATTCGCGATAACCTCTCATCGGTAGCGCTTCCGCAAGGTTTTGCTGTGGTGGTGGATGAGGGGGTGCCGTGTGCCGTTGGTCGTGCGGCGTTGGGTGAAGGCCTATTAGGAATTTTTCAGGTTGCAACACTGCCTTCAGCACGGCGTAAGGGCCTTGGGCGCGCGGTTGTAAGGTCGCTTTTGGAATGGGGGCAGCGCAAAGCGGCTTCCAAGGCGTATTTGCAGGTCGAAAGCGGCAATAGGGCGGCGCGGAACCTTTATGAAAGCTTGGGGTTTCGGCCTTTTTACACCTATGATTATTGGACCCTGCCGCCCCTTTAAGAACGCGATACAGAAGTCGGATTAAAGATACCCATTGCCAAAGCCGCTCGAATTTGCCTAAATCCGACATGAAGGTAGGAGAGGGAGCGACGGCCATGACACAATCTGGCGAAAAGACGCAACAATCGGCGTCCGTGACACAGACTTTGGGTCTGGTGCTCGTGCCTGATTTTTCGATGATTGCGTTTACGTCGTTAATTGAGCCTTTGCGGCTCGCCAATCGCGTGTCGCACCAGCAGCTTTATGACTGGAAAATCTATACGCTGGATGGCGGAGCGGTGCAGGCCTCGAATGGCATTCGCCTGGAGGCTGATGGCAGCTTTGCCGATATTGGCCCGATGCCGAATGTCGTGGTGTGTGGCGGGGTGGATATTCAGCGCCAGGACCATTCATTGCTGATCGCTAAGTTACGCCGTCTGGCGTTTTATGGCGTTTCCATCGGCTCGGTGTGCACGGGGTCTTATGTGTTGGCGAAGGCAGGATTGCTCGATGGCTTTCGCTGCACCATCCATTGGGAAAATCATGAATCCTTACGCGAGGAATTTCCGCATCTCGATGTGACCGACGAGCTTTATGAGATTGACCGCAACCGCTTTACCTGCGCAGGCGGCACGGCGGCGATTGATATGATGCTCTCGATGATCAATGCCCGTTGTGGGCAAGAGGTGGCAGCTTCTGTTACCGATGAGCTGATCCACCACCGGATGCGCAATGCGAATGAACGCCAGCGGATGGAACTCCGCGCGCGGCTTGGGGTTGCCAATCAGCGGGTTTTGGCCGTGGTTGCAACGATGGAACAGAATATCGAGGAGCCACTTTCCTGCGGGGAATTGGCCGCGCATGTCGGCTTCTCCGCTCGGCAGCTTGAGCGCTTGTTTCAGAAATATATCGGCCAAGCCCCGACGCGATATTATCTTGGGTTGCGCTTGGCCCGCGCGCGGCATCTTTTGTTGCAAACGAGTATGCCGATTTTATCGGTGGCCTTGGCGTGTGGCTTCGTTTCCGCTTCGCATTTCTCAAAATGCTACAGCGAGCATTTTAACCGCACCCCGTCGGAGGAGCGCTTCGGGCCGCGTCAAAAAGCGGCTCGACGCGGTGTATTACCGGGTGTATTGCATAATGGTGTGGAAGATACGGCATCCATCGGAGCTTTGTCATAAGGGGGTTAGCGTATGAACCGCCTTCTCATCCTGATACTGGCGTCCCTCGGAATGATGGCGACAGCGGCCTGCGCTGAAACCGATCATGAGCGTTTGGACAGCCTTTTTGCAACCTTAAAAGCCGCACCCGATCACGCCGCTGCCGATGCGGTTGCCAGCCAGATTAAGCGAATATGGATGCATTCGGGCAGCGATACGGCTGATCTTTTGTTAGAGCGGGCGGATACCGCGTTAGCGCATCAAGACATACCGCTTTCAATTGAACTGCTTGACCGTCTCGTTGTCCTTGCCCCCGATTGGGCCGAGGCGTGGAACCGCCGTGCAACGCTGTTTTATTTAATGGACGATTATCCGCGCGCGATGTCCGATATCGCCGAAACGCTCAAGCGCGAGCCGCGCCATTATGGCGCGATTGCGGGGATGGGGCTGATCTTTATGCAGCGCGGCAATAAAAAACTCGCTTACGAGGCGTTTGAGCGTGTACTTGCAATTTATCCGCAACTCGAAACGGCACAAAAAGCCGTTGAGGAATTGCGCCCTGAGATTGAGGGGTTGCCGCTTTAAGGGTTAAGGCACATACGCAATCCGCATCATATTGGTCGCGCCCGGTGTGCCGAAGGGAACACCTGCGACGACGATAATCCGCTGGGCGGACTTGGCAAATTCTTCTTGCGACGCTATCCGGCAGGCGCGGTCGACCATATCGTCGACATCGGTTGCATCCTCCGATTCAATGGCGTGAATGCCCCATGCAATGGCAAGACGCCGTGCGGTTGAGGCGTTGGGCGTGAGGGCGAGGACGGGCGCTTCCGGCCTTTCGCGCGAAATGCGCAAGCCCGTGGCACCCGATGAGGTCCACGCAACGATGGCTTTGAGATCGAGCGTTTCAGCGACATCGCGCGCCGCCATGGCTATCGCGTCGGCTCCGGTGGCCTCCGCCAAAGCGCGCTGGTTGTTGATGATCGAGCGATAAAGCGCGTCACTTTCCACCTCTTCGGCAATGCGGTTCATCGTCGAGACGGCTTCCACCGGGAATTGTCCGGCAGCGGATTCGGCCGAGAGCATAATCGCATCTGCACCATCGAACACGGCGGTCGCCACGTCCGAGACTTCGGCGCGGGTTGGCACGGGCGAGGTGATCATCGATTCCAGCATCTGGGTCGCAACCACCACAGGTTTACCGAGGCGGCGTGCCATACGGGTGATGCGCTTTTGTAGGCCGGGTACTTTTTCCATCGGCATTTCGACGCCAAGGTCGCCACGCGCCACCATGAGCGCGTCGGAAATTTCGATGATCTCGTCGAGCCGCGCAATCGCCTGCGGTTTTTCGATTTTCGAGAGAATGAGGGCGCGGCCCCGCGCGGTTTTGCGTACATCGGCCACGTCTTCCGGACGCTGCACGAAGGAAACCGCGATCCAGTCAATGCCGACTTCAAGAGAGGCTTCCAGATCCGAGCGGTCTTTTTCCGTCATTGCTGCGACGGGGATCATGGTATCGGGCAGGCTCACGCCTTTGCGGTTTGAAACCTTGCCCGGCACTTCAACCACCGTCACGGAACGCGTTTTGGTTGATTCGGTAACGCGCAATTTCACCTTGCCATCGTCGATTAAGATGATATGGCCCGGCTCAAGCGCCGATAAAATTTCGGGATGCGGGAGGTGAACGCGCGTCGCATCGCCCGGCTTCTTGTCGGAATCAAGCACGAAGCTCTGGCCCTTTTCCAGCATAACGCCGCCGTCTGCAAAGGTATCGAGCCGGAGCTTTGGGCCTTGCAAATCGACCATGATGCCAATCGGGCGACCGACCTCGCGCTCAACCGTGCGGATCATGGCAACCTGATTGCGCATACCATCATGTGAGGCGTGGCTCATATTGATGCGAAACACATCAACGCCCGCGATAAACAATTTCTTGATCATCTCCTCTGAGGTGGAAGCCGGGCCTAAGGTCGCGATGATTTTTACGCGGCGCATACGTCTCATGATGTGTCTTCTTCTTTCTCTGGTGCTACTTTCTTGGGTGCTACTTGGCCGGCTGGCGGGTCGGGTCCGTCAATTGAACGGTCCAGGTTTTTTGCTCGCCGGTGTCAATTTCTTGAAATTTTTGTCGATCAAATCCACGTGCAAGACAATCCTCGACCCCATCGATGGTAAATTGTCGATCTTGCGTGCACATGACGGATGTTCCACTCCAATCTCCCCCCCGGTCATAGTCTTGCGCATAAATATAATAATATCGTGAAGACAGGCTGCCATTAATGAGCGTTTCGCATTCGCTCGGTTTAATGTTCCACCAGCCTTCGCTGCGCCAGTTCTCTTTTGTCTTGTACCCGATGGCCACCCCGATGCGGCTGGTTGTGAGATTGCATAACCGGAAATCGGCATAGCCCGGCTCAACGCCCAAAAGGCAGAAACCGACCGCACACACAGGCAAAAGCCAAAACGAAAAGGTTCGGACCATGAAAAACGTTTTGTCATGGTAGAGAAGCATTGTCACCTTTCAATCGTCATTTTAGAGGATTTTTTATTGATATTGGACGATTTCAAGCCCGCAATGATCGCATCCTTGATTTTCTATGGTATGAAACGGGATCTGTTATTCAAGTTAAACCCATAAAATACGCGATAAGCCGTTTCTCATGTCTTTTTCTCCCTATGCCGCAACGCCGGATGACGCGCCGGAGCACCCTGTAACCGAAATTGCGGGTGATCCCGCAAGCGGTGTGATTATAGTGTGCGACCACGCCTCAAACGAAATTCCGCCTGAATATCGCGCGCTTGGCATGTCGGAGGATCAGCTCATCCGCCATATCGCCTATGATATCGGGGCCGCAGCAATGGCGCGCCGCTTGGCGGATATGTTAGGCGCACCTGCGCTTTTGACCAATTTTTCGCGTCTTCTGATTGATCCCAACCGGGGCGAAGATGATCCGACGCTCGTGATGCGCCTGTCCGATGGCGCGGTCGTGCCGGGCAATGCGCGCGTGGATAAGGCTGAAATCGAGCGGCGGATCAAGCGCTTCTATCGTCCCTATGACCGGGCCATCCAAGCAAAGATAACAGAGGCGATGGCAACGGGAATACGCCCGGTTATCCTATCGATCCATTCCTTTACGCCGAATTGGCGCGGTTATCCGCGGCCTTGGCACGCGGGCATATTGTGGGCCAAAGATCATCGGCTTTCAAAAGCGCTGATTGCCGCCTTGGCGGCGGATGACGGCCTTGTCGTGGGCGATAATGAACCCTATCACGGTGCGCTGAAGGGGGATGTAATCGACCGACACGCGCTTGCCAACGGGTTTTCCAATACGCTGATTGAAATTCGACAGGATTTAATTGCCGAGCCTGCCGATGCTGCGGCGTGGGGGGAGCGGTTGGCCAAAGTCTTGAAGCCGATTTTGGAAGACCCGATTCACCGCGAAGATTTCAGGTCATCCACAGGGTCGAACGCATAAGGCTTGAGCGAGCCTTGACCCTTTGCCAGCAATAGCCGACAGGAAGGGCAACAAATTGAATATGTGAGGCGAAGATGTCTAATTCGGTTCAAGGCGAAGAACTCAAGGCTTTTATCGAGCGGATTGAGCGCTTGGAAGAAGAAAAAGCGGCTTTGGCGGGCGATCTTCGTGATGTCTATTCGGAAGCCAAAGCCAATGGCTTTGATACCAAGATCATGCGGAAAATTGTCTCACTTCGCCGCAAAGACCACGCCGAGCGGCAAGAAGAAGAAGCGATTATGGAGCTTTATCTTGCCGCATTGGGTATGCAGGGCTGACCGGATTTTCCGGCGGCACATATCGGCGTCGATTTTTTTGAAAATTGTCCAAAGGGCGGGCCGAGGTCTTCGGTCTCGGAGAAGCGCGTTGGATTGCCGCTTAACGCCAGTTTCGACGCCTGAACGGCCTCGGTTGAAAGCGGCTTTTTAAGCTCCAGCTTTGGCGGCGCGGCTGCGGGCTTAACGGGCGTAGGGGTCGCCTCTGGCGGAGGCGCGTAGGCCAAAGCCAGCGTCGGGGCGGCGGAGCGTCGTCCATCGGCGATGATTTTTGGTAAATTGGCATCCGCTCGCAAAGCGCCCAGGCTTGTTGTTGTTTCCGCGCCATCGGGCCTCTCGGAGAGGGCCACGCGACCAGAAGGCTTGACGCTTAAAGCGCGAATCGGGGGCAGCGGAATTTGCGCGGACGCCACCGATGCAAGGGGCGCTCCCATGCCACCATTGCGGGAGGGCGGCATCGGAACGGGTGCGCCGCCGATGGGTTGCGCGCCCGTTTGCCAGACAAGTTGAGGCGCTCCGGTTTGAAGCGCGACAAGAGAAGCAACAGGCGCGCCGGGCTTGGTGGGCGGCATAGGCGCGTTAGGGGCCACAACGGCCATTTTGAACGAGGAAAGCGGCGGCATCGCCCCGTTTTGCGGAAGTTTGGTAGGCGCGGGCGCGTCAGTTTCGGTTGAGTTTTCTGAAGTATCAATGACTGGGGCCGCAGCCTTGGCAACCGCTACGCGGGCAATCGGCTTTTGGGTAACGACTTCGGTATCTTCGTCCTCATTGTTACCCCCTCCGAATAAAGCAGCCCAGAAACTCTTGGTTTTAGGCTCTGGCGCGGCATTTTCGCCCGCATCCGCGTAAGAAGCCCCCATCACCGTGCCGCCATTCGCTAGAATTTCGGCCTCCGCTTCGGCATAGTGCTCCAGCGGATGACCATCGGAGGGAATATGGACGGTTTTACCATCCGGGAAGAGGCGGGCCAGCTCATCATGCGATAGGCGCGGCCAGTGGCGGACGCTGCCTGCATCAAGATGCACGAAAGGCGTGAAAGCGGTGGGATAATACCCCACACCGCCGCGTTGCATTTTGAGGCCAACTTCGCGGATTTGCGTGATATTGGCGTCGGTTAAATAAAAATCCATCGCCTTGCCAAGCATATGCTGCGAGTTCTTGGCGACCGCTTTGGACCGGCGGCGCAACATGGCGTTGGTTTCGGGCGAGCGATAGGCGGAGACGACATTGATCGGTTCGGTCGAGCCTACGCTGCGTTGCGCTTCCCAAACGATATCGAAGAGGCGCGGGTCCATGCTGGTCGGCTCATCGCGACGCCAATCGCGCAACAGCCAATTGAGTTTTTCCAGCGCATCACGATCGAAACTGCCGTTTTTTTTGTATTCAATCGTCAGGCTCTCGCCCGTATGCGTGTGGTAGAGCGAAATGGTGCGCGAATCACCATTGGCAATCGCATTACCGCCCGTCTCGACGCCGCCCACCAGAACCGAGAGCGAAACCGCCACTCCGGTTGCAAAACGTGAAAAAACGCGGCTGTAAGACCGATTACGACGCAATAATAAGGCTTGCACGGAAGGATCGCTCACTCAATTGATCCACCGCGAGACGCAGAGGACTTCAAAACAGGGTCAACAAATCCTTGCCTAAAAAGATTAAGCGCACGTAAACCTGACGCAATTTTAAGCATCACGCGGTTGTCCGACTGGCCGAAATCGCTATGGTGGCCCGGCTTTTCGGGATGGAATGAGGATTAATTGTTTGAAACTTCTCCTGGTTGTTGCCTGTGCGTTGATTGATAAAGATGGTCGTGTTTTGATAGCCCTTCGCCCCGAGGGTAAAGGCATGGCGGGCTTATGGGAGTTTCCCGGTGGCAAGATCGAAGCGGGGGAGCGACCGGAGGAGACGTTGATCCGCGAGCTTTATGAAGAGTTGGGGATTACGGTAAAAGAACCGTGCCTTGCGCCTTTAACTTTTGCGAGTTTTCCTTACCCGGATTTTCACCTGCTGATGCCGCTTTATGTGTGCCGGCGGTGGGAGGGTGTGGTTGAGGCCAAGGAACATGCGGCGTTGAAATGGGTGCGGGCCACCAAGCTCAGGGATTATCCGATGCCGCCAGCGGATGAACCGCTAATTCCGGCATTGATTGATCTTTTGGGATCGGGCGTATGAAGGTTTCGCCCCGGGCGTTTTTCACGCTGCAATTGCTTGCCTGCTCGCTGATGTGGTCGAGCGGGTTTTTGTTCATGAAGCTTCTGGCTGATACGGTGGATCCGTTCGCCATCGCCTCTGTCCGGGCGACATTTGCGGCGGTTATTCTGGGCGGATGGTTTTTGATGCGCGGGCTCTCGCCGCTGCCAGGGCGTTTTGAACTCGTGCCTTGGCTTATTTTAGGCACGTTGAATGGCTGGCTGCCGAATGTGTTGACGGCCTATGCTTTGCAGTCCGCAGGCGCTGGACCAAGTGCGATGATCCAAGCCTCGGGGCCTTTGATGGTGGCGGTACTCTCCCATTTTGCCTTTGTGGATGAGCGGCTGACGGCACGCAAAATCATTGGCATTGCCGTAGGCTTTGCCGGGATGATGGTGTTGATTGGCCCCTCCGCTCTCGACCATCACGGGGCGAGCCTGTTTGGTGCTTTGGCGATGGTGGTGGTTTCCACCTGCTACGCGGTGGGGAATGTGTATGCGAAATTCATCCCGCATGTGGAGCCGTCGCGTATGGCATTGGGACAACAGACGGTATCGGCCCTCGTTGCAACGGGGCTGACCTTTGTGATCAGCGGTGGCGCGGCCTATGCGCCGATTGTGCCGAGCTGGCCTGCGGCTTTGGGGTTAAGCCTGTTTTCAACCGCGCTGCCGATTACCATTTTTATGTATATGATCCGCGAGCAGGGACCAACCAAGGCGGCGATGATCGGCTATCTGATGCCGACCTTTGCGACCATTTTGGCCGTGATTTTTTTAGGCGAGGCGATTGGAATACGTGAAGTGGTCGGCGGTCTGGTGGTTTTGGTGGGTGTGTTTGTGGTGACGACGGCACCGTATACACCTTCCACCTCATTGCGAGCGAGAGCGAAGCAATGAGGGAAATGGATTATTTTGTGATTACTACTGTCTATTTACGAGCCGCCTAACCCGGCGTCTTCCCCGTCAGCGCTTTGGCTAAAAACAACCCGCCATGCTTTAACCCGCTGCCATCAATGCCGTGGGCTACGCCCAGCGAGAGGTGGTATTGGCAGCCGATCTCGGCTTTACCCAAAGCATCCGACGAGGTGAACACGGCGTCGATGGGGATCACATTGTCGCGGTCGCCATGCACCAGGAGAATCGGCGGTTTGCCCGTCGCCTCAAGAAGATGTTCCGGCCCTACCAGAATGCCGGAATAACCGAGAATGGCCGCTGGCGGCGTTGCGCGGCGAAGGCCGACATGCAGCGCCATCATCGTGCCTTGGCTGAAGCCGACCAAGGCAAGACGATCCGGCGGGAGGCCCAGTTTCTCAAGCTCCGCATCTAAAAACGCGTCGAGCGTGGGCCTCGCGCCAGTCACGCCGCGCCAGCGCTCGGAGGGGTCGCGCATGGTGAGCGGAAACCATTGGCGACCCATGGGGGACATGCCGCACGGCTCGGGCGCGTGGGGGGAGACGAAGGCGGCGTCGGGGAGCCAATTCTGCCATTGCTGGCCAAGCTCGATCAGATCATTGCCGTCGGCACCATAGCCATGCAGAAAGACGACGAGGTGTTTGGCTTTGCTGGATTTGGGTTTTAGGCGAGGTCCGTCGATTAATTTTGGTCCGTCGATTAATTTTGGTCCGTCGATTAATTTTGGTCCGTCCATCTTCATTGCTCTCATTCACCTCCGGCGGGGATCGCCTCTTTACCCGCTTTCATTGCGCCGTAATAGTTCCAGAGCAGCTTTGCCGCAACACCGCGCCAAGGCCGCCAGCGTTCGGCGAAGGTTTCAATCGCTTTGGCATCGGGCCGGGCGGGTAGATCAAACCCCATGCGAACGGCTTCTTGTAGCGCAAGATCGCCTGCCGGAAACGCATCGGGATGGCCCAAGCAAAAGAGGAGATAGATGCGGGCCGTCCATGGGCCGATGCCTTTGATGGCGACCATATGCGCCTCGGCTTCTTCCGCTGAGAAGGTTTCAAGCGCTGAAAGCGCAAGATTGCCATTCTCAACGGCTTCTGAAATGGCCCGCAAAGCCCGGATTTTGGGCGAGGAGAGGCCGACACTGCGTAGCGCTTCATCGTTGGCGTGCAATATATCGCTATGGCATAATGCGGGGAAACGCGCCTCTACCCGCGCCCATATCGCCTTGGCGCTGGCGGTGGATACCTGTTGCGAGACGATGATCGCGGCCAAGCCCTGCAAGCCCGGCTCGCGCTTTCGCAAACGGGGGCGGCCACCGATGCGCAGCAATTCCGCCATAGCGGGATCTTGTGCTATGAGGGCTTTGAGGCCGTGATCGAGGCTTTCTTCACTGTCAATCAGCATTCGTTAAGTCTCTTGTTCATGAACCATCCACTTTACCCCTCAAAGGATAACAAGCAAGCGGTGTTGCGCTTTGCGCCAAGCCCGAATGGCCCGCTGCATCGCGGCCACGCTTTGTCGGTTTGGCTCAATGCGGCGATGGCGCGAAAGCTTAACGGTAGGCTTTTGTTGCGGATAGAGGATATCGATCCCGCGCGAAGCCGACCTGAGCATATTGCGGCGATTGAGGAGGCGCTTGATTGGCTGGGTGTCACTTATGAGCGGCCCGTGCGACGGCAATCGCAGTTTATTGCCGAGTATGGGCAAGCGTTTGAAACGCTGAAAACGCGCGGGCTGGTTTATCCATGCTTTTGTACACGGACCGAGATTGACACCGCCGTTCAGGCAAAAGGCAAGGACTGGCCAAGCGATCCGGATGGTAGTCCGCTTTATCCGCGAACCTGTCGTGTGTTAAGCGATGCAGAACTTGCGGTACGTTTGGCGAAGGGCGACAAGCCGCAATGGCGGCTTGATCATACGAAAGCGATGGCGGTGACGGGTTCTTTGACGTGGACGAGTTTCGATCCTGAAACGCTCGTTATAACTACCCATCAAGCGAGGCCCGAGCGCTGGGGTGATGTCGTCTTGATGCGGAAAGATACGCCGACGAGTTATCATCTCTCCGTTGTTGTCGATGATGCGATCCAAGGCGTGACCCATATCGTGCGCGGCATGGACCTTGAAGCCGCGACCGATATTCATACACTGCTACAGACGTTACTTGGCTTGCCGCGGTCGCTTTATTGGCATCATCCGCTGATCCATGGTCCCGATGGAAAGAAGCTTGCCAAAAGCAAAGCCTCTGATTCGCTTGCCGTCGAGCGCGAGGCAGGGCTTACGCGCGCCGCTTTGCTTGAGGATTTTTACCGCGCGGGCATTTTAATGAATGCCGAGAATAGCGAGCCACAGGCTTGAAGACAGCACGGACAAAGCCGTTGAAAGCGCAATGCCGCCGGACGCCAATACAATCCCTGTCTTATAGCGCTCCGCAAACAGATAGGCATTGATGCCGGAGGGTGAGGAGGCAAAGAGCACCGCAACGCCTGCCCAGACGGGCGGTACGGGAAACACATAAAACGCCAGAATGTAAACCAGCGCCGGATGCAGTATGAGCTTAATAGCGCAAAGAATGGCCGCGAGGTTGAGATTGCCTTTAATACCATAGCGTTTAAGCGCAATCCCCATCGCAAACAATGCGCAGGGAAGGGCGGAGGCGGCAATCGGATTGATCAACTCTCCCGCAAAAACCGGAACATCGAGGCCTGAAAAATGAAAGGCGGAGGAAAAGAGGATCGCCAACAAAATCGGATGCGTCAGCAATTGCCGAATGACGGTTGGCCAATGCGCACCGCGTCCTTCGATTAAGACGGTCGCAACCGTGAACATGATGGGGAGATGAATGGCGACCAATAGAAAAAGCGGCACCGCCCCCTCTTGGCCATAGGCTTGCAGGATCAAAGGTACGCCGACCAACACCGTATTGGCCTGCGCGCCTGTAAATCCGGCGACGACGCTTGAGCCATGGTCGAGCGCGAAAAAGCGCGAGGCGATCCATTGCGATAAAGCCCAAACGAGCGCAACGGCGACGAAGTAAGAAAGCCAATAGCCCCAAGGTTGTGACTCAGGCAGCGCCGTTCCGGTAAGCGTTTTAAAAATCAGGCAGGGGATGGCGATGGCAAAGACGTAATCCGATAGGCCCTCTCCGGTACGGTCGCCGACGAGCCGCGTCATCCGCGCAAAAAAGCCCAAGCCGATGAGGCCGAAGACCGGAAGAACAATGGAAAGGATATGCAGCATGGCGCTTTCGATACTTAAGGTGTTGCCTTTGAAACCACGCGCACCGCACCGGGAGCTTTGGCCATCACATCATTAATGCCGTCTTGTTCGTATTTGAAGACCCGAAGTTCCTTGTCGCTCAGCTCTCTGCTGCGCGGAAGTTTGATCGCCATCGGGTCTTTAAATTCGCCTTTGACCAGGACTTCGTAGTGAAGATGCGGGCCTGTCGCTAAGCCCGAACTGCCGAGATAACCAATCACCTGCCCCTGTTTGACGCGCACACCTTCGGTAATACCTTTGGCAAAGGCGGACATATGCGAATAGGTGGTCGTGAAATCATAGGCGTGTTGAATTTCAACATGGCGGCCATAGCCTGTGTCCCAGTCGGCAAAGGTTATGACGCCATCGCCCGCTGCTAGAATGGGCGTACCCACGCTATTGGCCCAATCCACCCCCGAGTGAAGCCGGGAGACGTGCAGGATCGGGTGGTAACGCATTCCAAAGCCCGAGCGGAAAATGCCTTCCGAGATTGGTTTGCGCATTAAGAATTTGCGGTTCGATTTGCCCTGCTCGTCGAAATAATCGATGCTGCCATCATCGGGTGATTTATATTGGTAGTAGCGTTTCGTAACCCCCGCCACGGATAAGGCTGCATAGAGGACTTCGAATCGACCCGTATTCTCCTCG
>Ga0316217_10000814_pt1 | contig 42936 bp, 32 predicted proteins | sample 1anoAmetaG_FD_203633 | JGI IMG/M metagenome (GOLD analysis project Ga0316217, IMG submission 203633) | Freshwater microbial communities from Trout Bog Lake, Wisconsin, USA - 1anoA | ecosystem: Environmental > Aquatic > Freshwater > Lake > Hypolimnion/Profundal zone | place: USA: Wisconsin...
CTGGATCATCACGGAATGGGACAGAAGTTCAACTTGCGTGCTACTGCCGGAGGAATACTAAAATGGCATCCCCTAACTTGTTTGGCGAAGTGACTCCGGTACAGGACGGGTTTGCCTTCCCTGTAGCCCTTAGTGAAAAATACCGCCCTCGGACAATCGACGGGTTTGCGGGTTTAGAAAAACCCAAGAAAATTCTCGCAAGATTGGCTGCTAATCCGATGCCGTCCGCTTGGCTCTTTGTCGGACCCAGCGGATGCGGCAAAACGACTATGGCGCTTGCCCTGGCGGAAGCGATTCCGGCTGAAGTCCATCACATCCCGAGCCAAAACTGCAATCTGGAAACCATCGAACGTGTCAGGCGTACCTGCCAATACGTTCCGATGTCGGGGAAGCGGATGCATCTGGTAATCGTGGATGAGGCGGACAGGATGAGCCCAGCGGCACAGATCGCCCTATTGTCCAAGCTGGACGCTACAGACTCAGCACCTAATACCGTCTGGGTTTTCACCTGCAATGAGACTACCGGACTCGAAAAACGATTCCTGAGCCGTTGCCATGTTCTGGAGTTTTCCAGCTATGGCATCTCCGGCGAAGCGACCAAGCTACTCGAACGGGTTTGGGATGCGGAAGGCGGAGCCGGAGAGCGTCCAAACTTTGGGCGGATGGTGAAAGACGCCGGGAACAATCTCCGGGATGCGTTGATGCGGCTGGAAGTAGAACTCATGGCGTGCTGAATGGTTTGGGGCTGCTCTTATCAGCAGCCCCAAGCATAACCAATTCGCCTTCGGCGGAATGCCTTAAAACGGCTATAAAACACAGGAGAGAACCATGTCAAACCCGATCCAGAATAAATCCATCGCCCGTCAGGAACTACTTGACTTGGCGTGTCATCAGGCAAACGAAATCCTATATGCCGCAAATGCAGCATACGACGAAACCCACAACCTAAACGAACTTGGAGCCATCGGAGCACTGGATGGCATCGAGGATAAGGCTACCGCTTTGCGGTCATTGCTGGTCTTGATCCGGGATAACTTTCCGGCATCATCGGCGTAGCCGGAATGTATGGGCTCCGGCTCGGAGAGCCGCTTGACGGAGCCCATCACTTTGCCTTAGCAGCCTTCTTCCTTGCCGCCCATCTCGCCCTGGCAGCTTCGCTCATTTTCTTGCGGGCAGTGGCGGATATCTTCCGTTTGGGTTTGGCTTGCTTGGTTCCGGTCTTGCCAGCGGCTTTGCCAGCGGGTCTACCTGAACGGGCGGGAGTCCGGTTATCGGCATACTGCCGGGAACCGATACCAAGCCCTTCGAGTGCTTGGATGGCAAGGTCTAACCGTTGACGTTCGGCTTTTAATTGGGAAATGATCTGGGTAGTGTCCATGGGCAAAGAGAATACCATACCCAGCAGTGGAGCTGCCGATATCATTCAGCGAAGTTGAGGCACGCAAATTGCCCGTGCAACCTGCGGGCTGCTGCATCATAAGCCCGTGCTGCCTCCAACTCGTCCACGAAGCACCCCAGGTGCATCCGTTTGCCGTTGGCATCGATTACGGCGACAAACTTTCGCAAGCGTTTGTTCCAAGAAACGCCCTTATAAGGGCTGGTAAGCTTCTTCCCAGCCCGAACCATCTTCCCCCTGTTCTGGGTCTGTCCCAGGTCATCTGTGAACCGTAGATTAGCCTTCTGGCAATCCAAGGTATTCCGGTTGATGAAATCCGCTTCCCTGGGATCGCCCTTCTTCAGTCCCAGGATGAACCTGTGCAGTAACACGGTCCGGACTTTCCTCTTTCCGCCGTACTTATAATTCTCCGTGTGACGGGCATAAATAATCCCGTGGCATCGGTCATGCAATGGATGCCATGCCATGAGAGATAGCACGGGGTAATCGTCGTCGTCCACCAGGGCAATGTAGCCCTGGGTTAGTTTCAGTTCCTTCATGCATATGAGTTCGGAAGTCATCGGCGTAGCAGTCGATGGAAAGGGGGTCGGCGCAACTGGGGGATAGGTTTTCCCAAGGTGAAGGGGAGAAGACATACCCCCTATATAGGGGGTGGGACAAAACGGGGGAAAACATAGTCTCCCCAAGTTCTCCCCAATTCTCCCCAAACAGGAGAATATGATCTAAATAAGATTTTATAATCTTTTCTTTTCATATACTTAATTCTTCTTCTTGTCCCACTCCCCATAAGAGCGGCTCCCCACTCCCCATTTGGGTAAAAACAGGGATTTGGGGAGAATTGGGGAAAATAAGGAAAGCCTTTTATTCCCCACTGCTCAATCGTACCCACTGCTTATCATTTACCTCTTTGGTTTTACTCAGGTCTCTTGCATCCTCGACGGGAACACGTTCTGCCTTATAGATGAGAAACCCTGCTCTGACTAAGCCATCGATGGTTTTCTCGATATCGAAACCCGCTAGGTGCCAGTCTCCATGATGGGCTAACCGTTTCCATTTGTAGTAGCGAACCTGATACTTGGTTCCATTCGTAACTGGTGTAACTTGTTCCGATTTCGTGAATTCCTTATCTGTCTTGGTAGGAGTGTTATTACGCCAGCGTTCCTCAACCCGGCGAATGGTTTTCATGATCTTCTCATTAAACTCACCTTGGGTAATCCTTCTGGATTCCCCAGGCTCGAACTCCCGCCGGATCGCTTGCTGCCACTCCATCATCTCTACGGCGAAGTTCCAATCCGCCAGCGTCACTTTTTTGTGACTGTTGATAAGGGCTGTTAAGATACAAATCTTAAAGGCATGGTAAGGGTCACGCCCGCTCATATCTTGTGGACCCGGGCTCCAGTTCTCGTAGAGTTCCTCCACGCCGTCTTCCCACCCTATTACAGTGGCTTGCTCCAACCGTTTACGCAGAGCGTTTTCGGAAAAGTTGAGCAGGTTTATCCTGTTCGTATCTGCATTATCCACGCCCGTCTCTAACACCTCCTCCCGGTATGGCACCCAATCCCGCTCCTTCCGGATATTGAACCGCTTCTCAGCGAAACCGAACAAGTGACGGCTCACCATGCCGTGCGTGGTGCTCTCCCCGAAAGTAGCGGTGAAGCGGTCTGGATCAAGTTTCTTGTCTCCAATCTGCAGCCCTGCCAGCCAGCTCAAGCGGCAGTCTACCAGAGAGATTTCCCGTTTTTGATGGTCACTATATTTCTTCTGGTTGTGGTCATAGTAATGCTGCAGCGCCTGCAGCACGGAGCTGGTGTCCCCCTTGGATTTGTTCAAGGTATCTTCCATCTCGTAAGTATGAATTAGATATGTGGCTGGGCCTGGTTCCCGCCCTTGATCTGGTTCGCCTTTCATACGGGGGCGTGGATGATCACCCAATAACTGACTAAGGCTGCGTTCCCCTGATGGTGCATATCCTGGATGATGCTCCATTCCAAAGGTCGCAAGGGCTCTGTCTATAGCAACGTCCTTCCCAGCGCCTACCAGCGCCAGCAAGGTGGCATACTCGTTGATCCTGCCCCCATTCATAGTATCTATGACTGGGATGGAACTGGCGACGACGAGTATCGCTGGCACTATAAGTCCGGGAGACAGCTTTCCCTTCCCGCCGCAGCAGTTATCCACGATGGATTTGAGAACGCTTCCTTCCTCTATCGCCTCATATGGGAACAGCAGTTCGGGATACTGGATTTCCTCCGGCTCTGGTGATGCCTCTTTCCCATCCAGTTCTAAAGGGTTCAAGTTGCCGCAGGTATAACATAGCGGTGGGCTATTGAACGGCAGGATTTGCTCTGTCTTGCACTTGGAGCAGATACCGATGGGTTCATACTTCATCTTACGGCTTGGCAGAGTTTTGTTGTATTTCGTGTTGCTTGACTTGTCAAAATTGGCTTCGCCGCTTTGTGACAAATTACCGCTATCTGCGGTATTAGTAGATGTAGCTTCTTTCATACAGGCCGCCTCCAACAGCAGCCAAAAAATAGGCGGCCTTCCAGTTATCCTTCTGGAAGGCCGGTTAGTCGTTATTTAGTTTCCTGCTCCTTTTTTAATGAACACCCATTCACCCTCACCTGACGGATCAACCCAAGCGTTGCTGCGATGGAGCAGATTGGCCTTTTTCAAGATGTAGACCACCTGGGGGTAAGTTAGTCCAAACCTCTTCCCCAGCGATTTGTAGGTTTCCAAGGGAAACTGCTTTACGTGTTCTATCAACACGATTTCGGCTGCTTTCATCTGTGCTCGGTTCATATTGACCCTCCTATGAGTAATACTGAAATTCGCAAATAAAACTAATTTGCAAACTACGGGCATATACATATAGAAACAAAAAGCCCGCCGCCACATTGCCATGTGGAAGCGGGCAAGGAGTTACAACTTGAAACCTTCTACTAATAAATACTCCGATAACCGGAGACCTCTCTACCATTTCCAACTTTGCCCCGGCTGCCGCCTCTGCAAATCCCCAATGACATGGGAAGAATTACTGGAAAAAGAAGAAAAGATCAAACAGGACAGAAATTTATGACCTACCTAGATACCCGCCGTATGCGGGCCGCTCGTAAACAATTCGCAAAAATAACCGACCAAGCCGCCTTCATCTCATGGCTTGACCGTCGTATGGAAGCGATGGAGTTCGCTGATCCGGCGTGGGAATATCTGCTCCAGCTCCGGGTTTCCCTCACTTGTACTGTGGACGATTTGCTATAAACCTTTTGCTACGGCTTCTAGTAGCCAAATTTGGTGTAGATACTCCATAGACTCTTGCGATCCCACTGTGGTCTGGTTCCAAGCATCTAGCAGCTTTTGCAGTTGCCCATGTCCTATCGGCTCGGAGAGCCGGGGACTGATAGCCTTCGGCGGAGCAACCGGGGCATCACGGACTGGTTTGCGGATATCCGCTTTAGCGGGGGATGGGCGTGCCTGTTGTTCCGCCGAAGGCATCTTTAGCTTCGGTTTCGGTCCTCTTTTTTGCTGCTCTTCCTTCGGTATCAGGACTCGATTCTTCAAGTAGGCTTTTCTATGAGCAACCTTAGCCTGTTCCTTATGCTCCAGCCGATATTGCTTGTTGTACGCCCGTCGCTGTTCGGCGTGCTCGTTACGCCAACGCTTCCGGGACTCCCGCCTTTTGTCGCCGTTGTATGTCATTCTGATTAGATTTCAGAAGTCATCTTCCCTCCAAAATAAAAGCCCCCGGCGAATCATGATTCGCCGGGGGCCTGACTTTCCTTTGCAACATCAACCATAGTCTAATACTGACTTTTAGAGCAGCCCTCGGGCCTCAATTGTCGTATAGCTTGTCCAACCCGAGGTCACGGTGCCTGACTTTCTTTTGTGGTCTGTCACTAGCTGGCTTGGGTTGTTCAAACTTCCTCCAAGCAAGCAGGAAGGTATAGTCATCGCTCGCTACCAGCTTCCTAGTGTCTGTAATGAATTTCTTTACGGCGCTTGGCTTTTTATCGATGGCTTCCACCCACCAACCGTATGTTTGTTTCCGGCGCTCTAGTTTCCAATTCTCCGATGGATAAGGAATGTCTTTGGGGTAAGTGCCCAGCGTCCGAAGCCTCATAATCTGCTTGTCCATATACTTGCACAGGTCGAGGCTCTTTCCCTTGCCGGTAGCTTCTGGATACTTTTCGATGCGGTTGGCGAGATATTTCCGGGCAGGAACGCTGTCGATTCGGGATTCAAACTCAATCAGCCGCCGTCCTCGGCACAGACCCTCATAAGCGCCCTTTGTCCGGCTCAGGTTGAAAGCGGTATCCAACAACTTAATGAGGTCACTCACCTTGTCCTTTGGCAACTCGCCGCCCCCGGCGAAGTGCTCCAAAGCTTCTATCAGCGTGGCTCTTGAATGTTGGAGGAAACGCTCCACCTTGGCGTTCCGGGTTGGGGAATTCATCAGGATCACGAAGTTCTTAACCGGCATCTTCCGCTTTTTAGGTCCGAGCGTTTCCATGGAAGTATTTTACAGCCGGTCCATAAATCTCGACACATCCTGCTTGGTTTCTTCAGTTTGCGCCCCTAACTACTCTTTATAGGCACTGTTCTTTCGCTCATGGAATTCTATTCAAGGAAGGCAGTAAGAGTTCCTTGACAACCTAGAGCATAGACACTCGCCGGACCTAACCGGGATGGGCGACAGTCTGTGCTACGCAGAGACTAACCAACTCAAAAGGCCCGAAATTGGGTAATGAGGTAATTTCCAGAGCTGCTGGAGCAAAATTACCTCATTACCCCTTTCGCCATAGAGCATACGAGATTACAGGAGGTTATAACGCATGGCTGAACCAAAGTATCTTACGCTGCAGGGTGTCACCCTTATCCCCGGTAAGTTCTACAGTCTCGCTTATGAGACCAAGGATGCTCGTGATCCACGGAGCCTTGTTGGATACACGGCAGCATTCGGTAACATGCTTTACCTTGGGGTGGATGTCACGGAACCAAATCATATAGTTCATGTGTTCAGCTACACATGGCTGGATATAACTGACGAGAACCATCCGGTCGTGCAGATAATTTATCTTCACCCGCTTTTGGTTAAACTCACTCACATCTCTTTAGACCCTGAAGCCGAACACTTGACGATTAAGGGAATTAACGAGGAGTCCAATGGCGCAAACTAATAACGCAGTGTTTCAAGAGGCGGAAAAGTTCCTCTCCGACAGGGTTTCGTTGCCGGATAAACGGTTCCTGCTGCCGATGGTGTTATGGGCGGCCCACACCTATTGCTGGCGTGAGTGCCAGTTTGCCCTTCCGTATCTGGGTTTCACAGGAGTAAGTGGCTCCGGTAAGAATCGGGCTATGTCTCTGGTTGGTGCCTTGAGCAACAACTACTATATGCCCACCGTCATCACCCCGGCTGCGTTACGGGATGATATCCACGAGATGGAACCTACCCTTGGCGTAGAGGAGTGCGAGAAGGAACTGCTCACGCACAACTCTCTCCTGCATCGCATCTTCAATGGCGGATACATGCCGGGTAGCCATTGGGACAAGGTGATGGGCGGAAACACGGTGCGCCTGTCCATATATTGTCCGAAGATGTTTACGGCGATTGGTGATCCAGAAATCAGTCTCCGTGGACGCTGCATCATGGTCCCGATGTCCGTAGGACAGCCAGCGGTGGATGACGAGCCACAAGTATTTGAGGCGGTTGGTAAGCGCATTGGACGCAAACTCCTAGCAACGGTAATCGTGCGTGCTGAGGAGATTGCCGATGTCTACCGCCGTCCCAACTATTTTCAAGTTCCCCGAACTCAAGTAGGTAGGAACTTCCAAATCTTGAAGCCGTTGTGGAGCATCTGTGCTGTCGTGTTACCGGAACGGCTGGCGGAGTTACAGCGCATCAGCACATATATTATGTCCATGAAAGACCGCCCCATTTGTACCGTGCCTGATATGCGGCTGCGTAAGGAAAACGACGAGCTGGGGCAACGGTGTTTGTGGTTATTGGAGGATGCCGCCGAAGCAGCCAAATCATGGAGCGGGAAAAACATCCGCAGCAGTGAACTTATTCAGCTTGTATTGAAGTTGCGTGATGGCTACTGGCAGGGTTATCAGTACGAAGATACCAAGGGCATCGGCATCGGCATCGGAGACAAAAACGGGGCCGGAGTTTTCGCCAAGATGTTGTCCCTGGCAACCGATGGCAAGGTGAAGCCTGAAATTCGCTACATGGCTCCGAAGCAGAGCGCTCATGGCTACTCAGTTGCGGAGATTCAGGAGGCAGCAGCAGCGGTTCTTGGTGGCAATGAGCCCCAGGCACCAGAGCCACCCACCACGCAAGAACCAGAGAAGCCGGATTTTACTTACCTGTCTCGGCTCACAGGGGCGGATTTGAGACACGCAAAAACCATCCTTACTGCCCTTCACACCAAGCCGTGGACCGAGTGTACGACATTAAAGATACCGAAGCTGATGAAAAAGGTTGGGATGTTGGAGACGACGGGCTATCTCGAAACCCGGGATGGGGTGGGCTGGTACTTGACCCCGGCATATTTGCAGTATGAGCGGGAAACAGCCGAAGAGGAGGCGAGGAAAGCGGAGCAGCTCAGGCAGGATTACTTGCAACGTACCGGGCGGCAAGCGCTTGCCAAGGAGCCGGAGCCGGACATCCCCGGTATGTGTGCCCCGTTGCCCTTTCATTGGGAATCAGGGGAGTTTTACGACTGGATCATGGAGCATCCGATGCTGCGCCCGATGCGCCAGAAGTACGAGTATTCGGTGGTGTGGTGGGATCGGACTTACAACATCGTTGAAAAGCTTGCGGCTCATCAAGCGGGGCTGACTAACCGGGAGCTGATGGAGATGCTCAAGCTTTCCTACCAGCAGGTAGTAACGCTTACAGGCGAGTTACAACAGCACCACGTTGTCAAGACTGATGCCGTGCGGCGGGGACGCTCATCCGTCATGCGCCTCACCGACAAATTCTTAAACTACAAAGCCAAAGCAGCATAACAAAGGAGAACTGTGACATTTACATCCGCAGAGGCAGTATTAGAGTTCCTCCACCCTTACATTGGGCGGTGGATTGAAGTCAAAGGAAGTTGCGACCGTTACACGATCAAGATTGTTCCGGCCAGCGCCGATGTGCAGGGATGGGCGCTACCGGGATTCCGGCTCACTGATTCATACACAGGGGTAATCAACGACTGGTTCCAGACTCCGGGCATGACGGTGGATGTTGAGATTATAGAACCAGCCGCCGCTATCGTTTCAGATAACCGGGCGGTGACCATCGCAGAAAAACTTGCAGAGCAATACAACGAAGCCAGCCGCCAGTTATATCAGGCATGGCAAGCCATGATCCAAGCGGACAGCAAGGATTTTAGCGACATGAGCGATACTGAAATCAAGCACACCTACTACCTGTTCCCGGATGGCAGCGCCATAGATCAGACTTGGGGCATCAGTAGTTCTCCTGACAAGAGCGAAGTCATCGCCATGGCCGAAGTTATGGATGGTGATTCTTTCCATGAACTCGCAGAAGATAAGGGAGTGGAGTTCGTGAAAAATATCGATAAGGCAACCGAGTAACACAAACGCAGGTTGGAGGGATAAAGGGCGGCTGACTCAGCCGCCCTTTCCCCTGGGCCGCAAGTCCGGGCCGCATTTCTTTCGGTTTTCCAGTTTTTTCAGTATCTATCTCAATGGAACTGGAAAAGTGCTACACCCCAACCCAAATCGCAGAGATGTTACAAAAGAGCCCTGACACGATTCGTGAGTGGTTCAAAGATGTCAAAGGCGTAATCAAACTCGGCAAGCCATCCCGCAGGGAGGGGAAGAAACTGGTGCGGCGTTACTACTCGTTGAGCATCCCGCAGTCGGTCCTGGAGAGGGAGCTGGCGAAGCGGACGAACAAGTAGCCGGACTTCCCATGCCAAGGTATGACCATATATTTAGATGACTCGATTGATTCTGGCAGCGTGAGGCAGGTGCTCATCGCATGTGCCTCCCGCAGACCGCTGAACATTTTCATCAACTCCGTGGGCGGCTCCATCACCGATGCCTTGGCGATCTACGATGTCATCGTGAATCGGGATGCGACTGTGATCGCTCTCGGTCAGTGCTGCTCCGCCGCTCTCCTAGTTCTGCTCGGCGGTGCCCGCCGCTGGGCAACCCCCCATTGCAGGTTCATGCTGCATCCGGTTGCCAGCTCCGGGCAGGAGTCTATTGCGGATGAGCGGGAGCGCCAGTGCCTCTCTTCCATGGTGATGTCCATCATCAAGGACAGAACGGGCTTCCTGCATGTCGGTGCCGACAAACTGTATTTCAGTGCTGAAGAGGCAATCCAGATGGGCTTCATCCACCGTATCTGGAACGCCGTCCCCGCCCGGTCGGTGTCCCTGTCCGTTCGGAGCGTCCAGTGACAAGCGATGACTTCACAAAAAGTATGCTAGTGCTCACCATTTGGCGTCTTGCCGGGGGCGATAGTTTGGACTGCATGTTGGCGGTCGGCTGCTGTCTGGGAAACCGGGTCAAAGCAGAAAAGAAGCCCTGGTTGGAAATCATCGGGAACGAGATGGTTCCCGGCTCCGTGCCGGATACCCGTCATCCTGAGTTCCTGAAACTGCTCCAGAGCATCGACACCATATATGAAGGACGGGCAAGGGATGCCAGCAACGGGGGAACCTGCTTCTGTGTGCTCGGTGCTGCCGGGGCTCCGGTGAATATGACGTTGTGCTGTAGAGTCGGGCGCTGGTCGTTCTTCAAAATGGTAGGATAGCTGGCAGGACATTTGCACCCTGATTTCATACGGGTGCGGAGCATTTTAGACAATCCTTAGACGATTTTTATGCAATCCTTAGACAAAATGGCTGTTTTGTGGAATTGGCATCTGGACACAGGAAAAATGCGGGTTCCGGTGACCGCTGTTTCTGCGGGTGCAGATGGCGTTGTATCCATTGTGGAAGGTAATCCGTGTCTAAAAATTGTCTAAAAATAGCCCGTTTCTGCCCGTTTTTTCCGTTCTATCTACTTTTAGAATCTGTAAGTTACAGATTCTAAATAGGGCTTGATCTTACGACGAGTGGAAGGATAATCAGGAATAGAATGATCAGTCGCTACCATTCCCTTCCCGTAGAAGGAGGGAAGGGTGAACCCGCTCAAGAGCGATGATTCCCATCCTGCGGGCGCTGCGCCGCACTGGCCCAGCGCCCAGCTGGTTACGGGCTGGTCTGTAACGACTGCGTGGCGCCAATGGTAGTAGAAGTAGCGCCCGCGCAGCTACTGCTGGTGAGTCCGGAGACACCCCCTGTACCATTGGTATTTGCCTGGATAAAGTAAACCTCTTGGTCACCCGTTTCGCCGCTGCCGCTGTCCATCACCACCATCCCGCTCGTCGCCCAGCATCCAGTTGCAGCCGTAACCGTACTCTTGCCAACAAACGTCGGAATCTCCGTTCCCGAGGAGTTGTTCGTGACGTTGTAGGATACAACGCAACCGTTCCCGGCAGCGTTGCTGCAGCCGGTGAGGTTCCCGCGGTAGCCCATCCGAACAGAACCTGCCCGAGGTATAGCTCGCAGTCACGCCAGCACCATCCGCCACGCAGCTCGCGCTCGTGATGGCAAACTTGATGTTGTCGGCGATTGTCGAGGTGCTGTTGCTGGTGGCAAACGTTCCCGTAGTCGCGCTCGTGCAAGCGTTCGTTCCAGCGGAGTTGCCGCCAATCGTGCCCACTGGAAAAGGCCGTTGCGTTGAGTGTGGCTTAGTGCACTCGGAAGGTGACTCCCGCGCCGACTCGGAAGCTGCTTTCGTAGTTGTCGAACAGGTTGGGCAGGCGGGTGTAGAGATAGTCGGCATGGATCAACCGCAGCGAAACACTGCGATCGAGGTTCATCTCCAGTCCGCCTCCGGTTGAGAATCGGTATGGATCGATGAATATCGACTTCTGAGCGCAGTAGTTACCTCAGTCATATCTCCTTCTCTTTCCTGCTCTGCTATCATGCTGTCGGTTTCCATAAAGTCAATTCAGTCTGCGGCTGTTTCGCGTCCGTATCCGGCGTTGTTCCCTCCGCGCCCGCGAAGAGAACCATTCAATGCAATCATTCGTCCGGCTCGGGGGAGCTTTCTGACATGGCGCGTGGGATTCGATCAAGACGTCTTGCCGATGTGTTCACACTTCGCATTTCTACTTTGTTCAACCTGGTTGCTTGCCTTGTGCTGCTGGTACTGGCGCTGCCGGCAGGCGCTGCGGCGCAGACGGCGCACTTGCGCACCGGCTGGCAGCCGGTGGGCGGCGGCTTCTTTGGTCCCACCGGTGTTGCGGCGGACGGGAACGGCAACGTTTTCACTTCCGATCCTTACTTGAATGTGGTGAAAGAAACCCCGTCGGGCTGCTTTGCCGCAAGCTGCGTTCAGGTGGTGGGCAGCGGATTCAACGTTCCCTTTGGAGTTGCGGTGGATGGGAGCGGAAACGTCTTTGTCGCCGATACCGGCAATAACGCGGTGAAGGAGATTCTGGCGGCGGGCGGGTATACAACGGTCAACACGTTGGGGAGCGGCTTCAACGAGCCCGAGGGCGTTGCGGTGGACGGAAACGGGAACGTTTACGTCGCCGATTTAGGCAACAATGCGGTGAAAGAGATTCTGGCGACGGGCGGCTATTCCACGGTCAACACGCTGGGCAGCGGCTTTAGCCAGCCCTTAGGCGTCGCGGTGGACGCGGGCGGGGATGTCTTCGTCGCCGATTCCAGCAACAACGCGGTAAAAGAGATTGTGGCCGTGGGAGGCAGCATCCCTGCCTTGCCGACCATTCGTATCCTGGGCAGCGGATTCAACTCCCCCGATGGCGTGGCATTGGACCGGAGCGGAAACCTCTTCGTCGCCGACTCCGACAACAACGCGGTGAAAGAGCTGACGGCGGCGAGCGGCTATGCCTCGATCACTACGCTCCTCACATTGGCCGTTGAGAGCATCCCTCGCGGTGTGGCGGTGGATAGGACGGGCGATGTCCTCGTCGCCGTGTTCGAGACCGGACAGGTGCTGGAGTCGTCTGAGGGAGGAACCTTCGGAACGGTCAACGTGGGGAGCACGAGCGCGGTGACTTCGCTGACTTTCATGTTCGATAGCGCGGGAAATTTGGGAAGTGCGCCGTCGGTGTTGACACAGGGCTCTTCGGGGCTGGACTTTGCCGATGCGGGCACGGGCAGCTGCACCACCAACGGGACCAGCCACGTGTACAACGCGGGTGACGGCTGTACGGTGGATGTGACCTTTACTCCGAACTTCGCGGGCCAGCGCAATGGGGCGGTGGTGCTGAGCGGCAGCGGCGGAAACGCGATTGCCACCGCGTACCTCCAGGGCACGGGATCGGGGCCGCAGGTGAGCTTTTTGCCCGGCAGCCAGAGCACACTCTCTCTCCCCAACTTAGTGAGCGGTTATGCCATGGCGGAAGATGGGGCAGGCAATCTCTACATTCTGGAAACGCAGGGTGTTCAGGATGGTCCCAACAGTTCGGTTGTGAAGGAAACGTGGACGGGGAGTGGATACACGCAGAGCACGATTGCGACCGGGCTGCTTTTCCCGGTTGGGATCGCATTGGACGGGGCTGGAAATGTTTGGGTCGCCGATCAGGACGCTGAGGAAATCCTGGAGTTCACGCCCGGCAACGGAGGCTATGCGCCCGGCGTCACGTTCTTCAGTCCGGGATTTCCGGAAGCGATTGCCGTGGATGGGAGCGGAAATATCTACTTCGCGAGCGACGCCGGCGAGGTATTGAAGGAAACGCCATCGGCCGGTGGTTATGTCCAGAGCGTGGTCGCCACCGCGTCCACATTTGCAATGACAGTGGATGGGAGCGGGAATCTTTACCTCGCCAGCTTCAGCCCAACCAATGCAGTGCTGAAGGAGACCGTTTCCGCCGGCAGCTACACACAGAGTACGGTTGCCACCTATCCCACAAACCCCAGCGGTGTGGCTGTGGACAGCTCCGGTAGCATCTACGTTGCGCTGAGCGGCCAGATCGTGAAGGAAACGCCCTCGGGAGGCACCTACACGCAGAGCGGCGTCCTCCAGAGTCCGAATGGCAGTAACAGAGGGATGATTCTGGACAGCTTCGGCAATCTCCTGTTCCTCAATCCGGAACAGAATGATAGTGTTTGGAAGCTGGATCTGGCAGATCCACCGAGCCTGAACTTTGGCTCGATTTTTGTCGGCGAGAGCAGTGCGGAACAGACGGTGACGGTCCAGAACATTGGCAACGCGCCGCTGACGTTACCGGTTCCGGCGGAGGGAGACAATCCCAGCGTCGCGCAATCTTTTGCGCTGGACAGTTCCGCCTCCACGGCCTGCCAGGTGGTGACTGCTTCGTCGGCGCCGGCAAGCCTTCCTCCCGGCTCCTCATGCACTCTCTCGATCAGCTTCGATCCAACGGCTGCGGGCAACGTAAACGGTTCGCTGATAGTGACGGACAACGCGCTGAACGCCCGCGCGGCGACACAGACGATTGCGCTGCAGGGCACGGCGCCCGTTGCCCCTACCACCACAACGCTCTCGGCCCCGGCCGGCACCACCTTCGGCAGCACGATCCTGCTGACCGCGTCGGTAAGCTCTACGGCTCCCGGGAACATCGGCGGAACGGTTACGTTTACGGTGGGCAGCGTAACTGTGGGCGTGGTTCCGGTGAGCGGCGGCCAGGCCGCGCTGAGTGTGCCGGTGACCGCGACCAACGGCTTTACCACGGGGAACGACGCCATCACGGCGAGCTACGGCGGGAGCGCGGATTTTGCGGCTTCCAGCGAGAGCGCGACGGTGGCGACGGTGACGGGCACGACAACGACGGTTTCGGCGGCGCCTGCTTCGGTGACGCTGGGCGCGAGCACTACGTTGACGGCTACGGTGAGTTCCACGCCCGCGGGCAACATTGCGGGGACGGTGACCTTCTCGATGGGCGACGTGGTGCTGGGCACGGCGCCGGTCTCCGGCGGAGTGGCGACGCTGAACACTGTGCCGGTGAACGCGGCCAATGGGTTCAGCGTCGGCTCGAACGTTTATTCGGCGAGCTACGGCGGAAACACGGCCTATGGGCTATCCAGCGCCAACGCGACACTGACCGCGACGGCGCCGACGTACACACTGAGCTCCGTTCCGTTGACACTGACGGCAACCGCCGGGGGCAGCGCGGCCGCAACACTCAATCTGACCTCCAACTATTATGCCGGAACGGTTTCGTTTGCGACCTCCATCACATCGGTGAACGGTACCGCGGCAGACATGGGCGCGGCCGCGGCCGCGGTGACACTGACCTCCGGGGGAAGCGGGAGTTCGACATTGACGGTGACGACCAACACGAGCGCGCAGCGGCGGACTCCGGTGGTTCCGTGGAAGAGCGGCGGCCTGCTGGCGTTTGCGGTGGTGCTCGGGGCTCCGTTTACGCTTCGGCGGAAGCGGGCAGTGGTTGTGCTGCTGATGGCGGCGGCCATCTCGCTGGCGGGATTTGCGATGTCGTGCGGAGGATCCAAGGCCGCGCGGGTGTACACCGTAACGGTAACGCCGACGGGAACTGGCACCGTGACAAACCCCACCCCTGTCAGCATCACGTTGACTGTGCGGTAGCACCAAGATGTTTGGACAGGCCACGTCTTCGGGCCTGGCCTGTTTTGTATCGCCATTCATTACAAGGCTGCCACGCGGTACCGAAGACGCTTCTGGAAAACGTGGGGTGCGGCTCTGGGCGGATTCTCGCTCATGGGTCTCCCGGGCGGGGAACATGGTGTTCGTCTCGGGCATGCCGCCGTTTGACCCGGAGACCGGGGAGATCGCAGCCAATGCGCCGTTTGAGCGCCAGGCCGAGCTGATCCTGGCGCAGATGAAGACCCCGCTCGAGGCGGCCGGGGCGGACCTCGACCACGTCCTGAAGTGCAACGTGCAGTGCATTTCCAAGGACCGCTTCAAGACCTTCACCGAGATCTTCAACACAGATGACCGAAGCCTTGATCATGAGTTCCGGTCTCCGCAGTACGGGATAGGGCAGATGGGATGGACAAGTGGGGAAGAGCGGTTGCCAGAAATCGAGGGGTGCTTTTGCGGGATCGCAAAGCGGGTTTTCCGGCCAGATCAGGCTGGCCCGAACTTCAATCGGGAATCCTGTGCGGGACTTTCACGGTCAACCAAGCCACCAGCACGATGCCTTAATTGCGTCCACGGATAACATGCTTAAGACGCAATAACTTTACATCTGTCTCCACTCTCGTCCTCGATTGTCGCAATCGGGGCTGAAGTCTCATTGGGGGGCTACGTTTCGCTGGCTTTTCGATGCCGAAGGGTCGCGTTGCCTGCGCTCAGGCCGGTCAGCTCGCGCAGCATATGGCAGATATTTGTTCCGTACTTTGCCACGGTGCCGGACCCTATTCCCGGGATGGCGAGCAACTCCTCTGTTGTCACAGGGTGGCTGGTGGCCAGAGCTCTCAGGGCGCGGTCGCTTAAGATTCGAAATGCTGGCACGCCATGCCGCCGGGCTTCGGCCAGACGCCAGTCGCGTAGTGCCGCTTCGAGGCGGATACTCATCTCGGCTTCAGCCCCCTTCGCCTTTGCCATTTCCCCCGGTCCCGCTGCGGTTTCGGGCCTGGATGCCCGCTTCCGACCAGGAACAGTGGGTGTCTTCTTCTTTTTGCGCTTGCTGGACGGGGGCGCGGTGTCCTTCATGACGAACTTGATCGGCGTACTTTCATCTACGGCATGGCCCGTGCGCGTGAGACTGGCCTTCCGGTACGGAATCTGTTTGCCATCTTTTTGGAAGGCCGCATCCGAGAGTTGCAAGAGTCCCGCACGCGCCGTGGCGCCGAGCACTTCTTCGAATTCGTCGCGGCTCATCTCGTTGTTGGGACACAGTTCAGCGTACAGCTTGCCGGTTGCTTTCGTGCCACCCGAGCGCAACACGGCTACCACACGCAGAAGCATCTTGTGCTCGGCCTCCGTGGGGGTATGGAACCGTTGCGCGGCGCATTGCTTCGGGGCGCAGAAATCGCAAATCCCGCACGGTTTTTCTCCGTCTGCCAGATCGCCGAAGTGACGCACCAGGGTGGCCATGCGGCATTGATTGCTCTCCGCATAGCGCATCATCTGGTCGGTCTGTGCCCGCTTCTGCTCACCCTGGGCGACATAGGATTCGCGCCACCGGTCGTTGCCTCGGCTTATGTTCTCGGCGAAGTCCACCACGGCGCCGCCATGGACCCAGAGCTTCTCGATCGCCTTGTCGAACACCTCTTCATCCATTCGAATCTTCGGCATTAGGGACGCCTTGTCACGGGGCTCGGCCTGGAGCCGGGCAAAGATCGCCTCCAGCACAGTCACGTCCGGATAATCGCGCTCGAAGAAGAATTCGTGGGTGTAGCGATCGGCGTAGGAGTGCATCAGGATCGCGCGGCTGGGCTCACCGTCACGCCCGGCGCGCCCGATTTCCTGGTAGTACGCTTCGAGACTCCCCGGCAAGGCGGTGTGAATCACGGTGCGGACATCCGCCTTGTCGATCCCCATGCCAAAGGCAATGGTCGCCACCATCACCTGGATCCGGCCCTCTTGGAATTTCTCTTGGATTTGCTGACGGCGCGCAGCATCGATTCCGGCATGATACGCAGCGGCGGGAAAGTGGGCGGCCAGTTCTGCTGCCAGGCTTTCGGCCTGCTTGCGCGTGGGCGTGTAGACGATTGCCGGCCTGCGCTCCACCGCCTGCAACAGTTTGCCGGCGAGCTCGGCCCGCTGCGAAGGCGCGGTCTCGACCACCTCAATGGCGAGGTTATCGCGGCGAAAGCCGTGCACGAAGCGGTTCGTCTGCGCCAGCCCCAACTGCTCGACGATGTCATTTTGAACGACTGGTGTAGCCGTAGCAGTCAGGGCTATGACCGGCGCCGGACGAAAGCGCGGCAGGTACTGGCCCAGCATGCGGTAATCCGGACGGAAATCGTGTCCCCATTGCGAGATGCAGTGCGCCTCGTCAATGGCAATGAGGGAAAGAGGTCGTTTGGCCAGCATCTCCGGGAAACCGGCCACCCGCAGCCGCTCCGGCGCGATGAACAGGAATTGCGTCTTGCCGCTGAGGTAATCCACACAAGCCTGCCGCGACTCGGCACGCGGGCGGCCAGAGTGGATGCGGTCAACGGCGAAGCCCTGCCCCTTGAGCTTGGCAACCTGATCCTCCATCAAGGCAATCAGCGGGCTGATCACCAGCGTCGTACCGCCGCGGGCGATGCCCGGCAATTGATAGCACAGCGACTTTCCGGAGCCGGTCGGCATGACCAGCAACACGTCATGACCTTCGATGGCCGCCCGGCAGACGGCTTCCTGGTTCGGCCGGAAAGAGGCGAAACCGAACGCTTTGCGCAGGAGACGGTTCAGGTCGCCCATGGGCAGCGGCTCGCTCATGGACGTCTTAAGAGAACCGTGAACGTTTTGTGGATTTGGGGTCACGACCTCCGGTGCCTTGGCCGCGGGCGGCGCCTGCCCAACCTTGCCCACCACTGCCGTTACGTAATCCTCAATGCCTTTCAGGAACGGCGCCAGTTGCGCCTCCCCGCGCTGGATCCGCTTGAGATATGCTTCCCACTGCCCCGTCATGGCGGGGCTCTTCACCTCGGGGTGGACCACCTCGATCAGGCGAATACCTTTGTCCGTAGCTTCGAGGGCCTTGCCCTGTCGCATGATGTATTCGCGCTTGAGTAGAACTTCGATCATCGCCGCCCGGGTCGCTGGCGTCCCCAGACCGGTTTCCTTCATGGCATTCGCCAGTTCCTCTTCATCGAGAGTCTTGCCGGCCGTCTCCATGGCGGTGAGCAGGGTGCCATCCGTGTAACGTTTGGGAGCCCGGGTCTTCTTCATCAAGGCTTTGACGTCGATCACCTCCTGGGGCTGGCTCTGGACCAAACCCGGAGGCAGGAGCTGTTCTGTCGGCTGTTCTTCTCCGCTCCCTTGCCCCCGCTTCGGCTTCTTGTCGGCAGCGATATCCAATGCCTTCCAACCCGCCTGTTGCACAGCGGTTCCCGACGCATGATAGCGATCGACGATGTCGCCGTTTGTGATCGCGGTGATCACGGTGGTAACCGACCAGATGTGGTCATCCTGCCAGGCACTGAGCAGGCGCCGGCAGATCAGATCGTAGACCCTGCGCTCGTCTTCCGACACGCGGGACTTCGCGAGAGAGATTGCGGTGGGAATGATGGCATGGTGATCGGTCACCTTGGAGTCGTCAATGAACCGTCGCCCCAGGGCGCGCTCGCCCGTGCCGGGTGCCAGATGCTCACGATAGGGGCCTTCGATGTTCTTGACGATCGGCGGCAGCGTCGACACTACATCCTGCGAGAGATGTCGGCTATCCGTACGCGGATAGCTGATGAGCTTGTAAGTCTCATACAAGGACTGCGCGACATCGAGTGTTTTCTGCGCGCTGAAGCCGTACAGGCGGTTGGCGTGCCTCTGGAGTTCGGTAAGATCGTAAAACAGCGGGGGAGCCATGCGCTGCGTTTCCGATTGAATCGAGTCGATGGCGGCCCTGCCTGCACGCGCGCGCTCGATAATATTCTTCGCTTCTTTTCCATCGGTGGGCAGCCGCATTGCCTTCTGCCGCGATTCCTTGTCGGCCCCTTCGCCCGCCTGCGCACGGAACCACGTACCCCGATAGGTATTCTGCTGAGCGCCGCCCGGGGGACACCCGTCGCTTGGGCGAAAATCGGCCGCGACCTCGAGGTACTCTTCGGCCACGAAGCGGCGTTGGGCCAGTTCGCGCTCGACCACCATGGCCAGCGTGGGCGTCTGGACGCGTCCGACGGAAAACTTTTCGTCGTAATCAAGGGCATAGGCACGCGACAGATTCATGCCAACCAACCAGTCTGCCTGGCTGCGGCCACGCGCGGCATCCGCCAGCGAGTCGTAGTCGGAACCCGGCCGCAGGCCCGCGAATCCCTTGCGGATGGACTCTGGCGTAAGAGAAGAGATCCATAGGCGGCTGACCGGCTTTTGGCACCGCGCCGACTCGTAGATATAGCGGAAGATCAACTCCCCTTCGCGGCCGGCATCCGTCGCACAAACGACCCGCGAAACCTTCGGCGAGTTGAGAATTCGCTTTACGATCTCGAATTGGTCTTTGGTTTTTTCATAAACGACAAGCGGCCACTGGCTCGGCAGCATGGGGAGCAGGGAGCGATGCCATTTGCGCCATTCAGGGTTGATTTCGTGCGGCTGGGCAAGGCTTACAAGATGACCCACCGCCCAGGTCACGACGTATCGGTTGCCGTGGAGGTATCCGTCTCCTCGGCTGGTCGCACCCAACTCTCGGGCGATATCACGCGCTACCGAAGGTTTCTCGGCCAGCACCGCGATCGTACCGGACTCCAGATCGGCCATACTCGATGATAATGCTTCTCCTGAAAAGATGGCGGTGCCTGGCGCACCACCCAACGTGATCCGCTACACAAGACCGTTCCGCGCCCCCACTTCCGCACCTCGCAAATGCGACTTGGCAGATCTTGCGTAGCATGCGGACAGGCTCTGCCGCGTCAGGCACGCCTCTGGTTCGGCAATGCGCGCGGAGCCATGCGCTTGGGAACTGACCAGCACACAATGGCGGCTCCGGCCGCCGCCAAGGCGGCGCAAATGAGAATGACAATCCGAAATCCCGAGACAAATGCGTCGCGGACCGCTTCCAGCACAACCGTCCGGGTGTTTGCGTCGAGACTGGCCGGCACCTCCAGACCTGCAAGTTTGATCCTCTCCGCCTGGATGGAGTGAACGACGTCGGGCGTGAGCGAGATCTTAGCCAGTCGCTGATCCAGCTGCTTTCCGAAGGCGTTCATCATCACGCTCCCGAGGATTGCAATCGCAAGCACGCCGGCAACGCGGGCGACCGCATTGTTGATTCCAGAGGCCGCGCCAACATGATCCTGACCTGCTGAACTCATCACCACCGTGGTGAGCGGCGCGACGGTGACTGCCATGCCGAAACCTAGAACGACGATGGCAGGAAAGAACGCCCTCCAGTAACTTTCTCCCGTCGAAGGCACAGCGAACAGAACAAAACCAAGCGCCGCAAGGAGTGGCCCGAAGATGAGCGGGAGCCTGGGACCATAACGCGCGACCAGGCCCCCAGACCATCGCGACAGTGCGAACATCAGCAGAATCAAGGGGAGCGTGGCTGCTCCGGCGCGGGTTGCCGAGTACCCCTGAACTTGGATCAGATCCAACGGAAATAGAAAGAAGAAGATCCCCATGGCAGCGTAGAGAAAGAGCGTGAGCAGGTTCGCACCGCTGAAGGTGGGAGACGCAAACAGGCTGAGCGGCACAATCGGAGAAGGAACTCTGGCTTCAGTCACAGCGAAGACGATCACGGATACAAAGCCAGCAATCAGGCTGCCGAAGACCAACGGATGCGTCCAACCGAGGCTGCTCGATTCAATGAATCCGGTAACGAGACCGACTAAGCCGAGAGTGACGAACAGAACTCCCGGCCAATCGATATCGCCGGCGGCACTGGCGCGGCTCTCCGGAATCCAGCGCAGGGAGAGGATGATCACCGCTACGGCGAGCGGGAGGTTGATGAAGAATGCCCAGCGCCAGGAAGCATTTTCTACCAGCCATCCGCCAAGTACCGGTCCAAGCGCGGTAGTGATCGCTGTAAACCCGGACCAGGTGCCAATGGCCGAGCCTCGGCTCCTGTCGTCGAACTCCGCGCTGATGATCGAGAGACTTCCTGGTACGAGGAGCGCCGCTCCCAGGCCCTGAACGCTTCTCGCAAACATTAACTGTTCGATGCTCGAGGACAGGGCGCAGGCCATTGACGCCGTCGCGAAGATCGCCACGCCGGTCAGAAAGATCCTGCGCCGGCCGAGCTTGTCTCCAAGCGAACCACCGGTGAGAATGAACGCCGCCAGAACTACTCCGTACGCCTCGACGACCCACTGCAAGTCCACGGCGGTTGCCTGAAAGCTGGCCTGGATAGCAGGCAGAGCTACGTTGACCACCGTGCTGTCAATGAACGCCATGCTCGATGCGAGAATCGTTGCGGCGAGTATCCACCTGGCGGCCGCAGGTTGGCAGGGAGTTTCTACGCTTCCCGTGCGAATTACGGCCTCGTCGCATGGCGCTCTCATCTGACTCTACGATGCAAAAGCGAGGGCCGCCGCTGCGAACTGCGGCGAGCCGTCTCGGCGCGTTCAAGGAACCATTTTCCGCGGAAGTTCTTTTCCCAAAATGCGCGCTTTCTGTTTTGGTCCCCGTCCAGATCGTCACGGCAACGAATCACACGAAGCGCATAACGTAGCCGCCGGAGGGGTCTGCATGCGATGTAGTCAGGGGATCAGAAGCTTCATAGTCGTTCGGGGGAGTTGAGAGAGCAAGTCGACAGAATCGCAGCAACGATGCCGAAGCAGCGGATTCTCGTAATAAAAGAGAGCGCCCGACCAACACGGGCCGGATCTCCGCCATCCAAGGTGAGGTATTTGGATTGGCGACGGGAGCAGCTTTCGTCGAGTACGGTGCGATGCACGTTCGCTCAAGGTTCAGTCATTCACTCCTGGCTTGCTTCCTCATCATCTCGGGAAGCGGGGTGGTGCCGCGCTGCATGGGGCAGTGTTCCGGAATCGCCACCACTGCCGCCGCCGCGGCGGATTGTGCTGCCCGCGCTCTTCCGGTGGATCGTGTGGCCAAGGTCGATCCCAGCCGTCCCTACACGCTGGCCGAGCTCATCGATATGGCTGAGCAGAACAACCCGCACACCCGTATCTTGTGGGAACAGGCCAAGCAACGGGCGGAGGCGCTGGGCATCGAGAAGAGCGCCTACTACCCTGTTCTAGCCGGCATCGCCGCATTCGGCGATGCGCGATTGGTTGTCCCATTTCCCAAGCCCCTCTCACCGCGTGGGTACGTGATGATCGAGACTCCATTCGCGCAACCCGAAATCACACTGCAATACCTGATCTTTGACTTCGGTAAGCGCGAAGGCAAAGTGGACGAGGCAGCCGCCCAAAAGCTGGCCGCAGGCGCCAATTTTATCGCAGCGAATCAGCAGGTTGCTTTTCAAGTCGCCAGCTCGTACTACGGGCTGCTTACCGCCCAGGAGCGCCTGGAGGCGGCAACGGAGACACTCAAGACGGCGCAGACAACCCAAGATGCTGCGGAAGATCGCCTGAACAACGGGCGAGCCACGCGGCCCGACGTGCTCAATGCGCGGGCGGAAACGGCGCAGTCTGCGTTTGATTTCGAATCGGCCGATGGCGATGAAAAGATTGCCCGCGTCAAGCTGACGGAAGTGCTCGGTGCCGATCCCTCTCCCAATATCCTGATTGCCGGACAACAAAACACACCCTTACCCCAAACCCTGACTCTGGCAATCGACGCCCTCATCGACCGCGCCATGGCGAACCGGCCGGATTTGCAGGCGAAGGCCGCGGAGATCCGTGCGGCAGACGATGCGATCCGCCAAGCCAAGGCGGCGTACAAACCTAAGATCGGGCTCGTGGGGTCTGCCGCGCAAACCAGCGTGTGGCCGACGACGGACTTTGGCGCGGTCGGCTCTGCCAGTGAGCCGACCTGGTCCGCTGTGCTCGGCATCGAATGGCGAATTTGGGACGGCGGCGCGAGAAAGAACGAGCTGGCCACCGCCCAGTCCAAACGGCGAGAGGCGCAGGACTCGATGACCGAGCTGCGGGATCAAGCCACGCGCGAAGTATGGACCGCCTACATTGCCTTCCGAACCGCGGTAAAGAAAGAGCAGGCCGCAGAGGCTTTACTGGAATCCGCCAACACCTCGTATTCCGCCTCGTTGGACGCGTACCAGAACGGCGTCAAGAACCTCGTCGATGTGCTTGCGGCGGAGAAGCAACTGGCGCAGGCACGGTTCTCCAGCGTTGCCGCCCGTTCACAACTTTTTCTGGAGGCAGTCAACCTGGAGTTCGTAACCGGCAACCTACTGCGCAACCAGCCTCCAGCGGAGACACCGCAAAGCGGGGATGGCCAGCCATGAGGACTGCCCCGAGAAGTCTCGCCTACGCTGCGGCCACCTGCCTGCCCTTGGCTGGGTGCAGGCACGCGCCCGAGGTCAACATCATTGGATCGTTCCTTCCTGCGTGGATGATCTGTGTGACGGCAGGAGTGATTCTGGCATTCGTGGTCCGCTCCTTGCTGGTTCGCTATCGCATCGAAACGGAGGTCGGCCCGCTCGCGCTTATCTATCCGTGCGTGGTCATTTTATTTACGTGCTTGCTGTGGCTGTTTTTTTTCCGCTGAGGACAAGCCTATGGACCCGGTTTCTGAAAATCTCGAACGCAAGCGATGGGGCAGGCTAGTCGGCATCGTCGTAATCGCAGCTTCCGTCCTGTGCCTGTTGCTCGTCATTCTGGAAACAGAGCGCAACCCTCGCACCGATGACGCGAGCGTCCGGGCGAACCTCATCGAAATTGCTCCGGAGGTCAGCGGACGCCTGGTGGAACTCCCGGTGAAAGACAACGCCTTCGTGAAGAAAGGCGACCTTCTCTTCGTCATCGATCCGCGCCCGTACGAATATGCGCTGCAACAGGCGCTCTCCGACCAGGCAACGCTGGAGCAGCAAATCATTGACGAGAGACGCAGGATCGCAGCTCAACAACACGCCGCAAGCGCGGCGCTGGCCGGTCTCCATATTTCAAGGACAGGCATCAAGACCGCGGTCAGCAGCGTGGATCTGGCCAAGGCTAGTGTTGTAAGGGCGCAAGCCGCGGCGAATGCTGCCGAGGCGCAACTCAAGTTCGCCACCAACGATCTGCACCGCATTGAGCCCCTGCTCAAGAAACAATACGTCACCGTGGAACAAGTGGATCAGGCGAACACTACCGAGCGCATTGCTCAGGGAAACTACGATGAGGCCCAAGCCGCCCTAGCTGAAGCCCAGGCGCAATACACGGAAGCCGTCCTGCGGCAGGAGCAGGCAGGTTCGGCGGAATCAGAATCCGCGGCCAAGCTGGGGCACGCCACCTATGCCGTCGACAGGATCGAAACGCTCATGGCGACGCGAGCCGCCAAAGCCGCCAGGGTCGACAGCGCACGGCTCGATTTGGAACACTGCCGCGTCCTCTCGCCTTTCGACGCCTATGTGACCAACATGAACATCTCCGTGGGCGCGTATGCTCACCCCGGCAGCCCGCTTTTCACCTTGATCGATACTCGCACCTGGTGGGTGGTCGCCAACTACCGCGAGTCGAAGCTCAAGCACATCCGTCCCGGCATGCACGTCGATGTTTACTTGATGAGTCACCCAGACCGCAGGTTCAACGGCGTGGTGGAGAGCATCGGCTACGGTGTCTTTCCGGAAGACGGAGCCGTATCGAACGGCCTGCCGAACATCGACCGCACCTTGAACTGGGTACATCTCTCGACCAGATTCCCGGTGCGCGTTCGTGTGCAGGACCCCGACCCTCTACTCTTCCGGCTCGGAGAGACGTCGGTCACGATCGTGAGATAACGGAATGGACAAAACATCCATTGGTACGCTGCCACCGTTCGCCATGCCATCCCCGGCAATGTCACTCGCTTCAGAGGCGCGAAGAATCTGGCAGGACCTGCAGCCAACGCCCGGGCGCTTGAACGCTACACTGCGCATTGTGCTTGCCACCATTCTGACCTTGCTGGCCCTGCTTATTCTGCAGGTTCCCTTCGCCTCGTTAGCTCTGTACTTTGTCTTCCTCATCGAACGGGAGAGTCCTGCCGTCTCCCTGCGCACCACCTTCGCCATGGTTCCCTTGGTGCTTGCCGTCGTGATTGAACTGGGAGTCGTCATTTTGACCGACAACGACCCGATGGCGCGTGTGCTCAGCGTTGCCGCGATGAGCTTCCTCGGGGGCTTGCTCGCCGCTGCGACCACGGTTCCGATGCTTGGCGCGATTTTGGGCTTGGTTTACGCCATCCTGATTGCGGCTTGGGAGTTCCACGCGCCGGCCAACGAGTTGGTCAACAATTCGCTCTGGATCATCAGCGCCATCGGCATTCCGGCTCTCTGCTCTGTCGCCGTAGAGTACATTTTCGCCTCGCGGCGCCCCGCGGACTTACTCCAGGAGGAAAGTACGCTGCGGTGGAAAGCATTGATCTCGATGTTTACACTCTTCGCGCAGAAGGCGCCCCACGAGGCTCGCGCCGAAGCCGTCTCGCGGGTTTCTCGTCTTGCCGTTGCCGGTCAAGACGGCATGCAGGGGCTCTACAACAGAATCGTGGAGCGGGATATGGACACGGGCTCTCTGCCGCCTGCCGCTCGGGTGCGCATCACCATGCTGGCGCAGTTGATGGATCTCGCCGCAGCGCTCGGCTCCGCACCCTACGCCGATACTCCGGAGAGCCTGCAACGCTACGCGAGAATTGCCGAACAGGCCCGCGCGGTAAGCGAGCACTCGCCCGTTGCAACCAGGCCGGCACTGGAATATAGAACGGGCCAGAATCTCACACTCCTTGACCGTGTCGAGGGAATCCTGCACGCGATTCGATCCATGCCGGCCGGCGCCACCGCTAAGGATAAACATCTCGTCGCGCTGCCTTCGAGCGAAGTGCCACTGCTCGTCCCCGGCGCGCTGACGGACCGGGCGAGCGTAGCCTTCGGACTCAAAATCAGTTTTTGCGCGACCCTTTGCTACATCCTCTACCACGTGGTCGACTATCCGGGCATCTCCACCAGCGTGACGACGGTATTCATCACGGGATTAAGCACGACCGGCGCCCTCAAGCAGAAGTTTGTCTATCGCCTTCTGGGTTCAGCCATCGGGGGCTTGATCCTCGGGCTGGGAGCAACGGCGTTCCTGTTTCCTCACATGGATTCGATTACCTCGCTCGTGGTTCTCGTCGCAATCATCGCTTTTATCGCGGCGTGGTGCTCGCTGGGGCGGCAATTCGGTTATGTCGGCTTGCAGATTGCCTACGCGTTCTTCATCGTAGCGTTCGAGGGATTCTCCGCTCCCACGGAACTGGCCCCGGCCCGCGACCGCCTCGTTGGCATTCTGCTCGCGCTGGTCGTCATGTGGTTTGTCTTCGACCAGATCTGGCCGGTACGCACCGTCACTGCGATGCGCCGTTCGCTCGCTGTGGTCCTCCGTAGCGGTGCCAAACTCTTTCGCTTGCCTGAAACCGTCAAGCAGCATTCGGTTTTGTCCAGTGAGATCCATGCGCTGCGCGACCGGATCGGCAAGACGGTCGCCGCGATTCGCACCATGAACGGTGCCGTCGAGTATGAGTTCGTTGCGGATCGCGAACAGCATATCCATTCCAGCGGAACCATTTTGCGCGCCGCACTCACCGCCGCCGCTCTCATCTGGAACCAGGTGGTATTTCTGCAGAGCAAGCGCGAGCGCGAACTCCTGGATGATCCGCGGCTGGTCGAGATGCGGAACAAGTTCGCGACGACCCTGGAAGTGATGGCGGATGCGGTGGCACAGAAGAAGGCCTTCATCGCCTCCGATCCTTCCCCACTCGCAGATGCTTCGATCCTTGCGGACCCGCGTTATCGCGAATATCTGCAGAACGCGCTGGCACGTTTCCGAGAGCTTCAAGATTGCGTCCAGGAGATCGGGGTCGCAGTTTAGAGGCGATTCGGTCCGGGAGGAATCGGCTACTTCGTTCCCTTGGCGAGCTGAGCACCCGCTGGGGTTTCCGCTCCGGGATGATGGAGTTCAGTTCATCCTGGAAAAGCCCAAGCTGCCGGCGGTTGATTGAGCCGGAGCCGTCCATAGAAGTGGAACCGGGAGATCCCCATGCCTATTTCTCCTGCCAGCCGCCGCCCAGGGCCTGGTAGAGTTCGACGAGCGCCAGTCGTTCGTTAAGCTGAGCCTGGACGAGAGTGAGTTCCGCCGATAGATAGTTTGTTTCACTGGTCAACACCTGCAGGTAGCTCGCGCCGCCGTGCTGATAAAGCACCTCGGAGAGTTGGTTGGTTTCCTGTGCCGCCTGGGTGAGCAGCGACTGCTGCTCGCGGAACTGGCGATCTTTTTGATTGGCGATGAGTGCATTCGAAACCTGTTCGAGTGCGTTCTGAACATTCTGACGATACGAGAGCACCGCTTCCTGCCATTGCGCCCGCGTGAGTTTGATTCCCGAACGAAGCGCTCCACCCTCGAAGACCGGTTGCGTCACGCTGAACATCCCATTCCAAGTCTGTGAGGGCCCGCTGAGGAACTGGCTCAAGACATTGCTCTCAAATCCTCCCGTTCCAGTGAGGGACAGGCTGGGGAAGATGGAGGCTTTTGCAACGCCAATTTGGGCATTGGCGGCAACCATGTTCTCTTCCGCCTGGCGGATGTCGGGTCGGCGCTCCAGCAATTCCGAGGGCAGGCCGGTAGGCACGCTCAGAGGCACGGGTTGCTCGATCAGAGAGCGACCGCGCGGAATGGAACCTGGATTGTCGCCGATCAGGATGCTCAGCTGGTTTTCCTGCTGCTGAATTTGCCGCTCGAGGTCGGGAATCGTGGCCGAGGCAGTATAGACCAGTTGCTCCGACTGACTCACATCGAGCTCGGAGGCGGATCCATGGCTTTCAAGCACCTGGGTCAAGTTCAGGGATTGTTGTCGCGACTCCAGTGTGCGCTTCGCGATGTCGAGTTCGGCGTCGAGCGCCCGGAGTTGGAAATAGGCCGTCGCCACGTTTGCAACCAGCGACGAGATCACCGCCCGCTGCCCCCACTCGGTGGCTAGCAACTGGGCGCGAGCCTCCTGGGTTTGCCGACGGTATTTTCCCCAGAAGTCCAGGTTCCAGATCACCGATAGGTCCAATTGGCCCGCGTTTTCCTCGTAGGACGGAAACAGGTTTGCAACTTTCGCGTTTTGCTGGCTGAAAATGTCTGCCCCGACGCTCGCGGACGGGAACTGGTTGGCACGGATGATGCCGAGCTGGGCCTGGGACTCGAGCACGCGGGTGGCGGCGATGCGCGCGTCATAGTTCTGCGCAAGAGCGGTGTGAACCAGTTGCACGAGCACCGGGTCCTGGTATACCTGCCACCACTTCTCGTTGCCCAGCGATTCTGCCGAGCCAATCTGCGGGGCTGCGCGATACTCTTGCGGGAGACTGACCGGCGGGCGCTTGTAGTTTGGCCCCACCGTGCAGCCGGCCAGCAGGCCCAGCAATGCGGTGTTGCCCAGGAACGCAAGCTTTTTCATCGTCGCTCCCACGTCACATCCTTTTAGTCACCGTCGCTCGATGGTTCAGGTGCCAACTGCGGCGCGCCGCCGCGCGCAGCGCCAGAGAATCGCTCGACGACACAGAAAATCGCTGGAACAAAGAACCGGCCGATGAAAGTCTCCGCCACCATGCCTCCGATCACTGTCGTTCCCATAATCTCGCGCGCAACCGCACCGGCCCCGGTCGCCATCCAGAGCGGCACCACCCCGAGAATGAAGGCAAACGAAGTCATCAGAAGTGGCCGCAGGCGGACCCTTGCGGCGGTCAGTGCGGCATCCACCAGGGACATACCCCGCTCGTAGTCCTCCTTGGCAAACGCAACGATCAAAATCGAATTCTTGGCAGCCAGACCGATCAGCATCACCAGGCCAATTTGGGTGTACACATCGTTTTCGATTTGAACCATATAGGGCGGCAGAAAGAAGCCGAGTACGACGCGGCGCAGCCAGAGCGCGGCGAGGGCGCCGAAGACCGCCACTGGGGTGCTGAGCAGCACGCTGAACGGCAGGGTCCAGCTTTCGTAAAGCGCGGCCAGGACCAGGAAGACGAACAGCAGCGAGAACCCGAAGATGGCCGCTGGCGGAACGCCTTGTTCGGCCTTTACCTCCTGGTAGGACATTCCCATCCAGTCGTAGCCCATTTGGTGGGGCATGGTCTGGTTGAAGACGTCCAGCAGTGCCGCTCTTGCCTGATCGGAGCTATATCCGGGCGAGGCGTTGCCAACGATTTCCGCGGAGCGATATTCGTCGTAGCGCATGGTGAATTCCGGTCCGTACCGGGTCTCGAAGTTTGCCAGCGTGGAAAGCGGCACCATCTGGCTCTGGTTATTGCGCACGTAAAACTGTCCGAGATTCTGCGTCGTCGCCCGGTAAGGTGCCTCCGCCTCAACGTACACCTGCCACTGACGGCCGAATTCATTGAAGTAGTTGACGAACAGTCCGCCCATGTAGGCCTGAACGGCTTCGTAAACGTCGCCGATCGGTACACCCTGCTTCAGTACCTTGCCCTGGTCTACATGGATAAACTTTTGCGGCACGCTCGGCAGCAAGGTGGTGAAGATCGAACCGATCTCGGGCCGCTTGCGAGCAGCGGTCAGGAATTTGTCTACGTTTGCCGCCAGGAATGGGACGCTCCCGCCGGAACGATCCTGCAAAACGAAGGTAAATCCACCGGAGGTCCCCACGCCCGGTATCGCCGGCGGCGAGAAGCTAAATGCGGTGCCCTGAGGCAGGCGGCCGAGTTCCTGGTTCAGGTGTGTCTTGATTTCCTGATACTGTTGCGCTCGGTTTGTGCGCTTACTCCAGGGCTTAAGGCTCACAAAAAAGAAAGCGTTGTAACTGGTCCGGACGAAGCTGAGCAAACTGAAGCCAACCACGCTTGTGGTGTACTCGACACCCGGCGTGCCGGCGAGGATTTTCTCAACCTCGCGCGCGGCTGTATCCGTGCGTTCAATTGACGCGGCATCCGGAAGTTGCATGTTGACGAAGATGTAGCCCTGGTCTTCATCGGGCAGGAAGCTTGAAGGAAGCTGGCGCTCAATAAAGAACGCGGCCGTGCCGGCGGCCGCCAGCAGTACCAGCACCAGCGCTCCCTTGCGAATCATGCTGCCCGACAGGCGGACAAAGCTATCGGTAGAGCGATCGAAATAGCGGTTGAACCAGCCAAAAAACTTTCCCGGAAGTCCGCGGAACTCTTTCTTGGGTCGCAGCAGAAGCGCGGCCAGTGCCGGGCTCAGCGTGAGGGCATTGAAGGCCGACAAGATCACGGAAATGGCAACGGTGACTGCAAACTGCTGATAGAGCCTTCCAGTGATGCCGGGGATGAAGGAGGTCGGCACAAAGACCGCCGAGAGGACCAGTGCCACTCCGACGACCGGGCCCGAGAGTTCCTCCATGGCTTTTCGGGCCGCATCCGGCGCAGCCAGACCCTCCTCAATGTGGCGCTGCACGCCCTCAACCACCACGATGGCATCGTCCACTACCAGCCCAATGGCTAATACCAACCCAAAGAGTGAAAGCGTATTGATGGAGAAACCGAACGCTGGAAAGAAAATAAAGGTGCCCACCAGTGAGACGGGCACGGCCAGCATGGGAATCAGCGTGGCGCGCCAATCCTGAAGGAACAGATAGACCACCAGGATCACCAGGAGAATGGCGATCAAGAGGGTTTTGACAATTTCCCTTATGCCTTCGGTAACCGGGCGTGTTTGGTCCAGTGAGACGGTGTAATCGATGTCCGGCGGAAAGCTGGACTTCATCTGGGACATCACTTTACCGACAGCCTTGGCCGTTTCCACCGCATTGGAGCCGGGCAACTGATAGACCGCGATCACTGCGGTGGGTCTGCCGTTCAAACGGCTGATGATGCTGTAGTCCTGCCCGCCAAGCTCGACCCGGGCAACGTCTCTGACTCGGACAGTCCCGCCGCTCGGATCTTCCCGCACGATGATGTTGCCGAACTCCTCCGGCGAAGACAGACGGCCTTGAGCCAGGACGGAATACGTATATTGCTGGTTGGCGGGGGCCGGCTGTCCACCGACTTGGCCGGCAGGATTGACGGTGTTCTGCGCCTCGATAGAGTTGACAACATCCGTGACAGTGATGCCCAGCTTCGCCAACTGGTCCGGCTTGAGCCAGAGCCGCATGGCATACTCTCCCGCGCCAAAAACCTGTGTTTGGCCCACGCCCGACAAGCGGGAGATAGGATCGTTCAGGTTGATGAAGGCGTAGTTTGAAAGGAATTTCGCGTCGTGCGTCCCGTTGGGAGAGTAGAGCGAGATCAGCATGAGCGGAGCGGTCACAGATTTGCGAAGCGTCACCCCGTAGTTGTTCACTTCGGCCGGAAGTTGCGAAGCGGCCTGGGTCTCGCGTGACTGGGTGAGGATCAGGTCCGTATTGGGATCTGTCTTTACGTCAAAGTCGACGACAAGAGTGGTCGACGAGTTGCCGGTCGCGTTCAGCGAATACATGTAATTCATGTTGTCCACGCCGTTGATTTGCTGCTCGATAGGCGTGGCGACCGCTTGCTCCAGCGTGTTCGCGTCGGCACCCACGTAGGTGGCCAGGATCTGAATCTCCGGCGGGACGATGTTGGGAAACTGCGCTACCGGCAACGTCACAATCGCAACCGTGCCGACAATCACGGTGAGGATGGCAATCACCATCGCCACGATGGGCCGCCGGATGAAGAACTTGGACATGGCTCAGCTCCCCTCCGATCCCTTGTACGGCGTGGGCTTCACCAACTCGCCGTCCTTGACCTTTTCCGTCCCAACCACCACCACGCGTTCTCCCGGCTTCAGACCTGCCTTGATCACCCAGGATGTGCCGACCGTCGGCCCCACCTCGACAGTGCGGATTTGGGCCTTGTTATCCGGACCGACCACAACGACCTGATTGCTTCCCTGCAACTGAGTCACTGCCGGCTGCGGCACCAGCAACGCTCCCTTCAGAATTTCCGTCAGCGCCTGAACCAGTGCGTACTGGCCCGGCCGCAACAGATTCCTGGGGTTGGGAAATTCGCCCACGATCTGGATGGTTCCCGTCTGCGCATCCACTTGACGGTCGGCGAAGATAATCCTGCCGCGATAGGGGAACGTACTCCCATCCGCCAGTGTCAGCTGCAACGGAATGTGCGACGCATGGGTGAGCCAGTCCACTCTGCCTGGAGCGCTCCCGTCCGCTATGCGCAGATATTCCTGTTCGCTGATTGGGAAATAAACCTTGATGGGATTCACCTGCGAGACTGCGGTGAGCGCTGTGGTCGGTCCTACCAGGTTCCCCACCTGCATGGTGGTGATGCCGGCAATCCCATCGATCAGAGAACGGACATTTGTATAACCCAGGTTCAGCGAAGCCAGGTCAACCGCTGCCTGGTTGGCTTCAACCGCCGCCTTCGCCCCGCGTAGCGCCTGGGTGTCGTTGTCAAGCTGGCTTTGGGGAATGGCGTGTGCCTTCGCCTCGGGAATGTCGCGATTTACATTCAGCTCAGCGTTGGCCATCTGCGCCTGGGCTTGGGCCAACTGGCCTTTCGCCTGATCGAGCGCCGCCTGAAACGGGCGGGGATCGATATTGAAGAGAACCTGGTCCTTTCTAACCAACGCTCCTTCGCGATAGTCCTGACGAATCAGATATCCGCTCACCTGGGGCTGAATCTGCGCGTTGACGTAACCTTGAAGCGTGCCTACCCATCGCCCCTCAAGCGGCACATCCTTTTGAATAACCGGTGCCACTTCAACCTCAGGCGTCGGAAGCGGCGCAGGCGCAGCGGCTCTGCGCCTGCGTCCCATCCTCAGCACAGCCGCCAGCAAAACCAGCGCGGCCACAACCACGATCACCGCCACCAATCTGCCGGATTTCTTGATTTCGCCGGTCATCCCCTCGCCTCCTGAATGTTCCGGCGTAGCCCGTTGGAGAGTTGCGAAGGCATGGCTTCATACTGCTGCGTGCTACTGGCAGGCAGACTGGGCGTATCTATGCGCATGCTGTTTTCGGAGCCTCGGACAGTTCCTGCTACGCGATAAGGATGATTGAAGACGCTGCAATGTTGCCGGTGGGTCGTGAGTGGCTGGAAGGCATACTGGCTGCCATGCCGGGGAGCGCTCGTCACTTCCGACTTTGACACGGGGTAGGATCAAGATCCGCTGCAGCCGCGGGTTTATGACTCAAATCAATACAGTCGCCTGCGACATTAAAGTGAGTGAAGGCGGCGTCTTCCTGGCGCGCCTGGACTAGGCTCTGTACTTTTCATAACTCCTGAGAAACCCCGCACCCGCCCATCGCGACCTGAGTCTTTGAATCGGAGCGTTCCGGCAGATGCAAGATTGTGGGGCATCTTGCGGAACCGGAGTGGCATCCGGACACAGGGAAAGAAAGAGGAACGGCCCGTAGGGGATGCGCCCGGCGTTCCTTCGAGGTAAGGCCGTGTTTCATCAGATTCTGACTCCCACCGGAAACCTGTGGTCTACCATTCTGCTCGCGCTGTTACCCCTTGGCGTTCTGCTGTTCATGCTCGCGGTGCTTCGCCTGACGGCGTGGCTTGCCGCCATCCTCGCCGGTATCATCACCGTGGCCATCGGGGTACTGGGATGGCACGCGCCATTGTCGGCGACGTTGCGCGCGTATCTGTATGGCGGCCTGCAGGGCGCCTGGGTGATCGACTGGATCACATTCTGGGGACTGATCATCTTCAATACCCTCGTGCTTACCGGCGACTTTGACCGCTTCAAGAGCTGGATGATCAAACAGGCGACGGCGGACGTGCGTATCCAGACGATCATGCTTGCCTGGGCGTTTGGAGCCCTGCTGGAAGGGCTGGTTGGCTTCGGCTATCCGTGGGCGGTCGTGGTGCCGATCCTGGTTGGATTGGGAATCGCCGATCTGGAAGCCATCCGGGTGGCGGCACTAGCCAATAACGCTCCCGTCTCCTATGGCGCGCTGGGCGCGCCGGTACTGGCCCTGGCCGCGGTGACGGGCATCCCGATGCTTTCGCTGTCCGCCTCGATCGGAGACATTGTCGCGGTGTTGGCGTTGCTGCCTCCGTTTGTGTTGATTTATCTGGTAAGCGGGTGGGATGGCCTGATGGAAGCGTGGCCTTTGGGAGTGGTTGGTTCTTTGTCCTACATTCTGGGACAGTGGCCGGTGGCGCACTACCTGGGACCCTACCTGCCTGACCTGAGCGGTGCGCTGGTTTCCTTCTGGACCCTGTTTCTGTTCGTCAAGATCTGGAAGCCTAAGACCATCCGCACGTTCGGCGGGGGAATCGCAACCCGCCAGGAACAGGACGCAGCCGATCTTGCGCAGGTATCAATCGGTGCGTTCCGCGCCTGGCTTCCTTACCTGATTCTGATTGCCGTGGTTGTCTGCTGGACCGGGCCGTGGTCGCATCTGCCCGCGATCAGCTTGTACAAGTTGCAGACCGGGGCGATCTCTTCCGTCACAAACAAGCCGATCGCCGCGGTCTTCAACTTCAATCCCTTGAGCGGCGGAACGTCGATCCTGGCTTCCTGGATTCTGATCGCGCTGTACTTGCGTCCTGCCCCGCAGGTGCTGGGGCGCGTGTTTGCGCGCACCTTTCAGCAGATGTGGGGTGCACTGCTGGTGGCATTTTTCATCTTTGCGGTGGCGTATGTATTTGTGTTCACCGGAATGGCGAACTCGCTTGCCTTCGGGTTCTCGAAACTCGGCTGGGGATTTGTGGTTCTGGCGCCGGTGCTCGGCTGGATCGGTGTGGCACTTTCCGGCAGCAACACGTCCACCAATGCGATGTTCGGTCCCATCCAGGCTGTGACCGGGCGGCTGCTGCACTTGCCGCTGCTGCTCGCGCCCTCGCTGAACTCCGTAGGGGCTGAGGTCGGCAAGCCGATCGCGCCGCAGACCGCAAGCGTCGGAGTTTCCACCAGCAAGTATGTGCGCAGCGAAGGACAGGTCATCCGCCACAACATGGCCTGGACATTCGTGATGCTGGGCTATCTGGTGCTGATCGGGCTACTTTTCTATTTCGTGTTTCCGCAGAGGATGGCCGGCTAGCTAGAGTGTCACCCTGAGCGAGCGGCTGTAGTTGCCGCGAGTCGAAGGGCCCCTACTCACGTGCAAGTCCCTGCATTTGTAGAGGTGCTTCGACCGCGCGCGCCAAATCGCAGGCGCGCTTCGCTCAGCATGACACTCGTTTGAACGTGCCTATCGCGACTTTTCCAGCAGCCTGCTAGCCGCCGCGGAGCTCGCACTCATGCGGCGCGCCTGGTTTGGTTCACCTTGTCCTCCAACGCACGCCATTCGTTCGCGTCCAGTTGGAGCGCGGCTGCGCCAAGGTTCTCCTCCAGATGCCGGACCGACGAGGTGCCCGGAATGGGCAGCATCGCCTTGGAGCGTTGGAGCAGCCAGGCCAGCGCGAGTTGTGCGACGGTGGCGTGGTGCTTGCGTGCGGCTTCGTCGAGCGCTCCGCCGGGCTGCGCCAGTTTGCCGGCCGCCACGGGGAACCAGGGGATAAACGCGAGGTTGTTTTTCTCGCAATATTGCAGCGTGTCCTCATGGTTGCGGTCGGCAATGTTGTACAGGTTCTGCACGCTGACGACGCGAATGGTTTTGCGCGCGTTGTCGATCTCGGCGGGCTTTACCTCGGAGAGCCCGATGTGGCGAATCTTGCCTTCCTCCTGCAGCTTCTTCAGTTCGCCAAACTGCTCTTCGGCGGGCACCTTGGGATCGATGCGGTGTAGCTGGTAGAGATCGATGCGCTCGAGTTTGAGACGGCGCAGGCTCATCTCCACGCACTGGCGCAGATACTCCGGCCGGCCCAGCGGCGTCCATTGATTTGGGCCGGAGCGTGTGAGGCCGCCTTTGGTCGCGATCACCAGATTTTTGGGATAGGGAAAGAGAGTTTCGGCGATCAACCGCTCGCTCACCTCCGGACCGTAGGAATCGGCGGTGTCGATGAAGTTGACGCCGAACTCGACGGCGCACAGCAGCACGCGCCTGGCCTCCGTCGGGTTCCTGGGCTCGCCCCAGATGCCTTCTCCGGTAAGGCGCATGGCGCCAAACCCCAAACGGTTGACGGTGAGGTCGCCGCCGATCGCAATCGTGTCACTCGCATTCATGGTGTGTCGAGTCATGCCAAGTAAGATTCCCGCGGGCGATGAAAGGTTGAAAAAAGTGAGCTTACATTGTGCGGGTGTGGCGCACAGCAGGAAACTCAACGCGTTGGCAGCATCTTCTCCAGGCGTTCGAGCGCGGCTTCGAGGCTCTGAGTTTTGTTAAGCATGCCCGCGAAGAGATCGCCGGTGTGGGCGAAGCGTCCGGGCGCATTGCGAATGGTGAACTGAGCGGGGCGAAGACCCTTTTTTACTTCGCTCCACTCCAGAGGCGTTGAGACCGGAGCGTGCGGATAGGCTCGCGCCGAATAAGGCGCGGCCACGGTCTTTGATTTCGCATTTTGCTGGGTATCGAAATAAACGCGGTCCGGCTGGCGTTGCGCCACGCTGCGAGGCGTGGTGAAAAGGCCGGGGCGCTCGGCGATAACGAGACGGGCCAGAAGCTCGGCGAAGTTGCGGGAGTCTTCGTAGGAGTAGATGGGTTCGAGCGGAATGTAGATGTGCATGCCATCGCCGCCGGTGGTTTTGGGATAGCCGGTAAGACCGATCGAATCGAGGACCTTGCGAACCAGCAGTGCCGCCTCGACGATTTTGTCGTAGCCGCACTGGTAGGGATCGAGATCGATAAGGACGAAGTCCGGGCTGTCGATGGAGTCGATGCGGCTCATCCATGGGTTCTGGTCGATGCAGGCCAGGTTGGTGAGGTAGAGAAGACTGGCGCGGTCGTCGGCGAAGACATAGTGGATAGGGCCGGCGCGTTTGGATTCGGTGTGCTCGGACCAGATCTTGACCTTGCGCAGCCACGAGCCTTGATTGGCCGGCATGTCCTTCTGGAAAAAATATTCCGCATCGATGCCGTTGGGATAGCGCTTGAGCGAGAGCGGGCGGTCTTTGAGGTGCGGCAGGATGAGATGCGCGACAGCGTCGTAGTAGTTGAGCAGATCGCGCTTGGTGTAGCCGTCGGCGGGGAAGAGGACTTTGTTGAGGTTGGTGAACTTGAGCTGATGGCCGTCGAGGCTGAGCGAGGCCTCGTTGGCCGTGCCGGAGAGAAGGGAACTGGGCGATTCGCGATGCACGGCGGGCGGTTGCACATCGTCGCGCAGGCCCAGAAACACAGGGGCGCGAAGACGTTTTCCCGCGGTCCAGTTGCTGAACTTGACCATGGCGACGAGTTCGGGCCGCACCCATGTGACACTGCGTATTTTCGGCCGGGAGTCCGCCGCGAAGGGCGAACGCTTGACGATGAGCGGATCCATGCGGGCGCGGAGATCGCGCAAGGTATGCGCGGTGAAGCCGGTGCCGACGTTTCCCGCCCAGACCAGTTGGCCGTCTTCATGGAAACCGAGGACGAGCGCGCCCAGAGATTCCCGTTCGCCCTCGGTAAAGCCGCAGATGAGAAACTCCTGCTCGTTGACGAGCTTGATTTTGAGCCATTCGCGGCTGCGCCGGGATTCGTAGTGGCTGGAGGCGTGCTTGGCGAGGACGCCTTCCAAACCGTTCTCGCGCGCGGCCGCGAGCAACGCAGCGCCCGAGCCGGGAAAGTTTTCAGACAGGCGGATGACGGGCGAGGGAATAAGCACTGTTTCCAACGCGCGGCGGCGGTCGCCGAGCGCCACGTCGCGCAGGTCGTAGCCGTCAAGATAGAGCAGGTCAAAGAGAAAGAGCACCACCGGAGTGCTGCGAGCGAGGAGGGCGACGGCGGCAGCGTCGGTGTTGGCGATGCGCGGCTGGATGAGTTCGAAGCGGCTTACTCCGTTGGCGTCGAGCACGGTGATTTCGCCATCGAGTATGGCCTGGCGCGCTGCGACATAGTGCGGCAGCACGCTCAGCTCCGGATACTGGCGCTCGGTGCGGCGTCCGCTGCGGGAATAGATGCGGAGCTCGTCTTCATCCGCAAGCCCATCCAGAAAACAGAGGGCGCGCACACCGTCCCACTTGACTTCGAACAACCAGTCGTCGCCTGCGGGCGGCTGCGCGGCGAGCGCGGCGCTCATGGGCTCAAACCATCCGGGCAGAGGCGCGGCGCGTGCGCCCTTCAGGGTCGAGGGATCGAAATTGTTCTTTTTCGCCGCGCTCTTTTTTTTTGATGCGCTCTTTTTCTTCGCTCCGGATGACGCGGCGGCTTTTCGGCGGGGCTTTTCGGCGGGGCCATCGCTTTGGTGCGCGGGCAGGCTTTGCGCAATCTCCTCCTGGCTTCGTCCGGTGAGCACGCTCGATGCGTAATCCTCAATATTCCAGCCGGTCGCGGCAAACCGGTCGCGCTTTTTGATCAGCAGCCATTCGTTGCCTTTGCCGCGGCCTTTCATCTGGACGATGGCGAAATCGCCGCGGAGTTTTTCGCCCGAGAGGCGGAATTTGAAATCACCGCGCGCCAGCTGTTCGTCGGCGGAAACCTCCGCATCCAGCAGTTCGTAGCTGCCGCGATCCCACAGCATGACCGAGCCGCCGCCGTATTCGCCGTGCGGAATGTTGCCTTCGAAGGAGCCGTATTCCAGCGGGTGATCTTCGACGCGAACGGCCAGATGGCGGACGCCGGGATCGAGCGACGGCCCTTTGGGGATGGCCCAGGATTTGAGCACACCATCCATTTCCAGGCGGAAGTCATAGTGCAGGCGCGAGGCGTCGTGGCGCTGCACGCAGAAGAAGTGGCTAAGTCCGGCCGGGCTTGAGCCCGCATCGCCCGGCGCAGGCGCTGGCTCGGGAGTGCGTGAAAATTTCCGCTTGCGTGCGTATTCTTCGAGCATCCTTCCAACTTCGATGCTCAACATAATAGTTCTGATGTGCAGCGTTGGACGCTGAGGAGGGTTGCATGGCGACTACGGTGTGGAAAGGACAGTTGCAATTCGGGCTGGTTTCGCTGCCGGTCCGCCTCTATAGTGCGGCGCGCAGCGAATCGGTCAGCTTCAACCAGCTCCATGCCACCGACCATTCGCGCATCAAGCAGGTGATTTTTTGCCAGGCTGAAGACAAGCCGGTGCCGCGCAATGAGCTGGTGAAGGGCTATGAGTATGAGAAAGACCACTACGTGGTGATCGACGACGAGGACATTCAGAGCGCCGCTCCCAAGACCGCCAAGGTGATGGAGATTCAGGAATTCGTGAAGGCCGAGCAGGTGGACCCGGTGTTTCTGGAGAGCTCCTACTACATGGCTCCCGAGGAGGGCGGCGAGAAGCCGTATGCGCTGCTGTTTGAGGCGCTGCGGCAATCGCAATACTACGGCGTGGCCAAGGTTTCCATGCACAGCCGCGAGCATGTGGTGATTCTGCGGCCCGCCGATAAAGGGCTGATGCTGCACACCATGTACTACGTGGACGAGATCCGGCGAGTGGAAGAATTTCGCACCGATACCAGCTTGATCCAGGAGCGCGAGCTGGAGCTGGCCAAGACCCTGATTGCCGCGTTGGCCGAAGACTTTCATCCCGAAAAATACCACGATGCGTACCGCGAAAATCTGCGCCGGATGATTGACGACAAGGTGGCGGGACGCAAGGTTGTGGAGCCGCCTGCGCCGAAGATGGCGCCGGTAATCGACATCATGGAGGCGCTGAAACGCAGCCTTGCGGAGCGGCGGAAGCCGGTGCAGTCGGTCCCCGCGGCTACGAAAGGTGTCGCGAGCGAAGCGGCGGCGGGCAGGAAACGCGGGCGGAGCAAAGCCTCGTAGTCTCCCAGAACGGTATCCGTCCTCAGTACTTTCGTGCCATGGCGCAGACAATAGGGAAGCGCCCGGCATCGCCTTCGCGGTATCCTGTACTATCCGTCTTAATACCGGGTCGCCTTGAGGCATGATGTCGTCGTTGGAGTTGCTCAAAGTCCTTCTTTTTGTGGAGGCTGGGTTTACCGGGTTTTTGGTGGCGGTGCTGATCGCCATCCGTCCGTACTTCCGCTCGCAAACATTCTTCTGCCGATGGATGTGGGCGTGGACGGCACATGCCGCGTTTCTTGCGGTTGGCCTGTGGCCGAACGGCGCTGACTGGGGAAGTCCTCTTCGCAAGATTGGTTTTCTGCTCGCGTCCCAAATCCTGGGCATGCTGTTTGTGCCGCTGCTGGTTGCCGGGGCAGAGTCCTTCCGCCGATCGGGGCATGCTGCCGAGGCCGCGCGCATGGGAATCATGGCGGCCATGGCGGGAGCATTGGCGCTCTGCATTCTCTCTCTGGCCTCCGGCAATGCGCGGATCGGCATTTGGCTCCAGACCGTTCCGCGGGAGATTGCGGTCTGCGGGGCGCTCTGGTATTGCGCCTATATTTTCTATCGCTCATGGCGGCAAACCAAGTCGGGCGGCGTGTTGCTGGCGATGCTCTCCTGCGGCTGCTACGGGGCGGTGCAGGCGCTGTGCGCGCTGTTGAGCACGCACGGAGGCGCGTCCGGTGTCCGCTGGGTTGCGCTGGACATTCTCTTCCAGGGAGGAATCGCCATTGCGACCCTGCTGCTGATTCTCGACGAGCAGGCCGCGTCGGCTTCGAGAGTGCAGGAATCCGAGCGGAGATACCGTCTTCTGTTCGAGCGCAATCTGGCGGGAGTGTTCCGCTCGCGCGTGGATGGCACGCTGATCGATTGCAATGACGCGCTGTGCAAGATGCTGGGCTACGATTCCCGCGAAGAACTGCAGCAGGTAGGCATGCTTTCGCTCTACGTTGACCCGGAGGAGCGGAACTCCGCGATGGCCGGGTTGCGCGCCCAGGGACAGCTAATCAACAACGAGGTTCGCTGGCGCCGCAAAGACGGCGCCGAAATCGTTACCCTGGCCAACGTTGGGCTGCTTTCCGGTGCTCCGGCGGTTCTGGAAGGCACGGTGTTGGATGTGTCCGAGGTGCGCCGGTTGCAGGGACATCTTTTGCAGGCGGAAAAGATGGAAGCGATTGGAAGCCTGGCCGGCGGCGTCGCCCATGACTTTAACAACCTTCTGATGATTATCACGGCCTACTGCGAACTGCTGGCGGAGGGTCTCTCCGATGAGGAGCAACGCGAGCAGGTGGAAGGCGCGCTCAAGGCGTGCTGGAAGGCCTCCGACCTGACCAAGCAACTGCTTGCCTTCAGCCGCAGGCAGCCCATTGCGCCGCAGGTGCTGGACATGAACCACGTGGTCGGCGAGATGAGCGGAATGCTGCGGCGGCTGATCAACGAAAACATCGATCTGCAGATTGAAGTGGAAGCAAGCCCGGTCTGTTGCAGGGCCGATGCGACCCACATGCAGCAGGTTTTGATGAACCTCTCCTCGAATGCGCGCGATGCGATGCCGGAGGGAGGACGGCTGTTGATTCGCAGCTCCGGCCTTGGTGTGAGCGCCGAGCAGGCCGAAAAACTGGCGCCCCTGGTGGCGGGCGAGTATGTGGTGCTCACCGTCAGCGATTCGGGCTCGGGAATCGATTCCGCGATCCGCCAGCGTATCTTCGAGCCTTTCTTTACGACCAAGGAAATTGGCCGAGGCACAGGGCTGGGACTTTCCACCGTGTATGGCGTGGTCAAGCAAAACCAGGGGTTCATTTTCGTCGAGAGCGAGAAGGATTGCGGCACAACGTTCAAGGTGTACCTGCCGCGAGTTCCGGCTGCGGCTGGAACTGTCGCGCCACCGAGGGAAGAAAGCCGCGGTCCCGCGCGGGCCACCATTTTGCTTGCGGAAGACGAGTTGCCATTGCGCGATGCGGGTGCGGAATATCTGCGCGCCTGCGGCTATACGGTGTTTGTCGCGGCGAGCGGAGAAGAGGCGCTCGCCATCGCCCGGGAAACTTCCGCCGCCATCGATCTGCTGGTCACCGACGTCATCATGCCGGGCATGACCGGAGCCGAACTGGCCGACAAGCTGTGCTCGCTGAGGCCGAATGTGCGCGTGGTGTATATGTCCGGCTATCCCTCGGATTCCCCGGTGCACCAGAAGATCGGCGGCATGCGCGGGATTTACCTGCAGAAGCCCTTCAGCTTCCACCTGCTGAGCAAGACGCTGGAGGAGCTGTTGCGCAATGGCGGCGCCCTCGGCCAGAACGGCTGAACCTGCAATCCTGCTCCATCGTGTTCGTCCGCATTCGGTGCGTGCGGCTTTATCCTCCCGTGCTGTTCAAAGTGAAGTTCACCGTCACCTCGGTCTCAACTTCGATGGGCTCCTGGTTGAGCAGCCAGGGTTTGTATCGCCATTGCTGAACGGCTTGAATGGCGGCTTGCGCCAGCAATGGGTGTCCGCTGACTACCCGCAGGTTTTTAATTTCGCCGTTCTTGTCGATGATGGCAGACAGCACGACCGCCCCTGAGACGTGCGCCAGCCGTGCCAGAGGCGGATACTCCGGGAGGACCTTGCAGATCAGCATTCCGGAGGCGATACCCGCGGACACTTTTATCATGCGTGGTTTTTCCGGTGCGGGCTGAATCTGCTGGATCCTGGCGACCGCGGCCGAGTTGGGCACGGAACTGAGGAGACCGCCGAGGATGCCGCCCGGCACGCCTCCCAGGACGCCGCCGACGACCCCGCCGAGAACGCCACCCACAACCCCGCCCGGGACTCCACCTACGACGCCACCGGGAACGCCTCCCGGCTCGCCGCCCGGTACGCCCTCGCCGGAGTTCGACGACGACGCATTCCCGCTAGCAGCGGGAACAACAATCGGAACCAGAACCGGCGGGTGGATCTTTCCTGGAGTGTCCACGCCGCTCGCAACCGGAACGAGGCGGGCGGATCTTGCCGCCGTGCCCGGGCCTGCCGGCGGAGGCGGTGGTGGCGGCGGTGGTGGTGGAGGCGCCAGCTCCAGATAGGTAATCAGTTGAGCACTGGGCAGTGTATCTGGGAACGCCAGCGGAAACAGAAT
>Ga0316217_10000815_pt1 | contig 42905 bp, 32 predicted proteins | sample 1anoAmetaG_FD_203633 | JGI IMG/M metagenome (GOLD analysis project Ga0316217, IMG submission 203633) | Freshwater microbial communities from Trout Bog Lake, Wisconsin, USA - 1anoA | ecosystem: Environmental > Aquatic > Freshwater > Lake > Hypolimnion/Profundal zone | place: USA: Wisconsin...
CGTCGCCTCGTCCTTCCTCCTCCTCCGCAAATGCATTCCCCTTCGCAAATGCTACGGGGGACAAGCCGGAGGACAGGCCCGTCGTTTCGTCGTCCTTAATGTTTTGGTTGGATTGGGCACCCGGGCGCGGCCAATTCCTAAATGGGTATAGCGGACCCCAAAGCGCAACCCCGATTGCCGGGAGGGGCATTTTTTGCTCGCGTTAAGGCGGGGGATTTACGACCATTAGGTATTCTATACACCGCAGCTAAAAAACTCCCATGAAAAAATGTGTTTTGCTTCTGCTGGCGCTGGGTTTCCTGGCGGTCACCGATCGTCCCTATGCCCAAGGCACGGCGTTTACCTACCAAGGCCGCTTGAACGCCAACGGCGCGCCGGCTAACGGCCGCTATGACCTGGCGTTCTCGCTGTACCCCGCCAACGCCACCGGCACCGCCCTGGCCGGGCCGGTGACGAACACGGCGGTGGCCGTGACCAACGGCCTGTTCACCACCACGGTTGATTTCGGCAGCGTCTTCACAGGCGGCAGCAACTGGCTGGCGATTGCCGTCAGCACCAACGCTGCCAATAGTTTCTTCATCCTCGCTCCGCGCCAGCCGCTTACGCCCGTGCCGTATGCCATCACCGCCGCCGGCATCAGCGGCGTGGTGGGCTACCAGAACTTGCCGGGTTTTCAGAATACAAATCTATACAACGCCTTGGGGGGCGGTTCGGGCAATATCTTCAATGGAGCCTATGGCTGGAGCACCATCGGCGGCGGCCAGAACAATGAGGCCGGCTTTGAGTATACCACGGTGGGCGGCGGCTACGGCAACAATGCCAGCGGCTATCTTTCCACGGTGGGCGGCGGTGCCAATGACTGGGCTACGGGCCAGTATGCCTTTGTGGGCGGCGGTCTGCAAGACAAGGCTTACGGGGATTATTCCACCGTGGCGGGCGGCAATTACAACCAGGCTTTTGGCGTCGGCGCCTTCATTGGCGGCGGCGGCTACGATGGACACAATGACGCTGGCAATACCGCCAACGGCCCCGGCTCCGTCATCGCCGGCGGCGTGGATAACAGCACCTGGTATTTTGCCACCAATTCCGTCGTCGGTGGCGGCTGGAGCAATGTCGCCCAAGGCAATGACGCCACGGTGGCGGGCGGCAGCGGTAACAAGGCCGTTGGCTATGCCGCCACGGTGGCTGGCGGCGGCGGCAATGCCGCGAATGGAAATCAAACCTTCGTTGGCGGCGGTTCCTATAATACCAGCGATGGCGATTATTCCACGGTGGCAGGCGGGCAGGGAAACCTGGCCCATGGGATCGGGGCCTACGTTGGGGGTGGCGGTTACGATGGCATCAGTTCCCAGCCCAATTTCGCCTATGGTCCGGCCTCGGTGGTGGCCGGTGGCGTGGGCAATGGCACTGGTGCGGGCGCATACGAAGCCAGCGTCAGTGGTGGTGGCGGCAACACCGTTTCGGCCAACGCCGCCTTCGCCACCGTCGCGGGCGGCTATCTGAACAACGCCGCCGGCATCGGCTCGGTCATTGGCGGCGGCGGTTATGACGGCGTTAATGCCTCCGGCAATACCAACTACGGCGCCGCGGCGGTGATTGCCGGCGGCGTGGAGAATACTATTTCCGCCAGAGCCTACGAAGCCGTGATTAGCGGCGGAGCTGCCAACCTGGTGCAGAGCAACGCGGCGTTTGCGACCGTGGCCGGGGGTTATGCCAACAACGCCGGCGGCATTGGCTCTGTGATTGGCGGTGGGGGTTATGATGGCAACTCGTTTGCCGGCAATACGAATCTCGGCAATGCCGCGGTGCTGGGGGGCGGCATTGGTAACAATATTCAAGCTGGGGCCGACCGCACCTTTATCGGCGGCGGTTATCAGAACGCAATCCAGTACTTGGCGTATGGCTCTTTCATCGGTGACGGCAGCCATAATCTGATTCAAACCAATTCCAATCTATCCTTCATCGGCGGCGGGCTGGGGAATCAGATGCTCAGCAACTCCATTCAGTCCTTTATCGGGGGCGGCCAGGCAAATGCCATCTTTGATGCGGCGAATGCTGCCATCGTGGGCGGGATTTCCAATGAAATACTTTATCTGGCGCCGGCATCTTTTATCGGCGGCGGCGCTCAAAATTTCATTGATTCCTATTCACCCCAATCCGTCATCGGCGGCGGCTATGGCAACGTGATTACTAATATAGGGTTTGGCCTTACTTCATCAGATGCGGTCATTGGCGGAGGGGCATTGAATTGGGTCTTGGATGCGCCTTATTCTATCATTGCCGGTGGCGTGTCAAATGTGGTGGCTGCCCCCGGCGCCGTGGCCATTGGCACGCAAAATCTTGCGGCGGGAATCGATGCCTGCGCCATCGGATTTGATTCGCAGGCCGGTGGCGATTATTCATTCGCTGTCCTCGGCAGCACCGATTACGGAGCGGATTATTCCATGGCGCTTGGCTCGTCGGCAGTTGCCTTGCATCCAGGCGCGGTCATCATTGCCGGCGGCACCAATAACGGCTTGGCCTCGATTGCCAATGATGAATTTGCCGTCTGCGCCGTCGGGGGCGTGCGTTTCGTTACTGGTGCGCTCGGCCCCAGCACTCCCATCGCGGGGGTGCAGCTCGCCGCCGGCGGCGCGGCGTGGGCCAGCATCTCGGACCAGAACGCCAAGAAGAATTTCGCCCCAGTCAGTGGTGAGGAAGTTTTGGACAAGCTCGCCGCCGTGCCGGTGGAGAAATGGAACTATAAATGGGAGAAGGATTCCGACGTCCCGAACATCGGCCCCATGGCGCAAGCCTTCAAGGCCGCCTTCTATCCCGGTCGGGATGACAAGAGCATCACCACTCTGGAATTCGACGGCGTGGAACTGGCCGCGATCCAGGGATTGAACCGGAAACTGGAAGAACAAAAGGCCGAGAATGCGGAGTTGAAAGCCCGACTGGAAAAACTCGAACAATTGATGGCCGAAAGACTCGGAAGCTTGAAATGAAGTGCAACGAATCCAATACCGCACCGGGAGGTGTCGCCTGAATCCCCCCGCTGCTCCCGCGCCGGATTTTGCAGCGCCAACGCCTGACTTTTGGATTGACTGGCTCTGACGAGTGTAGTAAATTCCTACCATGACGATTGTGCATATGTCGGAGAAGGGGCAGATTGTGGTGCCAAAAGACATCCGGGACCGGCATGGCTTCGAGAATGGCAGCGCGTTTGCCGTCCGCCAAACCAAATCCGGCGCACTGCTGTTGCGTCCGATTCAAGCCGGGCGGCGCAAAGACCTGGTGGATTTTTTACTGGACCTGAAAGAACTTGAAATGCCCGAAATGCAATTCCATGCCGCTCCCCGCCTGTGACCTTTTTGCTGGACACCAATGTGGTCTCGGAAACCGCCAAGCCGCAACCGGCGGATCGGGTGGTGCAATGGCTGAAAGCCCATCGGGGTGCTTGCGCCCTGGCCTCCGTGACCCTGGCCGAAATGCGCTATGGCATTGAGCGACTGCCGGACAGCAAGCGGAAGGCGGCGCTGGAAACCAAATTCAAATTTCTGGCGGAGGATTACGCGGATCAGCTTTACGAATTTGACGGGCCGGCGGCTTATGAATGGGGTCGTTATGCGGCCGAGTTGGAAGCGGAACACGGGGCTGACTGGTGGAAAAAGTTTGACCTGCGCGACACGATGATTGCGGCCATCGCACGGGAATATGGCCTGACCATTGCCACGCGCAACACGGGCCATTTCCCATTCTGCCAGACGGTCAATCCATTTTTAGAGGGCCCGCCCGGCAAGTTGGCTTCAGCGACCTGACTTCACCGCGGCTCGGTCCAAGCTATGATTGTAAAACCGAGCCAACCTTTGCTGCCTAACGTACTCGCGACCAGGCAACCCGGCCAGAATAAGTCGTTTGGCTTGCTCGCGGCTTGCACCCAAGCCGCGTCCGACGAGCATTTGATCCAGACGGGACAGGGCCATGATTTGCCCGCAGCATACGACAAAGCGGGAGGACAGACAACAACGGGGGAATGAATCGTGAATTATGGAGCATTGAATAGCGGATTAAACCTTTTTGTCTGCACGGGTCCGGATTGGGTGCTTGTGTCCAGCGGCAACGCCTCCCGCTAAAACGTCCGGCGCAAAACCGCCGGCCTCCGTGGCGTGCATCTCTTCGAGCTGTTGTTTGAAACAGTCGGGGTTTTTGACGGTGGTGAAATTCCGGCGATCCGAGACCGGATCGAACTTCATCGCAAGTCGTTCCTGTGCGCCTCGTTGCTATTGGATGCGAATGATGGCACAGGAAGCGCTAGGCTTGGTCGCGGCGGTGCCGGCGGGGGCGATGGAACCACTATTACTTGTGGTGGAATCGCTGACTTGAAAGGACAACGTGCTGCCGCTCGGAATGCTGGCGATGAAGGTCTTTGTAATTTCAGCTTCCGTGTCGCCGTTATAAACGGTATGGGCGGCGGCGCTGCCGGAGATTTCCGCATTATTCAAGGTGGCTCTCACCGTGATGACATCGCCATTGCCCGAGACGGCCCCAACGGCGGGCTGAACGTGGTATTCGACCAGATAGATTCCGGTTTGATTGCAGGTGAACGTCGACGTGCCGGCGGAGTGAGCCCAGCCGCTCAGTTGGCCGTTGCTGTTGAAAGTGATGTTCGCAAATGAGTTCAGGCTGTTGAAGTATTGCGTGGTGGTGTCGTAGGCGAAGGCGAAGTTGGCCGAGGTGGGGGTGGTCACCGTCAACCCCGTGCCGGTGCCGGAGAACGTGCCGGTCAGGGTCACGCCGCTGGCGCCGTTGGTCACCACCGACGCCGGGAGCTGGGCCTGCGGCAGGGTGCCGGTGAGGTTGGTCGCCGTCGTGGCCGTGGCGGCGCTCGCGGCCTTGGTGGCATAAAGGGCGTACGGCGTGGGGGTCAGTTGCTGGCGCGGGGCCAGCGTGTTGAAACTATTCGCGCCATTGGTGCTGACGGCGAGTTCCAGCCAGTTGCTCGTGCCGGTGAACGCGCCCGAGCCGAAATCCACGAGCGCGGTAAACAGGCCGTTGGTCACCGCCACGGCCGTATTCGTCACCGGCCCGGCGATGGACACGCCGGTGGCGTTGGTGGCGTAGAGCGTGAACGCCAGTTCATAGCTGCCATTGGCGGGGCTGCCATTGTTCAGGAGCCGGCCTTGGTAGGTGAAGGCCGTGCCTTGGGCGAGGAGGCTGGTGGCGGTCGTCAGGAAACTTGACGCGAGCAGAAACCAGATGGATTTTTTCATAAGCTTTTTCGATGCCGACTTTAACGCAGGCAAATATCCCAAAGCCGCCGCTTAAAAGCAAGGAATGTCCTTGGAAAGGCAAAGCAGGGCCAAAGCAGTTGCGCAATGACGCGGTTTTAAACGGAAATTGGCTGGCTCAAGCGGCCGGAGCGGCCACGTTCCCACTGGTTGGGAAATGGCGCCGGGAATATGGTTCTCGTTCAATTGGCCGACGATGGCATTGTTGCCGCTTGCGGGTGGCCAAAATGAGGCGAGGTGCGCAGGCGGCGCTTGAAATTCGCGCGCCGCTGCCGGGTTTCGGGGGCGGCATAAAGCTGTTCCGCCAGTTTCAAGAAACCGGATTGCAGGTCCGCCACGCTCATGTTTTTGGGCTGGAAATTGATGTCAAACAAAGTACACAGCTCCCAGGCGCGCTCCCGGAGGATGCGGCCTTCCCGCTGGAGCCGCGCGTAGAGCGGCGTGCCCGGAAAGGCCGTCATGAAGGTCACCTGCACCTCGTATAGCCCCGACTCGCGAACGAACTGCAACACATCGTCGAAGACCTCGTTAGTGTCCCCGTCGAGGCCGAGGATGAAACAGCCGTTGACCGTGATGCCGTAGGATTGAATTTTGGCGATAGCCTCCCGGTAATAATCCTGCTGACGCAATTTCCAATTGTTCCGCAGCTCCACGCCGTCAAGGCCCGCACGGCGGGGGCTTTCGAGCCCGATCAAGATCTGCTGGCAGCCGGCATCGCGGATGCGCGCGAGCAATTCGTCGTCCCCGGCCACGCCGATGTCCGCCTCGGTAAACCAGCGGAGGTTTTCCCCGGCCAGTGCCGCCAGCAGCCGCTGGTAATGTTCACGATGGACAAAGCTGTTGTCGTCGGCGAACTCGATGAACGGCTTGGGCCAGAGGCGTTTAATGGCGCGAATTTCGGCGATGACTTTTTCCACCGGTTTGAGCTTGTAACGCGAGGTCAGGAGGATGGAGCTGGCGCAAAACTCGCACTGGTGGGGACACCCGCGGCTGGTCTGCACGGTAAGCCGGTTGTATTTTGCCGGATCGAGCAAATCAAAGCGCGGCATCGGCGCGTCGGCGAGGTTGAATTCCCGGTGGGTGACATAGCACGGCTTCAGCGCGCCGCGCTCGAAATCGGCGAGCAGTTCGGGCCAGAGCAGTTCGCCCTCGCCGATGACCACGCTGGTGCAATGTTCCTTCGCCTGTTCGCGCAAGGACGTGACTGTGATGCCGCCCATGACGACTGGAATCCGCCGGGCGCGGTAAAAATCCGCGACTTCGCACGCCTCATAAAATTGGGCGGTGAAGGTGCTGATGGCCACCAGATCGAAGTCGGTGGGCAGTTCGGGCAGGGTTTTCAGGTCGGCGATTTCGTGATACGCCACCTGGAATTGCTCCGGCGTCAGCCCCGCGAGCGTGAGCAAGCCGAGACTCGGCAGCGAGGCGATGATTTTGTTGCGGTCCACAAAACCCGGCAAGGTGAGTCCGAGGGCGGTGAGTTCGGGGTTGTGGGCGCGCACGCCGCTCATGGCGATGAATCCGATGCGTTTCATGGGTGGTTGGGGGTGGAGGGTTGAGCGATGGAAGCCGGGCCGGCCGTGCCGGGGAGCGGGCGCGAATCCCGTACCAGCATGGTCAGGGTCAAGGCGCCGCCCAAAATCAAACTGATGACGGGCACGGCAAAGATCAGGTGGGCCTTGGGAAAATGCGCCATGATGGCGCAGCACAACGGCATGCTCACACCGCCGATGATGAACGCCCACGAAGCGGTCGTGACGGCGGGGGCGAGCGGTTCCAGCGCGGCGAGGCGGGGCAGCGTCAGCCAGAATAGCAGATTCACCGCGCCCAGACCGAAAAAGGAAATATGGGCGAGCCGGTACATGCGGCGCTGGAAGCTGCCATAGCCGCCGAGCCAGTTTTCGCGGTGAAAAAACAGACCCAACCCCAGGCCGGACACGAAGCCGAGCAAAATCCATAACCACGCGAATAGGAGATTTGGATTAGATTTCATTTGTTTTATGAATGTTATCTGGTATCATCTTATACCATGAACACCACCAAGGAAAAGTATTATCGAGCGCTCTTTGGCGTCGCCGCCATTTACGACCTGGCGCTGGGCATCACCTTCACTTGTTTTCCGGTGCAAGCCTTTGCCGCGCTGGGCATTGCGGACAAATTGCCGGCCTTCGGCGGCTACCTCACGCTGCTCGGCGCGTTCGTGCTGGTGATTGGCGTGGCTTACGCGCTGATCGCGCGGGGGGATTTGCGACGCAATACGGATTTGATCCTCATCGGCGCTCTGTACAAGCTGGCTTACGCCTCGACGGCAATCTTCTACTGGGCCACCACGGGTTTGCCGCACGTCCTCTTCGGCGCGTTGTTCGGTGTGGCGGACGCGGTTTTCTTTGTGCTGATGGCCGAGTGCTGGTTCTTTCTTAACCGCAACGCCAAAAGCTAAGTTCTTGGACTGGCCTTTTTCCGCCACCCGGGTGGTTGTCGTCGCTGCCGTTTTCATTTGCGGTCAGCTTAACCGCAACCGGGGCCATGGTGTTAATTGATAAATCTGCGCCGGCATCGTTTGGATCAATGTAGGCCTTCAGCCGGAATTCGAATTTGACGATGCTCCTTTTGGTTAGAGCTTCAGGCAGCGTTTGAGCTTGGCTTGGACGCCGCCAAGGACGCGCGCATCAAACACTCCGTGAGCTTTGCGAATGAATTCGGTGAACTTCACCGGCTGGATGCTTTGGACGTTGATGTAGCTTTGCTCCTGCAACCACGGCATGCGGGGCAAGGTCACCTCGTAAGGTGTGTTTTCAAATTAGATGCTGGTCGCATCGGTCATGGCGGCGGGGCGGATGGCATGGGGAACACATTGAATTGCGGTCCGTATTGCGCCAGATAATAGAGGGGATAGGCCCGCTTGAACACCAGCACCGGCAGCAGCAGCACCGTGCCGACAAAGGGCAGCAGCAGCAGGCAGCCCGCGACACAGCACGTCAAAAGAATCGCCAATAAAATGATGGCGCCGATGGCCATGCCCAATACTATTTGGAATAGGATATAAAGAGTGAACTGACCGGGGTTCTTCGAGAGTACTGCGTAAAATTCCCGCCATGCCGCAAGGCACGTTCCGTTCCGTAGAAACATGATCGGCACCACAAAATCCATGAGGAATTTATGGATGAGCGCGAAGCTCAGCGACAGGCCCAGCATCGCCAGTCCCAGCCCGATCGCTGTCATCACTCCCGCCACATTTGGTTCGCCTTGCAGCACCATCTGCACGATCGCCATGGCGAGGAGCGCGAGCAACGGCAGCATCGTCGCGAGACCGATCAGACCCAGCGCCAAGCGGAACCGGAACAGGCTGTTGGCGGTGCCTGCAAACCGGGTCCACGGTGCCTCCACCTCCGCCCGGTCCAGCGCGACGCAATGCAGAAACATGAACTTGCCCCGGCTGCTCAGCCACAGCACCAGCAGCCACAGAATCACGCACAGCACCGCCCCGGCCACCGCCACCGGAACGATCCAGTATAGGTTGACCGTCACATAATCCCGGGCCTGATGATAAAAATGCCGGAGCTGTTCCCCGCCATTGTGGCCGTTGAAATCATGGCTGCCGCCGTTATTAAAACCACTGAATCCGCCACCGCCACCGGACTCGCCGAGGCCGGCAAGCCAGGCACAAAAGCCGAGGGTGATCCATTTGGCGAGGTTGAACGGCCGGAACAACAGCTGCTTGACCCGGTCAAGGGCCGGTTCAAGGGCTTCCGTCACGCTGATCTCCTGCGGCCGGCTGGAGAGTGGTTGAATGCTCATAACTAAGTTTATTCATTGTTTCACACGACTGCGGTTACCGCAACGCGGCGCGGTCATTTCAGCTCCGCCTGTTCACTGCTCCACTGCCTGGTAAAATTTGAGCGGCGAGTTGGTGGCCTGGGGGTCTGTGAAGCCCAGGCTGCCCAGGACCGCCGGGTTGGTAAACAGCGGCACCCAATTCACCAAGTCGCTGGAGCCGGAAACAACGACGGGCCCGTGGCCGGACAAGTTTCCGAGCGTAAAGGTGAAGTTGCCGCCGGCCGTGATGGCCGGTGAGCCCGGCACAAACAGCGGGATGGTGCGCAGCACGGTCAGCGCCGTATTGGCATTGGTGACCGACCCGTAGGCATTGCCGGCCACACAACTGTAATTTCCCGCGGCCGCCAGCGGCGCCGCCGGCAGCACGAGTACCGAATTGGTCGCGCCCGCAATGTTGGTGCCGTCAAAAAGCCACTGGTAACTCAGCGGCGGGCCGCCGACAATCCCGGAGTTCAGGGCCACCGGCGAACCCGCATAAGCGCGCGCCGACAGCAACTGACCGTAAACCCGCGGCGCTTGGACATCAATCAACGCGAGGGTGTGGGCCGCTCCGCCCGCAATCGCCACGATATTGGTCAGGACCACCGGCACATTGGCCTGCCCGTTTGCGTTCAATCCCCAAATGACCAGCGCGCCGTCGCTCCTCAGTGCAAGGTCGTGGCCGGACCCGGCGGCGATGGCCACGACATTGCTCAGGCCCGCCGGGATGCTGCCCTCGCCGTAATGGTTGTCGCCCCAGGCCACGAGGTTGCCGTCGCTCTTGAGTGCGAGGCTGTTGGAAGCCCCGGCCGCGATGGCCACGACGTTGCTCAAACCGGCCGGCACATTGGTTTGTCCGCTCGCGTTCCAGCCCCAGGCCACGACCGTGCCGTTGGTGCGCAAGGCCAGGCTATGGTAACCGTTCGCCGCAATGGCTTTCACCCCGGTCAGGCCGGCGGGCACGAGGCTCTGGCCATAATTGGGGGAACTGCTGTAGGAAGTGCCGGCTCCCCACGCCACCACCGTGCCGTTGGTGCGCAGGGCCAGGGAATGATACCAGCCGGCGGCAATGGCCATGACGTTGGTCGCCGAGACGGGCACTGTGGTCTGGCTGTAACTGCTGTTGCCCCAGGCGGTCACCAGGCCGTTGCTGCGGAGGGACAGGCTGTGCAACATTCCCGCGGCGATCGCCGAGGCGTTGGTGAGGGTGGCCGGCACATTGGTCTGGCCATAGTAGTTATAACCCCAGGCCGTCACGCGGCCGCTGGCCAGCAACGCCAGATTGTGAAAACCACCGGCGGCAATGCCGCCCACGTTCGCGAGGTTCGTCGGCACAAGGCTCTGGCCCACATTGGGAGTCAGCCCCGTGTTGGTGGCGCCCGCGCCCCAGGCGTACACCGTCATCACATTTAAGTTGGCGTTGGAACTGACGCTGCCGCCATAGGCATTGGTGACCGCCACCGAATATCCACCGACGTTCATCAGTTGGACATTGGTGATCGTCAAGTTGGCGTTCGTGGCGTTCGGAATCATCTGGCTGCCGAAATACCACTGATACACGATGGGCGGCGTCCCGGCGGCGGACGCGGAAAAAGTTCCGCTGGAGCCCAAGGCCGCTACTTGGTTCGAGGGATTGACCGCGACGAACGCGGCGGTGCCACCCGGAAGGTACGACACCTGGTCCAGCCAGGCCGCATCTGAGCCGTTGACGATATAATCGTTCTTGGTGTAGGCCCAAGTCAGCGTGTGGTTTCCCGGCGTCACATAATAAGTCCGTTGCGCCCAGTTGACGATCCCCGAGATCCGCGCCTGTTCGGTGCCATCCAGCGCAAAATTCGCATAATCACTGGTGGGTTCCGATGAGACCTGCCACCAAAAACTCAGGGTGCCGGGCCCGGTGACGGTGGTTTGCAGCGTGGATTGCTGCCCGCCGTGAATCGGTCCGCTTTGCACGGCCGCCACGCCGTCGTGGCTGACGGAGGTTTCCGCGAACCACGGCTGATTGCCGCCGGTGATCCACACGATATTCGTCGCGTTGGCCGCCGCGGTCAGATCCACCACGGTCAGGAAAGCCGGCGTGGACGTGGTTACTCCAAAGGCATTGGATATGATCAGCGTGTAATTGCCGTCGGCGGCGAACTGAAGATTGGTCAGGTTGAGCGTCGAGTTGGTTGCGCCGTCCACATCGGCGAGGTTGAACTGCCACTGGTAATTGAAGGGCGGCGTGCCGAGGGCACTGACGGTTAAGGTGGCGTTGGAACCCAGCAAAACCCCTTGATTGGTCGGGCCCAGCGCAACCAAAGGCGCCGTGCCACCGGGCGTAACGCTAACTTCATCCAGCCAGCCGGCATCATTGCCACTGGGACCCACCCGCGAATCCGTCTTGAGATAGTCCCAGGCCACGAGCGACTGCCCGGCGGGGAGATAATTCGTGACCTCCGCCCATCCCAGCGAGTACTCAATCCCGTAACCCGAAATGCGCGCCTGTTCCGCGCCGTTCACCGAGAATGACAAGTAATCCGTCACCGGCCAGGAACTCACGTTCCACCAGTAAGTCAGCGTGGCCGGACCTGCGATGGTGGTTTCGATATAGGATTGCTGCCCGGCGGTGATCGCCCCGCTTTGCATGGCCAGGCCATCGTAGGTGTAAACGTAACCCGATTCGTTTTCCACAAACCAGGGCGCGTCGCCGCCCGTGGACCAGATCAGATTGGTGGCGTTGAGGGCATCGCCGGCATCCAGGACATGCAGGAAAACATTTGAACTCACAAACGAGCCGTAGGCATTGCTCAAAACCACGTCGTAATATCCCCGGTTGGTGGGCACCACGCTGGCAAAGGACAACACGCTGTGGGTGGCGCCCGCGAGGTTGGTCCCGTTGAATTGCCATTGATAATAGAGGGGCAATGATCCGGCCCCGACGACCGCGAGGGCCGTGTTGGTCCCGGGCACCACCGTCTGGGGCACGGGTGCGGTCACAATGTAGGGCGGCGACGACGTGACCGACAAGGTGACGTTGGAACTGACAAAAACCCCGTAGAGGTTGCTGACCGTCACACTGTAATTACCCCATGCGGCCAGCGGAACATTGGTCAGCGCCAACAGACGGTTCGTGGCGCTGGCAATATTGGTTCCGTTGAATTGCCATTGATAAGTCGAAATGGGAAAATCGGCGATGGCCGATTGAATGAAGAAAGTGGTTCCATCATAAATGGTGGCGCTGACATTCTGCCGGGACGCAAAACGGAAATCGTTCGTTTCCATCACCACGCCGCCATCGAAGCCGCCTGCGGACACCACCCTGGCACCGGTCAGACCCGCGGGGACGTTGGCGTTGACGCCCCAGCCGTTTACGGCGCCATCCCCTGTCAGCGCCAGATAGGAATAGCCGCTGCTGGCAATCCCCACCACATTCGTCTCGACGGGCGGGGGCGGGGCGTTGCCCCACACGGTCAGCGAACCGTCCGCGTTCAAGGCGACAGTGTGGTACTGGCCCGCCGCCAGCGCCACCACATTGGTCAAATTTGAGGGCAGGTTGGTCTGGCCATAGGTATTGTCGCCCCACGCCTCCACCGTGCCGTCCCTTCGCAGCGCCACCCCATGGGCCTGCCCGGCGGAAACCGCCACCGCATTCGTCAAATCCGCCGGCGGGATGGGAGTGACATAAAACGTGCCGTTGAAGCCATACCCCCACTCTTCCACGGTGCCATCCCGCTTGAGCGCCAGGCAGTAGTCCGAGCAGATGGACACCGCCGCCACGTTCGTCAGGTCACCGGGCAGCGTCCCGCTGGCAATCACCGTTCCGTTCGACATCACCGCCGCGCTCCAATCCTGGCCGCTGGCCACCGCCATGACGTTGCTGAGTCCGCCGGGCAATCCCGTGGAACCCCAGCCGGTCACCGTCCCATCATTATTGAGAATTAAATTGCCGCCCAATGTTCCCACGGCAATCGTGGATGCGTTGGTCACGCCGGCCGGCACAGCCGGGCTGTCCTGCCCCCAGCCAAAAACCGTGCCGGCGGGCATTTGCGCCAGGCATACCGCCTCCGGCCAGAGGCTCGTGATCGCGCACAACAGGAGCGCCACCACTTGCGGGCAGGCTCCAAACCGGACATTGATAGGTTTCATTGGCTTGGCTTGTCTGAAGGACGCATGGCGGTTCGAGACGCGATCCCGCTCAAATAGTGATGGCAGTCACACTGCTTTGGCGGTGGTTCGCTTCTTCAAGGAAGCCGAGTATCAATTCGGATTTCCCATTTGGCTTCCTACCCGCCACCAGCGTGAGCTGTTTTTTTGGATTTTGACCCTCCTCGGCATTGTTGCAAGCATTTTTCTACGACTCAGAGCTTCAACCGCGCTTGCGCTCCACTTGGACGTCGCCAAGGACGCGCGCATCAAACGTTCCGGGAGCTTTGGGAATGAACTCGGTGAACTTCATCGGCTGGATGCTTTGAACGTTGAGGCAGCTTTACCGCGCGAGCACGTTGATCCAAGTGGCGGCCCTCCTGCCCGACGCAGGATCCCGGACACTGATTTGATGACGACCTTCAGCCAGCACCGCGATCTCCTGGCCTCCCATGGGCATTAGCTTGAGCGTGTCGCTTTGCCATTCCAAATCGGCGGGACCCGATGCCTTCAAGGTCATGCGCCGCCCCTCGTTGCGCAGATCGGCATCCACGTAAATGGTGGTTCCCGGCGGTGGAAATACAATTTTCAACGTGTGCGGTGTATCGTCCAAAACGGCTTGAGCCCCCAGCCAATTGTCGCCCGTGGCAAACCACTCGCGGTATTCGCTGCCCAGGCGGACGCTTCGCGTGGCACCCCAACCCGCTGAATAGTCATCCGGCGTCTCAATCGGCGGCAGATTTTCGGCAACGAATTTCTCCTTAATGGCCGCCATGCCGCCGGACGGGTTCGGGTCCAGCAGCCGTTTGCCGGTGATCGGGTTGATCCAGCACGCCACCACGTTGGTGGGCTGCGGGTACCACGTGGTGCCATAACGTTCATGCAAATGCTCAAAGAGATCATGCAGAATCGGGGCCGCGCCGGTCACGCCGGACACATGTTGCATGGCGGAGTTGTCCGGATTGCCGACCCAGACGCCCACCGTGAATTCCGGGGTGTAACCAAAGGCCCAATTGTCGCGAAAATCGGAACTGGTGCCTGTCTTGCACGCCACCGGGAAATCAAAGCGCAGGGAGGATTCCGCGCCGAAGGCCAGGGTGCGCGCGTCGTTATCCGCCAAAATGTCGGCGATCAAATAAGCCGGCCCCGCCTCGGCAAGGATCCGGGCCGGTCCCGGCTCGGCGACGGGTAAGGATGGCGGCAGCAGCCGGTACGGGCGCCAAGCCCCCAGCCGGGCGAGCCCGGAGTAAGCATTCGCCAGTTCCAACAACCGGGCTTCGGCGTTCCCAATGGTCAGCCCCAGGCCGTATTCTTCAGGGGAGCGGTTCAGGGTGGTCAGTCCCCATTGCTGAAGCCGTCGTTCCAAGGGTTCCGCGCCGCCGAGGGACGCCAGCACCTTGACCGCGGAAATGTTCAACGAATTCGCCAGGGCCACCCGGTAGCGCATCGGGCCGTAGCAATGGCGGTTGTAATTGACAGGGGCGAACAAACCGGTGGCGGTGGCGAACTCCGTTGGCACGTCCGCCACCACCGTCGCCGGCGTGGCGCCCTGCTCCAGCGCCAGCAAGTACGTAAACGGCTTGAGGGCCGAACCGGTGGAACGAGGCGCCCACGCGCCGTTCACCTGTCCCGCCAGCGATGAAAAATAATCATCTGACCCCACCAAGCCCAGCACCTCGCCGGTGCGGTTATCCAGAATGACGATCGCGCCATTGGCGACATGTTCCGCTCGCAAACCAGCCAGGTGGCTGCGAAGGGTTCCCTCGGCGAAGTGATTCAGATCCAAATCCAGGCTCGTTCGGATCAAGCGCGCGAAGGGGGCCGCTTGAAATTCCGGAGGGTCCAAGGCGAGGAGCAGGTCAATGAAATGCGGCGCTTCAAAGATCCTGCGGGGCGGGGCCAGGGTCAAAGGCTCGATCCATTCGCGGTGAAGTTCTGCCGGGGTCAGCCAGCCGTTGGCGCACATCTGGCCCAGGATCCATTTCTGGCGTTTAGTGACGCGGTCAAAGTGCGTCTCCGGATTCAAGCGGGACGGCGCCTGGGGAATTGCCGCCAACATCGCGCATTCGGCCGGGCTCAGGTCAGACAAGGGTTTGGCAAAATAGAATTGCGCCGCAGCCGCGGCGCCGCGGTTCAGATTGCCGTAGTCCAACCGGTTTAGATATTCCGCGAGGATCTGTTGCTTATCCCAGATTTGTTCCAAGCGCATGGCCTGCAAGGCTTCCAGCACTTTCGTGCGGAGCGTCCGCGGCCGGGGCTCCGCCAACTTGATCAATTGCTGGGTGATGGTCGAACCGCCCGAGACCACATGGCCATGCCGGATCCATTGCCCCAGCGCGCGTACCGTGGCCAAAAAATCCACGCCGTCGTGATGCCGGAACCGGTGATCTTCCGCGGCCAGAGTGGCCTCCAGCAACGGTCTGGGAATGGCCGAGTATGGGAGTGTGCGCCCGAACGGGTTGTCGCCCGGCCGAACCACGCGAAGCGGCTGGCCATGGCGATCCAGGAATTCCAGGTCGGAAACCTGATGATTCAACAGCGCCGCCGGCAGGGGCACCAGTCGCAAGGCCCAACGTCCGGAACAAATGAGCAATCCGATTCCCACCAAGACGCAAAACGCGACTCGACGGAACCGAATCCCCCGTTTTCCCCCGCCGGCATGATCCGGTCGCGAACGGCTTTCAGCCTGGGTTTTCATCCATTATTTCAAGGGCTCGCTGACCAACGTCTGCGACTCCGTAAATCCGCAGCGTTCGGGATGGTACATCTCCTCCGCCTTGGCCGGCGGCGCGGTGACCGCGCCGGCCGCGCGGACTCTGGTCACGTAGCGCAGCACATAGGTTCCCGGTTCCACCCAGTCCGCGAAAGAAAGGCATCGGTCCTTGCGGATTTCGCGGAAATCGCCCGGCCACCAATTTTCATTCTCAGCCAGGTCGGAAGACCGGGCTTCCTGGGTGCGGAATTCCGGGTTTACCGCTTCCAAAATGGAGGGCAGCGCGTCGTCAATCACCACATAACCGGCCGATTCCCGCACGCTGAGCCGCAGGGTTACCAGCACGCGGTCACCGACGCGCAACTCCGTGAGGTCCTGTGGCTGATTGTCGTCGTCCAGCCGGTCGTAACGGCGTTGCAAACTGATGCCGCGGTCCTGCCGGGGTTGCGGCCCTTCAGGCGGCCGCGCTTCAATGGCAATGGTGGTATAAAGACAATTTGTGGACGGGCTGGTCAGGCTCAAGATGGCACTGGCGAGATTGGTGATCTCAAAGCTCTGGCTGAAGACGTTCGTCGCGCCATCAAGGTGGAACGGAACGGATTTTCCGGCATACTGGAGGATGCCGTTTGCCGGATGCAGTTCGGCTTCGACGCGCTGGGCATACTCCGTCAGAGCCAGCAAGGCCCAGGCGTCCCCCTGGGTCGTTTCCCAATGGGCCTTTTTTTGCTCCCGCATCAAGTCCTCCACCAAGCCGTCCACGGTTTTATCGCCGGGTTGGTAATGAATCCAGGCCAGCAGCCGGAGGGCCTGCGCCCGGGCCGGACAGTCGAAGTGGCTTTGGTGGTCCGGTGCCGCCGCAGGACTGTGCAGGAGATCGGCCACCAGGTCCATCGGCCCATCCCCGGCGGCAATGGCCAGCGCCAGCAGGGCGCGGTCTTCGGCGGACAACTTGCCGCGCACCGCATAGAGTTTTTCATGGAATGAAGGCTCGGCGCGGCCTGCCAGAGCGAGGGCGTACAGCGCCAGGCATTGATCTGAAAGGTCGTCGGGGCTGTCATTGGCGGAACGCAATTGCGCGCTCAGATAATCCAGGAGCGAGCCCAATTCCTCCTGGGGCACCGCGATCCCGTGGCGCTGGGCCAGGGCCAAAACCATTCCGCCATACGCACTGGCCCAGAGCATGGGTTCCTTTTCGCGCGGCCAGTAACTCAGTCCGCCGGATTTTGTTTGCATGGAAAAGAGCCGCGCGACGCCCGCCCGGATGACGGCCGCAGCCTCATTGGTCTTCGAGCCGGCGTAATTCTGCAACACGCCGTGCGCGTCGCGCAGCAGCACCCAGGGCAGCAGGCTGGACCCGGTCTGTTCGGCGCAACCATACGGATAATGCAGGAGTTGGGCGGTGGTTTCTCCCAGCTCATTCAGCCGGGTATTGGCCACGCTGATCGTGATGGTGCCGCGCCCGGCCAGTAACTGGGGATTCGCCAACGCCAGCAGATTGGTCTGGGAGGTGGTGCTGCGACTCAGCAATACTTCCCCCATGAGCGGCGCGACGTGTCCGACGGGAATCGTGCTTTGTACCGCGTCGGTAAAATGCACCGCGGCGGGATCGGCAAAATGCGCCCGCCACAGCCATTTTGATTCGCCGGCCTCCGTGAACGTCACCGGGAACTCCACGACTGCGGAGCCGTTGGCCGTCACAAAAACGCGCCGGGTCAGCGACTGCGTGTGATTTGTTCCTTCAGCCCGGTCACCCAGTTCCAAGGCGACCACCACTTCGCCGGCGTTGGTGGTCTGGTTGAGTACGACGCCGCGGGCAAGGAGTTGGTCCGTCACGTTCGCAATAGCGGGGAGCGCCGGCTCGAGGATCAGCGGTTTGGTGACGTGAAACGCCGCTTGGCCGTTTCCAAAATGGCTGTCGGTCGTATGGGCCACCGCGAAGAGGCGGTATCGGGTCAGGCTGTCCGGGGCGGTGAATTGAACGCGAATCTTGCCCTCCGCATCGCTCTGCAGCGTGGCATTCCAAAAGGCGCAAGCCTGGAAATTCTGGCGCACCCGTTCCTCGCCACCACCGCCGCCAAGGTAGCCTTTGTTCTGGAAATGCAGGTCATCCGGGTCCTCGGGAATCAGGTTCGGCAACGAAATGCCCGACAGCACGCCCAGCGGGCGTTCGGCATAGAAGAAGCCGTGCGGGTCCGGCAGTTCATACCCGGTCATGCCCAGAATTCCGTCATCCACCGCATACAATACCACCTCGGCGCCCGCGACGGGCTGATGCGCGGCGTCCGTCACCAGCACCGAGACGTCCACCGGTTGTCCGGGGAGGCTGTTGGTGCGGGTGGGGGTGACCGCCACTGCCAGCCGGCTTTGCGGATCCGAAACGGGCAGTGCGCAACTGCCAACACGATATTCCGGTTCCTTCACTTTATGCGGCGAGTTCTCCGATCCGCGAACCAAGGTCACGGAAACAAACACATTCGGCACATCGCCTGGCTCAATGGGAATTCGAATGGAGGGGGCGTTGCCATCCAAGTTAGTCACAAAGGAACGCAAGACCTTTTCGCGCTCCACCGTCACCAGCGCGGTGCCGCTGAAGGGCGCCTCGACCAGCAGTTCGGCCGTTGCGCCCGGAGCGTACTCTTTTTGGTCGGGCTTCAGCGCCAGGTCAAGGTCATTGCGATAACTCCATCCAATGGCGGCCGGGGCGCTCACTTGAAACTGCAACGAGCTGATCACGCGTCTCCCGCTGTCATCGGTGGCGGCCACTTCGGCCAGATACTCGCCGGCGGGCAACGGCGGCAGGCCGGCGATGGCATTGCCTTTGGCTTCGTCCTGGTCCGCTGCCGGCGGCAGGATCGGTTGCACTTCCAGGTCTTCGTCCAAAACGTTGGTAAAGACGGCCTCATTGCGATAACGCACCGTCTTGCCGGCGCCTTGCACGCGAATCGTTTGCCAATCAATTCGCTGAAGTGTCAGGTGCGCTTTGACTGTTTGTGGCCAGGGCTGTCCGTCGTTGCCCAACGCCACCATCTCGATCGGCGGCGCGGTGTTGGAATTGATCACGTCGGCCGCCTGCCGCAGCCCAAGGTAAAAGTCTGAACTGTGGTAGGTGAATTCGACCCGGCGCGACAAGGTCTGCTGGTTGACATCGGTGACCTCGGCCAGCAGGGACACGGACCGGGGCTGGGGGGCAACCGGATTGGACAACAGTTTCGGCGCGATGATAAAATTGCTGGTTCCCGAGAGAACGCCCCGACCGCTGAGGGTTAAGGATGACTGGCCGCGACCATAACGTGCCTCGAAGTCCCCGCGCCGGAATGTGAAGTTTTGGAATTTTTCCGGCCGGAAGTCCGTGTCTTCAGCGTCCAGCGACCACTTGATTTGCGCGCGCGAAAGCGATTTGCCAAAAAGATACCGTGCCGAGAGCGGCAACGCGACCGGCGCTCCCTCCGTATAGGCTTCCTTGCACGGCAGCATGATTTCAAATGCGCTGGGCTTAAAGTCGCGGACTTGGAACTGGTAGGTGTAATCATTGCTTCCCAGGTGCAACTGGGCCCAATAGTAGCCGCGCGAGCCCTCGGGCAAGGGTACGAGCGTGGACCAGCTTCCCAGCCGGCTGAACCCGGCGTTGGTCTCAAAAAACACCTTGTCCCGGGCATCGGAGCATTTCACGGTGCCGGTCAGGCCGGCCGGGATGGTCAAACCGGCGTCGCCCCACTCGCGCACGATGGCTTCCAAATGCATGGCTTCGCCCGGGCGATAAAGATCGCGATCGCTGAACAGCATGACCCGCTTCGGATCTTCCGGATCGTCGGACCCGGTGGTTGGCCCATCGAAGTGATACCGCCAGATCCGATCCTGGTCGAGCACGGCGGCATGAAAGTCCTCTCCCGATTGGGCGGCCACCCAATTCGCGTTGGTGACCATCGCCAGGTGCGCCAGGCCATTCGTGTCAGTGACCGCCTCCCCTAAAATTTGGTTTTCGTCGCTCATCAAGCGTGTCGTTGCCCTGGCCACGGGCAAACCCGTGGTGTGAGAAAACACATAGGTGTCCACACCCGCCGCGGATTTCTTCCAGACCAAGCCCAAATCGGTCAATTGGATCAGTGCTTGGGTGCCGAGCGCCGGATTCTGGTCATCATTCACGGCCCTGGCATCCAGGAAGATCACCCCGGCCCGGCGATGGTTCAGGAGTTCATCCCAACTCAGGATCTGTTTTTGAGCCACATCGGACTCGCCAGCGCTAGGACCCAGGTCAATTTCCTTGTCAAAAACCGTGACCCCCGGAAGGACGTTATAATCAATGGCGCGGTAAGGCTCACTCCAGTCGTCGCTGTCACGGCGATCTCCCGCCGACGCAAAATAGCTGCCATAGCCGCGCAGGGCGTGGATGGCGGCGGCCGCGTCCATGAGTTTGGCGCGGAGACGCACCCGTTGGACGTTGACGGTCAATAGCGGAAAAGTCCGGTTGCCGCCCGCCAGTTGGTCGCGGGAGAGCGCCGGGAAATAGAGCCGGGGCGCAATATGGGGCAGGGTGAGATCGAACGAGCTGGAATCCTGGAGGCGGAAAGGCTCGGTTGACGCCAGTCCGGGCTTAATCCGGACCGTCAGACTTGTTCCGCCCTTAAAATCCCCCTCAAACACCAATCTGCTGCCGCGCACGTGGGCGCTGAGATTGGTGGGGGCATCACTCAAATCAATCCACTGTTGGAATTCGTTGGTCAGAGATTCGGGCACGGGTTTGGAAAACGCAATTTCGATGGACGGCTTGGAATTGATATAATTTTGAGCGGTCACTTCCTGGACTACAAAGGGTGTGACATCACCGATGCTTACTTCCCTGTGCTGGCGCGAATGCAACGAGCCGTCCGCCGCAGGAAGGCCGCGGGCAATCACCAGTTTCCAGCCCTTGCCCACCGGCAGCGGCGGTTTGGGGGTGACGACCAGCAGGTGGGGCGCTTCATTGGTGGGCTCGGGTGTGGCCGGGCTGGCTGGATCCACGCCCGCAGGCTGGTTCATGGCGGCGGCGTCATGCTTCCAGGTCTGCAGCGAGCCGGATTCGTAGTCCGACCATAATTCCTCAAACGTGCCTTGCCGCACCTCGGCGGGCACCCGATGACCCGCAGCGTCCCGAAAGTAGAGATAGGGGCCAGTGTCCGCCGCGTGGACGTCGGCGTTGAAGGCCACTTTGATTTCCGGTTCGGCACCGGCGTTGGTATCCGATCGGTCCGGCCGCGCGCCAATGACCCCAAACGCGGGCGTCTGGAGGGTCCAGTGCAGGGCGGCGTCCGAAGGCTGCCCGTCCGCGCACCGCAATCCAGTCCGGAGACCCAGCTCATACTTCGTATCCAGCCCCAGCGGCTCCGAGGGGGTGAAAGCTCCGCTGCGCGAGCTTAACCACGTGAACGTTCCCGCAATGGGCGGGCGGATGACAAGAGGTGAATTGGTCGCGGCCAAGCCCACTTGATCCCCCTTGACCATCATGGAATCGAATCTCAATTCGAACGTCATTCTCGGCGTCGGAACGTCGGAACCGGTGACCAGTTCCACGTGTTCAGAATGGTTCTTTTGGCTGCACCCGGTGGCGAGGGCAAGGAACCAAAGGAGCAGGAACCCCTGGAACGAACCGCGTTCGAGGCACTCAAAAAGCGTTAGCGGCCGGCCTGGGCGCAAGGCCCGGCGAAGAGGTGAATTTTTAGTCTGACCACATGGGTATGTGGCCCCGGTTGAAGGCGAGCGATGCGTCATGGCAATAATAGTTCATGGTTTAATGTTTTTGGCCACGACGCAGCGGAAAATCAAGGGACTTGGCTACAAAGGGATGCGCCGGGCTTTACTTTGTAAGCATCAGGAGCTGGTGAGGAAGCTGAACGGGATGCGCTACATGCCAACGCGAATCCCATTCGCATTGGCGCCTCGATTTTTAGCACTGATTCCCGGCATGTCCAGATCTTTCCGAAAAATTCCGGCGTGCGAATTGACTCAAATTAAAAGACACCGGGGAGGCGAAACTGGGGGGAGGCAAAAAGGGTGATCCGGTGGTCAGGTGTGGCGACTCACGATGAACCGGCTGACCCAGAACCTGCTTGAACGGATCTGCGGTCCGCACTAAATTCGGGTCATGGCTTGCTTCAAAAATGCCGTCCGCTTTCTCAGCGTCATCTGCCTCCTCCACTCCCTTGCCCGTGGCGCGGACGCCAAAGACATCCCCGTCAAGCATTTCATCTCCCACGTCCACTACGATTTCACTTCGCCGCTGAAACTCATTGAAGACCATTTCGGGCTCAAACCGCTGGCGGATCGCGATCGGGATGCCAACAACATGCTCGATTGCTTTGACTTTGCGCAGAAACCCAACGCCTCCGAGGTGTTGGACCGCTCAACCAAACTGGTCTTCTGAAGCAGGCTGCGGTGGCATGGACGACTGCTCGTTACTGCCAAAGAGCGGCTCACTCGACCGTGACGCTCTTGGCCAGCTTGCGCGGCTTATCCACGTCGCAGCCGCGGGCCACGGCGATGTGGTAGGCAACGTGGCTTGCCGTCAACCAACGAAGCCAACGCCGCTCCCGTGGCGAAGCGACTGGCGCACCCCAGACACTTTTATTGCCGCGACGAATCCAGCCTGCGGACTTGGAGATTGCGATAGCGGATCACGGTGGAATTCGAATCATTGAAGGCACCCAACCCCAACAGGAATTCATTGGTGGTCACATAGCTGTTCTTGGGCGGCTCAACTTCCTTAAACACCTCACGGCCGTCCACGGTGGCGCTGACGCGTCCGTTTTGAAAGCGAAAGATGAACCCATTCGTGCGGCTGTCCAGATTGACCGGGGCCAGAATCTGACGTTTGATCCAATGCTGTGAAAAACTGGCAACATCACCCTCATCGCTGTTGCGCTTAATGCGAAACGCATACCAGTTGTCGCTTTCGCTTTCCGGGATGCCCCCCATGACGAGGCCGGCCTGAAACGCCGTGGAAGTGCTGCTCACGACCTCAATCTGGCCGCGCACTTCAAACTCGGCGCCCATCCGCACCCGGGAATAAAGCAGATGGCCGTTTTCGTCCGAGCTGACTTCCAGCGCCCCGTCTGGAAGCAGCTTGCATTGCCCGAACGCAACGTGCCAGCCGGTGAAATTGGTGTCGTTGGGCATAAAGTCGACCCAGCCGCCACCTTGCAAACTCTGTTCCACTTTCAAGGCGGCTCGGCGTTCTTGGGCGAACGCGCGTGTCAGTGCGTCGGCCATCTTGGAGGTCGCCAGCCCGTCGTAAATTGTCAACGCCCCGGCCACGTCGCCCTTCTGGTGACGTGCTTCGGCGGCGGCCACCAGTTCAGATTGCGATCCCGTGCGCGCGGCCACCTCTTGTGGCAGGATGGTCAAGTCCATTCCCCAGCCGGTGTAACTCCAAGGATGCGGCTGCCAAGCCAACACCAGTAATTGCTGCCGCGCCACGTCATATTTGCCGGCGAGAAAGGCCACCACCGTATAAGTGCTGCGCCACCCGGCCCGCGCGTCCGCCGTAAGGGAAGGCTCGGCGCTATAGCCTTCGTAGAGCTCCTGAATGCGCGGCCAGATGTCGCTACGCCCGTAGAGATGCTGTCCCCGGGGCAAATCCAGTTCCGATTCGACATCGGCAACCGAGTCGAAATATTTCCGCGGCACATCCGTGTCAAACCGCCGCGTTTTCAAGGCCGTTTCCCCGAAGGCCAGCATGGAATTAATGTCGCCATACCAGCGCGGGCGCAAACCCCAGCGCAGATCGCTCCAGGCTCTGGCATAATCAATCTGCACTGCGGTCGTGCGATCAAACCACAATCGCATCTCCCCGATTCCTGCGTCGCCCAAGGAAACATAAATCATGCGGCATGGCGCCAGCGGCAGGTCCGGGCGCAGTTTCCAGGCCCGCGTCAAACATTTGCGAGCCGACGCCAAATGCTCGCTAAACCCTTTCCAGCCAGCGTCCGAAACCGTGTTGATATAGCCGCCACCACGCGCCTGCCACGCCGCGCTGATTTCATGCTCTCCTTCCAGCACCAGTGCCAGCCATTGGTAAGCTTGGCCAAGTCCCTGAACCATCGCATAAACCGCCTCGGCGTTCCGGTCGAAAAATCCCCGTCCCCAGCCAAAGATAAGAATTTCCGCGATCTGTGCCTGATCTTCCGGGCGGATGCTACCATCGGTCAAGGCCGCCTGCAAATTCCGCAATGCCTGCGCATCCAGCACCGGTCGCCGGTCGGTCTTGTCATCGATCAACTTTTCCGCCAGGGTCACCGTCGCATAAAACTTCGGATACCCCAGATGCTTTGAATTCTCAAAACCCTTCACTGCGCGTTCCAGCCGGCGGATCATCTCATGCAGCTCCACCGTGTTCACCGCTGCCGCGGTCAGCACCACCGGGTCGGTGCAGGCCGGATCATTTGCCAGCCGGTTGCTCAATTCCTGCAAGGGCGGCAGATTCGTGTCCACCGTGCCGTTGTAATTGCTGGCGATCCAGTTTTCCACCAAGCCCAGCGCCAGCGGATCGTTCTGGGGATTCCGTTCCCCGCGTAATTTGTAGCCTTCAACATATTGGCGCCTCCGAAATTCCCGATCCGCCTTCACCGCATCCGCGGCCGTCAAGGTGTTGGAATCGCACACGACGGACTGGCTGGCCGCGGCCATGGCCGACGCATGGGCGAGAGGTGAATTTTCTGCTGCCAGATCTTTCAGCGCCGGGGCCAGCACATGGATGATTTTGTATCCCACCACGCCCACCACCACGGCACCAATGAACAATAATCCCACCACGGCGGACACCACCAGGATGAGCGTCTTGCGGGGTTTTGCCCCTTGTTCGGGGGTTGTCACCGGCGCGATCCGGCCCGGTGCTCCCGGTTGCAAAACCGATTCCAAGGATTGCCAATTCTGCATTCCCTCAGCCCAAACCCATTCGTTGCCGGTCAACTCGCCGGAGGCTCGCCGCCGTTGTAATTCTGCCAGCGGGAAAACTCCCAAGTCTTGCCCGTCACGATTCAGGTGATAATTCATGAAGACCGCCTTTCTGGTTGCTTTGGTTTTGAGTCTTGAAGCTCCGCGCAAACAATTTTCACACCGAGTCGTTCGGCGGTGGCAACGGCAAGGGCGGCGGCGCGGATGGTATGGGGAACACTGTGTATTGCGCTCCGTATTGCGCCCAATAATAAAAATGACGGAGCTGCTCCCCCGCATTGTTGCCGCTGAAATGATGGTTGCCGCCGTGGTTACAACCACTGAATCCGCCACTGCCGCCAGACTCGCCGAGGCCGGCCAGCCAGGGACCAAAGCCGATGCGGATACATTTGGCGAGATTGAACGGCCAGAACAACATCGGCTTCACCCGATCAAGGGCCGGTTCAAGGGCTTCCGTCACGCTGATCTCCTGCGGACGGCTGGAGAGTGGTTGATTGCTCATAACCAATTTGTTATTTGCCGATTATTAGACAAAATTGAAATGTGTTGGCTGAAAATAAACTTTAAAGTCGGTCCCTCCGCCTGTCAAGGGTTTCAAGAGCGGTTGAACTAATCCGGACCGATCATGATCCACCGCGGCAAAGCCTTACGGAAGCGCCATGACGCGATAAAAGCGTTGAGATCCCGCTGGACTCCCGTCCACCCCGTCGAGGGTAGGCCCTTGACCGCTAAGCGGTGAACCTAAATTGATCCAGCCGCTGGAATTCAAATTGGTGGTCCATTGCAATTGATATTTCTGGCCCGTCTGGCCGTTCCACGAGAAACTCCAAGCATTGCCGGCCCAAGTCATTGACTGCAGGACGGGTGGAACCGTCAGGCGGAAAATTGTTCCGGGATTGTACGAATAACCCGAACCTTCACACGCCACGTAAAAATTGCCGTTGGTTGCCTGCACCAACGCCGCATAGGACTCGGGTCCGTTCTCCAGAGAGGTAAAAGAATGCAAAGTGGTAAAGACACCGTTCGAGGTGATTTGGAACACTGTCCCGTAGCTGTTTTCGCCTCCATATTCCGTTGTACCATAAAATTTGCCATCTGTGCCCGCGATTAACGGCGCCTCCGGAAGATATCCATCGTTGGTTCCATTCAAGGAATAAAGCGGCGTCAAAGCTCCGGAGGCCGTGACCTTGAAAACGGTCCCATTTCCGTTGGCTATGCTGCCGTCGTCGCAGACTCCGTAGAAGTTGCCGTCGCTGCCTCGCGCCAAGGTGCCGGTAGGGCCAGCTCCGTCGTTGGTACCCTTAAAGGAATAGAGGGATTTGAAAGTGCCATCGCCGCCAATCTCAAAAATGGTACCGTCGCCGTTTGTGCCCCCGCCATGGGTGGTTCCGTAAAACTGGCCGTCCGCGCCTTGGACGAGCCCGCCGGTGGGATACGTTCCACCCTTGCCACTACCGCTGTTTGTGAAGACGTGCAACGTGGTGAACACGCCGGCTGAAGTGATTTGGAAGACGGTGCCATAGCCATTTTTGCCTCCACCCGAGGAAGCGGCTCCGTAGAAATTGGCGTCGGTGCCTTGGACCAATGGGGCCATCGGATTTCCGCCGTCCAATCCGTTGGTAAAGGTATGCAACGTTGTCAACCCGCCCGCGGGTGTGATCATGAAGATGGCCCCGGCGTTGCTGATTCCGCCTTCGTAGGTGGTGCCGTAAAAATTCCCATCGGTGCCTTGCGCGAGGGCGGCCAGCGGAACCGCTCCCTCGGTACCGGCGGTGAAGGAGTAAAGGGGCGTGACGGTGCCATCCGGAGACATCTGAAATACCGTGCCGTCGTCATTGGTCCCCCCGCGCTCGGTGACACCATAGAACATCCCGTTGGTTGCTTGAATCAGCCCGGCTCCGGGGTTTTGACCTTCGCTGCCGCCTCCGAAGGCAAACAAGGGGGTGAACTGACCGCTCTGGCTGATGCTAAAAATGGTACCCCAGCCCCGAGTGCCGGACAAAATGCGGCCGACGGATCCAACCGACCCACCCCAGCCGATAATGCCGCCCACTTCGGCCGCTCCGTAAAAATTTCCATCAGTACCCAATACGAGGCCGGCGGTGGGATTAGCGCCATCAAGGCCATTGGTGAATGAATAGAGCGTGGTCAGGTAGCCCCCGGGCGTGACCTCAAAAACCGTCCCGAGGCTGTTGGTGCTGGGCAGAAGATTGGAGTTGCCCCAGGTCGTGCCGTAGAAATCGCCGTTGTCTCCCTGCACCAACGCGGCATAAGGTTGCCCACCGTCGTGGCCATTGGAAAAAGAGTAAAGCACCGTCAACGTGCCATTGGACGTGATCATAAAAACGGTGCCATAGCCGAAGGTCCCTCCGCCATAGGTGGTGCCATAAAAATTCTCATCCGTACCCAATACCAGAGCGGCCCGCGGCAAGCTTCCGTCGGTGGTGTAGTTGGTGAACGAATGCAGGTTGGTCCAGCCGCCCTGCGGCGTCATCCTAAAAACCGTCCCTCCACCTTGGTGGTTTCCACCGTAGGCCGTAGTGCCGTAGAAATTCCCGTCCGGGCCTAGGATTAACGGAGCGGTCGGTCCAGAGCCATCTGTGCCGGAGCCGGTGAAATTATGAAGATTGGTTACGGTTCCGCTTGGCGTGACCATGAAAATTGTGCCTCCACCGCCGGGGCCCCCCGAAGAAGTCGTTCCATAGAAATTCCCATCGGCGCCTTCGACCAGCGCGGCCTCCGGACGTTGGCCGTCAATTTGATTGGTCCGGAATGAATAGAGTGGGGTAAAGACGCCGTTGGTACTCAGCTTGAAGACGGTGCCAATGCCGTTCGTGCCGCCGTAGGCAGCGGTGCCGTAGAAGTTGCCATCGCTGCCCACAACCAAAGCGGCACGCGAGTAGGCACCATCGGAGCCATTCGTGAAAGCGTAGATCGGCGTCAGGATTCCCGACGGCGTCACACGGAAGATATTCCCGGCGCCGAATTGCCCGCCACTGGCCGTGGTTCCATAAAAATTGCCATCGGCGCCTTCGACCAACGTGGACCATGGATAGGCACCTTCCGGCGCCGGAGGTCCGAAAGTGTGTAGCCGGTCGAACGCCGAGTCCGCCCGGACGGCGAAAGCCGTTAGAAGGCCAAAACCAAGTGCCAAAACAAATGTTCTCAAACCATGGGCCTTCGAGAAGGTTTTCATATTTGAAATTAGCTTTAAACAAATAACGTCCTAGACTTCCGACCACTGGCTGAGATCAAGCAAGTCACAGTGCCGGCTGTTAATCAATGCCTTTTCATAATATCTGTAGCTGTGCAGTTGAAGGGTGAAGGCCGCGGTCTTTTTGGGTTTAGAGCCTCAACCAGCGTTTGAGGCCGGCTTGGACGTCGCCAAGGACGCGCGCATCAAACTTTCCGGGAGCTTTGCGAATGAATTCGGTAAACTTCACTGGCTGGATGCTTTGGACGTTGATGTAGCTTTGCTCCTGCAACCACGGCACGCGGGGCAAGGTCACCTCGTAAGGTGTGTTTTCAAATTGTTTGGTGATCAGAACCACACTGGCCAGTGCCAGGCGGGCATCGGTTTGAGCCGCCAGCACGAGCGCGTGACGCGGTTTAGCCACCATGCCCAAATCAATAAACCAAACTTCGCCGGGTTGGGGGACGGTTCTCATGCTTAGAACTCATCGGCCAACTGATTGCGGCGGGCGGCAGGGCTCAGCACTTCATCCTCGGGAGTATCGGCTTGCACCGGGAAGGGAATCGCCCGGCGCTTAATGATCTGTTTATAAAAAAGTTCCAAGGCGGCCCGGGGTTTTAGTCCAATTTCCTCCAAAACGGCTTCTGCTTGGCGTTTCAACTCAGGGTCAATTCGGCTTTTGGCTACGGCACTCATGTACCCAATGTGGCCCAGACGTGACCTGCCGTCAACCAGCGAAAATCGCCAGGAACTTGCCCGGAATAATCCCCGCCGCGTTTTAAAGGGGATGGGTCTGGTTCGCCCATTCAGGGCTTTAAATGTTTGGTGGGGACGCTACCCAAGCTGACGGCCGAGTCTGGGACGACAGCGAGCCATTCGCGCTGGCGGGACGGGCTCACTCGACTGTGACGCTCTTGGCCAGGTTGCGCGGCTTATCCACGTCGCAGCCGCGGGCCACGGCGATGTGGTAGGCAAAGAATTGCAAGGGCACGATGGCCAGGATGGGATTCAGCAGATCCAGCGTGCGGGGGATGTAAAACACATCGTCGGCCACTTTCTTGGTGGTGGTGATCATGCGGTTAAGGATTTTTGCAATAAGCGGCCGGCATCCACCATGTCTTGTTGGATTTGCAGCCGCCGAAAACGGATGTCGTCGGATTCTCCCGCAGCAAATTGTCCAAGGATAAAGCTCGCCGCCCGGACGGGAGCGGAAGATTGTTCGTCGCGGAAATGTTCTTTGAGACAGGCCACGGCATCGGCACCCGCGGGATTGTCGGCACGGACTTCCTCGCCGAACGCCGTGACGGCGCCCCTGGTGCCCCGATCGTAATGGCGCAGCGTGTAGAGAATGTCGAAAGCATCCTTGGGTGCTTGGCGCCGGGCGAAGGCGCGAAGTTTCATAATCAGAAACGGACCGGCTTCGCAGACGCGCACGGGGAGGTTCTCCTGAGTGGCGCCATAGAGATCCACGCCAGTCACCTTGATCTGGCGGGCGGATGCCAGGGCGCGGTTAATGCCGGGCACGATGCTGGCGGGCGCATCAGCCACCATGGCCGTGCCCTGCGTGGCCGGCGGGCGTTCGGTGAGAAAATCCACCGGGATGGTGAAGTCGCCCAGCGTTTTCACAAACCGCGGGCCGCCGGATTCGTCACTGGACAGGATGAAACCATGCGTTTGGAGATCCATGGTCAGGCTGCCGTATTGGCCGAGCGAGGCGCCGAGGGCGATGCCCAGGTCGGCGTCGAGCGTCACGGGCCGGGGCAAAGTGCGCGCTGCGGAAAGGTCGCCGCAGAGGTATTTGGGGACGAGGCCGCCCACGAGGACAAGGTCGTTGTGCCACGAACCCAGCCCAGCCCAGACGGTGAGAAACGCACTTTCAGCGGTGGCGACTCGGTTGGGATTATATTCGCGGTAGTTGGCAAATTTCATGGACGGCAAAACCCTTCCCAATGGCGCAGGGCATCGGCTTGCTCCGGGCCACGCAGGCCGGTTCTTTGCAGGTCGAGATAAATTTGGGCGTCGCTGGCGAGGGGCAGGTCTTTGATGGTCTGGGTTTCAAGGAACACCCCTTGGTCGTCGGGGATCAGGAGACACACCTTGCCGGCATCGTTCACGGGGCGCAGGCCGAGGCGTTCCAAAGTGGCCGCTTCGGGCAGACGGGTAACGTAGGCGCTGGTTATCGCGGGCTCGGTGTAAGGGTGTCGCAACCAACCCGCGACCCACTGCGTGAAGGCGAGGAGCACGGACTGTTCCTTGGACCAACATGCCAGCTGATGGGCGATTTCGATGGGGCTGCCGCCAAGGGCTGTGTAACGGACTGCCGTGGTGCGGCGATTGAAGTCATCAGCCTTCACCCAGGCGTCGATCAGGCCGAGCGGGTCGCACAGTCGGAATTCGCGCGGGCTCTGCTTCTGAATGAAGCCCTGGCTGATAAGGTGTTGAAAAATTCGTGACACCAACCCCGAACTGGCCCGGGTGCGCCCGACCAGTTCACCCTGCGACCAAACGCGGGCGCGGTCGGTCAGCAGGCTGCGAATGATACGGGCACTCTTTCCAACGAACACATTGCGAGGCTCAAGCGCATACCGGAAGTGCCGTTCCGGCAGATTGTGTCGGTCCACCAGCAAACCGTCGGCCCGCAGATACGCCCGGCCATTCAAATCAACCGCAGCCAGCTGCTTTTGCCGGCAAAAATCCAGAATGCGCGGGACCAATTCAGGCGCAACCAGCAGCGGCGGGAGCGGGTCGTTCCAAAATCTGAGGGCCGATTCCAGCTCCGGGATGCTCGGTTTCAGGGAATACGCCGGCTTGAATCGGCGAGCGTGGGCGTCTAGCTTCAACTCGACCCATGGAGGTCGCTCTTGAGCGGAGTCCCCCGACGGCGTCAGCCATGCGAGTTCGGGATCATCAGCCAGCAATTGGCGGAAGTAATGAACCAGTTCGCTTTCGTAACGTATGACTGCGCTTTTACTGAAATCCAATGATCTCACAGCTCAGTAAGAATATCATTTTTCAGTAAAAACGCAACATTTTTTACTGAATTGCATCTTTTTCACTGAATAGTAAAAAATGGTGTTTCCAGTAAATTATCGCAGGACTTTGAGTGGTATGTGGGGACGCTACCCAGGTCGGCGGCCGAGTCTGGGATGACAGCGAGCCATTCGCGCTGGCGGGACGGGATCACTCGACCGTGACGCTCTTGGCCAGGTTGCGCGGCTTATCCACGTCGCAGCCGCGGGCCACGGCGATGTGGTAGGCGAACAATTGCAAGGGCACGATGGCCAGGATGGGATTCAGCAGATCCAGCGTGCGGGGGATGTAAAACACATCGTCGGCCACTTTCTTGGTGGTGGTGTCGCCTTCGGTGGCCAGGGCCAGGATGCGGCCTTTGCGGGCGCGGATCATGGCCAGGTTGGCCATGGTCTTGTCGTACATGGCGTCCTGGGGCACCACAAAGACCGTCGGGGTCTTGGCGTCAATCAGCGCGATGGGACCATGCTTCATCTCGGCCGCCGAATAGCCTTCGGCATGGATGTAGGAGATTTCCTTGAGCTTCAGGGCGCCTTCGAGCGCAATGGGAAAGGTGAAACCGCGCGCCAGAAAGAAGAAGTCCTCGGCGCGGGCGTATTTTTTGGCCAGGGTTTTGAGCGCGGGGTTGCGCGCGAGAATCTGCTCGATTTGCCCGGGCAGCGCCTCCAGCCCGCGCAGGATTTCCCGCGCGCGGTTGGCCGACAACTGCCGCAGCCGCCCCAGGTGCACGGCCAGCAGCGTGAGCACCGTGAGCGTGGAGACGAACGCCTTGGTGGAGGCCACGCCGATTTCCGGGCCGGCGTGCATGTAGATGCCGCCATCCGATTCGCGCGCGATGGTGCTGCCCACCACGTTGATGATGGCCAGCGCGCGGTGCCCCCGGCGCTTGGCCTCGCGCAGCGCCGCCAGCGTGTCGGCCGTCTCGCCGGACTGCGAGAGCACCAGCAGCACGGTGTTTTTCTCGAGCGGACAGTTGCGATAACAAAACTCGTGCGCGAATTCCACCTCGACGGGGATTTGCGCCAGTTCCTCGATCAAGTACTCGCCCACCAGGGCCGCGTGCCAGCTCGTGCCGCTGGCGGCGATGACGATGCGATCAATGCCCCGCAGCTCCGCCGCCGTCATGTTGAGGCCGCCGAACTTGGCGGTGGCGCCCTCCAGATCAATGCGCCCGCGCAGCGCGTTCAGCACCGTCTGGGGCTGCTCGTAAATCTCCTTGAGCATGAAGTGGGCGTGCCGGCCCCGCGCGGCGTCCTCCTGCGAGAATTCCAGGTTGCTGATCTGCACGTTCGCGGTGTCCGAGCCCAGGTTCAAGACGTCGAAATGTTCGGCGGTGACGGTGGCCACATCGTAGTCGTTCAGATAGACCACTTTCTTGGTGTGGGCCACGATGGCGTTGGCGTCGCTGACGACAAAGTTTTCATCCTTGCCGATGCCGATGATGATGGGGGAGCCGCGCCGGGCGGCGATGATCCGATCCGGGAAATCGGCGCAGATCACCGCCAGGCCGTAGGTGCCGATGACTTCGCGCAGGGCGTCGCAGACGGCCTGGGTGAGGAGTTCGGGCGCGGGTGCCGGTATGAAAGCTTCTCGGTTGGGAGCGGGATGAGGCCGGCCGGCGGCCGGATGCCCGCTGCCGGGGCAACCCAGCGGCGCGGCGTTCTGGCGGCGCTTTTCGTAATAGTCGCCGATTAAATGGGCGAGCACTTCCGAGTCGGTTGTGGACAGGAATTTATGGCCGGCTTTGAGCAGCCGCTGCTTGAGCGCGTCATAATTTTCAATGACGCCGTTGTGGACGATGGCGATGCGGCTGGAGGCGTCGAGGTGGGGATGGGAATTCTCATCGGCGGGCGCGCCGTGGGTGGCCCAGCGGGTGTGGCCAATGCCCAGGCTGCCGGGGGCGGGGGCGGTTTGCAACGCCTGCGCCAGGCCTTCTTCAATGCGGCCCTTCTTCTTGCGCACCAGCAGGTCCGCGGCGCGCACCACGGCCACGCCCGCGCTGTCATAGCCGCGATATTCCAGCCGCCGCAATCCTTCCAAGAGGATGGGCGAAGCCGCTTTTTTACCCACGTAACCGATGATGCCACACATAAATCAATGCACAGCCAACCCTGTGCCGCCGACTTCCAAGTCGGCTGTATAGCGGGTTTCCAAACCCGCATGCCGTTCGCCAATTCAACGCGCTCAACCTTGCAACGCTCTGCCGATTTGGAAATCGGCGAGCCGAAGCTCGGCCTGCCAGCAGCTTTGGAAACCTGCGCTACTCGGTTGCCTGCAGACGCAAAATCCAGTCGGCCATTTCCGGCAGGCCGTCCACGACGGCCGCGGCGGCGATTTGCGCCGGCGCTTCGCGCTCGAGCTCCGCCCCGTAGCCGGTGCGCACCAGGATGCTCTTGGCCACGCCGGCATTCCAGCCGCATTCGAGGTCAATCAACTTGTCGCCCACCATGAAGCTGGCGGCCAGATTCAACCCGAATTTGTCGCGGGCGTCGAACAGAAATTGCGGGGAGGGTTTGCGGCCGCGGCTCGGCTGGTCGGGCGCCTCGGGCGCGATGTACGTCTGGGCGAACTGCACGCCGGCCAGGGCGAATTCGCGGTTGACGCGCTCATTCACGCGTTCGGCATCCGCCAGCGTGAAGTAGCCGCGCCCGATGCCGGACTGGTTGGTGACGACGAAGAGTTTGAAACCGGCGTCGGCCAGGCGTTTCAAGGCGGCGCCCGCGCCCGGGAAGACTTCCACCTCTTCGGGGCGGTGCAAATAATGTTTCTCCGCGATCAGCGTGCCGTCGCGGTCCAGGAATACAGCTCGATTCATTTCGGGGGGCGGCGGCCCATTCCGGCCGCAGCCGCGCTTTAGATAAACGGTGGCGCCGGCGGCGTCAATCTCTCAGAACAGTTACTCCGCGAACAGAGCCTGGGCGAATTGCCGGGCGTCGAAGGGCTGCAAATCGTCGGGCTGTTCGCCCAGGCCGATGAATTTGACGGGCAGGCCCAGTTCCTTCTGAATGGCCACCACCATGCCGCCCTTGCTGGTGCCGTCCAGCTTGGTGACGATGAGTCCGGTGAGCGGGACGGATTTGTTGAATTCGCGCGCCTGGATCAGCGCGTTCATGCCGGTGGTGGCGTCCAGCACCAGCAGCACTTCGTGCGGCGCGCCCGCGAGCTGTTTGCCGATGACCCGATGCAGCTTTTGGAGTTCCTGCATCAGGTTGTGCTTGGTGTGCAGCCGCCCCGCCGTGTCAATGAACAGGTAATCCGCATGGCGCGCCTGCGCGGCCGTCACGGCATCGTGGGCCACGGCGGCGGCGTCGGCGCCATAAGCGCCGGCGATGACCTCGACCTTGAGGCGGGCGCCCCACAATTTGATCTGCTCGATGGCCGCCGCCCGGAAGGTGTCGCACGCGGCCAGGAGCACGGCTTTTTTCTGGGCCTGGAAATAATGCGCCAGCTTGGCGCTGGTGGTGGTCTTGCCGGTGCCGTTGACCCCGACGATGGAAACGACGGTGGGTCCCGCCGGCATCTGCTTGAGCCCGGGGCTGGCGACGGGAAAACTCTTCTCGACCTCGGCGCGGGCAATGGCCAGATAATCCACGCCGGCGCCGCCCTGCGTTTCGTAGGCCTGCTTGACGGCGCCGACGATTTGAGTGGTGATGGCCACGCCCAAATCGGCGGCGATGAGCACGTGTTCGATCTCCTCCAGCGACTCGGCGGTCAGCTTGGGCGAACGCGTGATGATGCGTTTGAGTTCGTGGGTGAGCTTGGCGTGCGTCTTTTGGAGGCCCGCCTTGAATTTGGCAAATAGTCCCATGAAAGTGGCTTGGGCCAATCAATGGCGGGCCGTCGCAGGCGGGCCGACGAGGGTTGACGATTTTTCGAGGGTTGACAGCCTTTGCTGCCGCGCGGCGAGGAGCCGCTCGACGTATTCAAAGGGCAGCCTGACGCTGCCGATGAGCGGCTTGTTTTTGCTGAAGCCGTGACAATCGCTGCCGCCCGTGACGAGCAGACCATACTTGTCCGCAATTTCCAGATACCGTTCGGACATCACGGTGGAATGTTTGGTGTGGAAGCATTCAATGCCATCCAAGCCGGCATCCACGAGATCGGGGATGATTTCATCGGAGCGGTTCAAGCCGGGATGGGCCATGACGGCCAGGCCGCCGGCCTGATGGATCAACTCCATGCTTTCGAGCGCGGACATTTTGGTCTTGGGCACCCAAGCGGGGCGGCCCTTTTTCAAGAAGCGCTCAAAAGCCTCGTCCAGCGAGCCAATCAGCTTCTCTTTGACGAGCGCGCGCGCCACATGGGGGCGCCCCGGCGACTTGCAGTTGGCCAAGGCAAACACCGCCTCCACTTTGAGCGGGACGCCTAGTTTGTTTAACGCGGCCACCATTTCATGGATGCGTTGCTGGCGAACGGCCTGGAATTCCGCGATGCGGGCCAGCAGGGCCTGGTTGCCGGTGTCCATGAAATAACCGAGGATGTGGACCTCGATCTCGGCGTGTTCGGCGGTGAGTTCGGACCCGGGGATGAACATCATCTGGACGGCGGCACACGCGGCGGCGGTGCGGGCGCAGCCTTCCATGGTGTCGTGATCGGTCAGCGCGATGCAGCTCAGGCTGCTCTTTTGCGCGTACAGCACCAGTTCCTCCGGCGTGAAGGTGCCGTCGGAGAACTGGGTGTGGAGATGGAGGTCGGCGATTTTCATTGGGGACCCCGGGCGGGCCGGAGGATTTCGCCGCGCACCTTGTCCAGGATGCCGTTGACGAACTTGCCGCTGTCCTGAGTGGAGAATTTCTTGGCGATGTCCACCGCCTCATTGATGCTGACGACCGGCGGAATGTCCTGGCGATGGAGCATTTCAAAGATGGCCAGGCGCATGACGTTGCGGTCCACGGCGGCGATGCGGTTGAAATCCCAGTTGCGGGTGTGTTGTTTGATGAGGGCGTCCAGGGCCTCGCGATGCTCCAGCACGCCGCGAATGAGCGGCTCGGCAAACAAGCGGGTTTCGGCCTCCTCGGCCGTGGGCGGCGGCAATTCCACCGGCTCATTCCACCGGGCGGCGCCCTTTTCCTCCTCAATGGCGGCGCCGCGCTGGGAACTCCAGAACTGGGCCAGGTCCAGTTCCAGATTTTCCGGCGGATTCAGCTCATGCTGAAATAAAAACTGCACCGCGCGTTCGCGCGCTTCACGTCGTTTGCCCATAACCCCAGTCTAAAGGCAAACCGCCAAAGTCCAAAGTCAAAACCGCGGGGATAACCGGACCTTGAACTTCGGCGCCGGGCGGCTACACTTACGCTTGTATGCATCATTTTCGCTACGTCGGCCGGCAGTTGTATTGTGAAGGGGTCAGCCTGACCGCCTTGGCCAAAAAGCATGGCACGCCGCTTTATGTCTATTCACAGGCCACACTGACGGATCATTTCCAAAAGCTGGATGCGGCAATGCGGCCGGTGGAGCATCAGGTGTGCTTCGCCGTAAAAGCGAATTCCAATTTATCCGTGCTGCGGACGCTGGCCAACTGCGGCAGCGGGTTCGACATCGTGAGCGCCGGCGAATTGAGGCGGGTCATTGCGGCCGGCGGGGATCCGGGCCTGTGCGTGTTCGCCGGCGTGGGCAAAACCGCGGCGGAAATTGAATTTGCGCTCAAGCAGGGCGTGTATTGTTTCAACGCGGAGAGCGAGCCGGAGCTGACGCGCATCAACCAGGTGGCGGCGCGCCTGCGGAAAGTGGCGCCGGTGTCCCTGCGCGTCAATCCCAACGTGTCGGCCAAGACGCACGCCAAAATCACGACCGGCACCTATGAGAACAAGTTCGGCATCGCGTTCGAAGCGATCGAGCAACTGTATGCCCGGGCCGCGAAAATGAAGCACCTGCGGTTGCGCGGGGTGCAGATGCACATCGGATCGCAGATCACGACGCCGACGCCGTTTGAGCAGGCGGTGCGGAAGATGGTGCCGCTGGTGGCCAAACTGAAGGCGCGGCACGGCTTGGAATTTTTCAGCATTGGCGGGGGCCTGGGCATTGTCTATGAGCCCGCGCTGGCCAGCGGCGCGCCCGGATGGTGGCGGACGGCGGCGGCCAAAGACATCCTGACGCCGGCCAGCTACGCCAGCTGTCTGCTGCCTTGGCTCCAGCCACTGGGCCTCAAAATCCTGCTGGAGCCCGGCCGGTTCTTTTGCGGCAACGCGGGCGTGCTGCTCACTCAAGTCGAGTATGTGAAGCGCACGGGCCGGAAGAATTTCGTGATCGTGGACGCGGCCATGAATGACCTGATCCGGCCGGCGTTCTACGAGGCGTACCACGAAATCCTGCCGCTGGAGCGCAAAGCGCGGCCGACGATTGCGTCGGATGTGGTGGGGGGCATTTGCGAATCGGGCGATTTCTTTTGCAAGGACCGGCGGCTGCCCAAACTGGTGGCCGGCGAGCAACTGGCGCTGATGAGCGCCGGGGCGTATGGATTTGTCATGGCCAGCACGTACAACGCCCGGCCGCTGGCGGCGGAAATCCTGGTGCATGGCCAGCGGGCCGCCGTGGTGCGCCGCCGCCAGAAGGTCGAGGAAATCTGGACCGGGGAGGTCGTGGCCCCGTGGTTGAAGTGACCCGGTCTTATCGGCGGATCCGGCGGCGGGGTTGAAATATTTATTTTGAGGCGGGCGCGGTTCGCGCTTTGCATTTTGGCCGGGCGGGATTAAGTTTGTGGCATTGAACAATGAATATTCCATAGCGGCCTATTGGTCGGACGGCATGGATGAAGAGGGTTTGGCCGATTGGGCGCGGCGGTTGCGCGCGCGGTTGCCCGCGCCGGAGGTGTCGCTGGGGCTGGTGTTCATGTCGCCCAAATTCTTCCCGCACGCCCGGCAGGTGCTGGAGATCCTGCGCGTGCATGGCCGGGTGCCGTTGCTGGCCGGCTGCTCCAGCAGCAGCCTCATCGCCAACAGTGAAGAAATCGAATCCGCCGGCGGTTTGGTGCTGGCGCTGTATGCGCTGCCCGGCGCCCGGCTCAAAGGCTATCGCTTTGCGCAAGCCAACGTGGAGGAAGCCACCGACGAGAATTACTGGCGGGTGGAGACGGGGCTGACGCAGAAAAATGTGAATGCCTGGCTGACGTTTATTGACCCGTTTCATCTGGATGCCGAAAGCTGGCTGCGGTCGTGGAACAAGAATTTTTCGCCGCTGCCGGTTTATGGCGGGCTGGCCAGCGGCAGTTTTCCCGAGCCGCTGACGCAGGTCTATCTGGATGGGGAAGTCTATGAGGATGGGGGCGTGGCCGTGGCCGTAGGGGGCGAGGTCACGGTGGCCGGAGTGATTTCCCAAGGTTGCACGCCCATCGGCGAGACCTGGACGCTCACCCGCGTGGAGCAGAATTTGATCCGCCACATCGGCAACCGCCCCGCCTATACGGTGCTGTCCGAAACGGTGTCCCAACTCTCGCCGGAAGACCAGCGCAAGGCCCAGGGCAACCTGTTCATTGGCCTGGTGGTCAACGAGTATCTGGATGAATTTCATCGCGGCGATTTTCTGGTGCGCAACCTGTTGGGCGGCGACCCGAATTCCGGCGTGCTGGCCGTGGGTGCGCTGCCCCGCATGGGCCAAACCATTCAATTTCAGCGGCGCGACGCCGTGGGCGCCGACGAGGACATGAACGAACTGTTGGACCGCGCCAAGGCGGAATTGGGGGAGCGGCCGGTGTATGGCGGCTGCCTGTTTTGCTGCAACGGGCGGGGCAAGAATTTGTTTGGCCGCCCCAGCCACGATGCGGCCCTGGTGCAGTCGCATTTTGATCTGCCCGGACTGGCCGGCTTTTACTGCAACGGCGAAATCGGGCCGGTCGGCCAGAACAATTTTCTGCACACGCATACCGCCGCGCTGGCGCTGTTTGTGAAAAAGTGACGCAATTCGCCATTGCATTTACAGGCGAAGTCGCCATTCTTAGGAGACAAAACTGTGCCTGACGAACAATCCAATTTAAATTTGCCCGCTTCTGGACGCCGCGCTGCCGCCCGTCCCGGCGGCCGCCGTCGCGGTCGCCGCGGTGGTCGCGGCCGCAGCCGTGGCCCGCGCCCCGCTGATGACAAGCCGCCGGTCGAAACCGGCGAATTGCCGCCGCCGCCCGAAGCATCCGAAGCGCCGGCAATCCACGAAGCCATGGCCGAACACGCTGAACCGGAAGCCGACACCTCCGGGGATTTTCGAGAGCCGCATCCCGAAGAGCCAATGGAGTCCATTGCGCCCGAGGAGATGGAGTCCGAGGAGCTGGCGCCGGGTTCCGAGCCGCCCGTAGAAGCGGACGAACCTGCGGAGCCAGTCGGGGAAGCGGCGGCGGAACCGCCGCCCGCGCCGGAGCTCGCGCCGGAGCCCGCGCCGGTCCGCGAGGCGCTGCCCACCCGGGTGCCACTGCCGGTCCGGGAACGTCCTCCGCTTCGCTCCGCGGCGCCCCCGCCGCGCCGGCCGGAACCCAAACCGTGGGTAAAGCCCGCTGATTTTCGCCCGGCCGAGACCTCGGCCATCAACCAAGCCGTGGCGCATGCCACGGAGATCGCGGAGTCGCTCCGCCAAACCCTCGATCAATTGGACGAAATCCTGGAATTGGTCGAATTGGCCGAGCGCCAGAAATTGGCGGACGAACGCGAGATTGACGAGTTGCGGCGGGCCTTGCGCCGCATTCAGCCGCCCCGGTTCCAATCGCGGCAGGAGCCGTCCCGTGGCCCGCGCCATGAAGATCAGAATCGCGGCCATCGCGAACATCATCCCCGCCACGACGATCCGCGCCCGCCGCGGCAAGAGCCGCCCGAAAACTCGCCCCGGTCGGAAGAACGCCGCCCGCCCGAGGCCTCGGAACCGCCGGAATCGCGGTTTTGAGGCCGTGTCCGCGCTTGGGAAATGAGGTTCGACCGCGTCATGAACCTCGCGGAAAAACAACTTCAACTCACGGCGGAACTGGCGGCGCTCAAAAACGGTCAGGACCGGCTGGCGCGATTGGTGGAGCACGCCCGGCACCGCGCCCCGCTGGCGGCGGCGGATCACTTGGAGGCCAACCTGGTGCCCGGCTGCCTGGCTAAACTGTGGATGGTTTCGCAATTTAACGACGGCCACTGCTTCTTTGCTTGCGATTCGGATTCGCTCATCGTCAAGGCCATCGCCGGCCTGCTCTGTGAGCTTTACAGCGGGCAGCCCCCGGCGGAGATCCTGACGCACGACCCGGAATTTCTCCGGCCGCTCGGCATCACCCAGCACCTGACGCCCAACCGCCGCAACGCGCTGGCCCGAGTCTGGGAGCGGATCCGCGAATTTGCGGCGCAGCACCGGCTGACCCCGTGAGATTCTACGACGCGCACAATCATCTCCAGGATGACCGCTTCGGCGGGCGGCAGGCGGAACTGCTGGCCGCGTGTGAAGCCGCCGGCGTGGCGCGCATGGTGGTGAATGGGGCGTGTGAAGCCGACTGGCCGCAGGTGCTGGCCCTGGCCCGGCAAAGCCCGTTGGTGCTGCCCAGTTTCGGCTATCATCCCTGGTATCTGGAGGAACGCACCCCGGAATGGCTGAAGCGCCTGGAAGAATTCCTTGAGGCCGTGCCCGGCGCGGTCGGCGAGATCGGTTTGGATCGCTGGAAACCGGGCCTGGCCTACGCGCCGCAGGAAGCCGTTTTTCTGGCGCAACTCGAACTGGCCGCCCGGCGCAATCTGCCGGTGAGCATCCATTGCCTCCAAGCGTGGGGCCGGCTGGAGGAATTGCTGCGCCAGCATCCGCGCCCGGCGCGGGGCTTTGTGCTGCATAGTTACGGCGGCGCGGTCGAGATGGTGCCAGTCCTGGCGCGGCTGGGCGCCTATTTCAGTTTTCCCGGCTATTTTTTGCAGGCGCGCAAGCAGCGCCAGCGCGACACCTTCAAACAGGTGCCCCCGGACCGACTGCTGGTGGAAACCGACGCGCCGGACCAGCTATTGCCCGACGACCGCAATCGCCGGCCGCTGCGGGGTGCGGAGGACCGGCCGTTGAATCATCCGGCCAACTTGGATGCGGTTTACGAAGGCCTGGCCGAGCTGCTCGGCGAAACGGTGTCAGGCCTGGCCGGGCGCGTGGAGGAAAATTTTCTGCGCGTGTTTGGCGGCAGGTGAGTCCGGCGAGAGCGGCCGGAGGGCCGGGCTGGGCTAATCCCCCAGGCAGATGCCCAGCGAGCGGGTGGCGTGGACAAAGCCTTCATCCAGCGGCACGGTGCGCAGGCGGCCGGTGGCTTCGGCCAGCGGCACGCTTTCCACGAACCGTCCATTGTGGGCCACCATCCGGCCAAACCGGCCCTCGGTGATGAGTTCCACGGCCTTGGCGCCAAACAAGGTACACAGCACGCGGTCCATGAACGTGGGGCTGCCGCCGCGTTGCAAATGGCCCAAAACCATGGCGCGGGTCTCCTTGCCGGTGCGCTTCTCGATTTCCGCGGCCACGACCGCCCCGACGCCGCCGAGCCGGGCCTCGCGGTTTTCCTGCTGCGCGCCGGAGGTCACAAAATCGCCGCCGGCGGGCTTGGCGCCTTCGGCCGCGACCACCAGCGTGAAATGCTTGCCCTTCTTTTCGCGGGCCATGACGGCCTCGCAAATGGTTTCGTAGCGAAACGGAATTTCCGGAATCAGGATGACATCCGCCCCGCCGGCCATGCCCGCGTAAATGGCGATCCAGCCGGCGTAGCGGCCCATGACTTCGAGCACCATCACGCGGTTGTGGCTTTCGGCCGTGGTGTGCAGGCGGTCCAACGCGTCCGTGGCGCAGGCCACGGCGGAGTCGAAACCGAACGTGATGGTGGTGGCCGCCAGGTCGTTATCAATGGTCTTGGGCACGCCCACGATGGGGATGCCCGCTTCATGCATTTGTTGGGCGATGGTCAGCGAGCCATCCCCGCCCACCGAGACCAGGGCCGCCAGGCCGAGCGCTTCCATGCCGTGCTTGGTTTCATCCATCAGTTCCTGGGGCAACTGCCGGGTTTGGCCGTGGCCGGTTTTGGCGGAGAAGCGGCCGCGGTTGGCCGTGCCCAGGATGGTGCCCCCGCGCACCAGCAAACCGTCCAGCGCCTTGTAATCCAGCACCCGAAATTGTTGTGGTGCCAGCAGGCCGTCGTAGCCGCCGATGATGCCGAGGGTTTCCCAGCCGCGCTTGGCGGCGGTCTTGGCCACCGCGCGAATCACGGCGTTCAAGCCGGGACAGTCGCCGCCGCCGGTAATGATTCCAATTTTCATGTCAACTTTGATTTATCGGCCAAATACCGTATTCCCTTAACTGCGGCGAGGAAAAACCCCGAGCGGAGTTCAGGGTGGAGCAAATAGCTGCCATATAGAAAAGACCAAAACAGAACTGCCATGTTTTGAATCGAGTGGCGGCGGTCGTTTCCAGTCGTGTTTTCAGATGGCGGCGGAGGCCGGGCTTCGCTCGGAAGCTCCGACCCGGCAAGCCAGTCCGCCGCTAGGCCGTGTGGTTGCTGCTGCCAGCCGGTTTCACCCGGGCGGCCAGCCCAGATGCCGGCCACCGAGGATGTGGCAGTGCAAGTGCGGCACGGTTTCGCCGCCGTCCGGGCCGTTGTTGATGACCAGCCGGTAGCCGCCCTTTTTCAAACCCTCTTTTTCCGCCACTGCGGCCGCCTTGAGCAACAAATGTCCGAGCATTTTGTGGTCGTCCCCCTGGGCTTCCGCGATGCGCGGCACGGCTTGCTTGGGGAAGATCAGCAGATGGGTCGGCGCCTGCGGATTGATGTCGCGAATGGCCAGCACCAGGTCGTCTTCAAAGACGATCTGCGCGGGGATTTCCCGCGCCACGATTTTTTCAAACAGGGTTTTGCTCATCGTGTTGATCA
>Ga0316217_10000816_pt1 | contig 42770 bp, 44 predicted proteins | sample 1anoAmetaG_FD_203633 | JGI IMG/M metagenome (GOLD analysis project Ga0316217, IMG submission 203633) | Freshwater microbial communities from Trout Bog Lake, Wisconsin, USA - 1anoA | ecosystem: Environmental > Aquatic > Freshwater > Lake > Hypolimnion/Profundal zone | place: USA: Wisconsin...
CACCACCTGGGCCTGCTGCAACTGGTGGGCCCCGACGGGCGCTTCACCCCCGAAGTGAACGACCCGGAGCTGGAAGGCCGCAACATCTTCGACTGCAACCCCCTGGTGGTGGACCGGCTGCGCGCCTCCGGGGCGCTGCTGCACGAGGAGAAGCTGGTGCACAGCTATCCCCACTGCTGGCGCACCAAGACCCCGATCTTCTTCCGGGCCACGGAGCAGTGGTTCATCACCATGGACGACGAGCTCACCGGCAAGGGCAAGACCCTGCGCGAACTGGGACTGGAGGGCGTGGACAGCACCGCCTGGGTGCCGGCCCAGGGCCGCAACCGGATCTACGCCATGATTGCCGGCCGCCCGGACTGGTGCATCTCCCGCCAGCGTTCCTGGGGGACCCCCATCACCGTGCTGCGCTGCAGCGAGTGCGGCGAGCCGCTGGTGCGGGACGAGATCTTCGAGAAGGCCGCCGCGGCCATCGAGGAAGGCGGGGTGGAGGCCTGGGGCGAACTGCCGGTCGAGCGGCTCAAGCCGGCGGGCGCGGTCTGCCCCCGCTGCCAGGGCACCGAGTTCCAGAAGGAGACCGATATCCTGGATGTGTGGATCGACTCCGGCGTCAGCGCCGCGGTGGTCTGCGCCACCCACTCGCAGCTGACCCCGGCCGACTACGGCAAGTTCATCTACCTGGAAGGCTCCGACCAGCACCGCGGCTGGTTCCACTCCTCGCTGCTGTTCAACCTGGCCGCCACTGGCGACAAGCCGTACGACACCGTGGTGACCCACGGCTTCGTGCTGGACGGCAAGGGCCAGAAGATGTCCAAGAGCCTGGGCAACACCGTCACCCCCGAGGAGATCCTCAAGACCCTGGGCGCCGACATCCTGCGCTGGTGGTCGGCCAGCGTGGACTACAACGACGACGTGCGCATCTCGCGGGAGATCCTGGACCGCTCCGCCGACGCCTACCGCAAGATCCGCAACACCCTGCGCTTCCTCCTGGGCGCCCTGGCCGATTTCGACCCGGCCCGGGACCAGGTGCCCGAAACGGAGTGGGCGCCCCTGGACAAATGGATCTGGGGTTCCTTCGGCCGCCTCGCGGGCCAGGTGACCGAGGCCTACCGCACCTTCCAGTACCTGGACGTGACCCAGTCCCTGCACGGGTTCTGCCAGCTGGACCTGTCCGGACGCTACTTCGAGATCATCAAGGACCGGCTCTACTGCGACGACCTGGATTCCGCCCGGCGCAGGAGCTGCCGCACGGTCTGCTGGAAGCTGGCCCGGGGGCTGGCCGCCCTGCTGGCGCCGGTGCTCAGCTTCACCGCCGACGAAGTGTGGGAGAACATCCCCGGGGCCGAGGGGCACATCTTCGAGCAGCGCTTCCCCGAGGCGGGCAGCGAAGCCCTGTCTCCCGACTGGCAGCGCTTCTGGGAGCTCCGCGAGGCGGTTCAGGGGGCCATGGAGCCGCACCGGGCCGCCAAGACCATCGGCACCAGCCTTGACGCGCGGGTGCGGCTGATCCTGGGCGACCAGGACCGGGACGTGCTGGGACGCCTGGGCGAGTCCGCCGAGGATCTCCTGGTGGTCTCCGGCCTGACGCTGGAATCCGGCCCCGACCTGCAGGTGGAAGTCACCGCCCACGACGGGATCAAGTGCCCCCGCTGCTGGAACCACAAGGGCGGCGCCGGCCAGGGCGATGACGCCGACCTCTGCCCGCGCTGCCGGGACGCGGTGCAGGCCCAGGCATGACCCCCAGGCGCGCGATCTGGCTCCTGCTGCCCCTGGCCGCCCTGGCCCTGGACCTGGCCTCCAAGGCCTGGGTCATGGCGGCCATCCCGCTGCACCAGTCCCGGACCGTCATCCCCGGCTTCTTCTACCTGACCATGAGCTTCAACCCCGGCGCCATCTTCGGCACCCTGGGCGCCGCCCCGCCGGCGGTGCGGACCGCGATCTTCACCCTGGCCGGACTCACCGCCCTGGGCTACTTCGGCTGGGAGTTCCTGCGCGAGGGCACGCCCACACTGCAGCGCATCGCCCTGGGGCTGATCCTCGGCGGCGCCCTGGGCAACGGCCTGGACCGCATGCGCCACGGCGCCGTGGTGGACTTCCTGGACTTCGTGTTCTGGGGCTGGCACTACTGGACCTTCAACATCGCCGACAGTTGCATCGTCTGCGGGGCGATCCTGCTGGGGCTGTCGTTCCTGCTGGCCCTGGGCACCCGGGAGCGGCGGGCGGAGTAGGCCTTCGGGCCCGGGCTGGCGGGATGCCTTTGTGATATGAGTCACGTATTGCTCTGCTGTCGGCGGCGGCAGCAGGATAATTCCGTGCATTCACTCATCGCAGGTTCGGTTATGTCCAAGCGCGGGGACCTTCCGGAATCAGGCTGTCGTGGCAGAGGCTTCGCCCGAGTGCTTCGCCGGCATTCCCGCAAGGCCTGCACGCTGCTGGTGGTCTGCCTCTACCTTGCCGCCGCGTCGGCCCTGGGCCTCGCCCTGGCTCCAGCCTTGGCTATGATCGACGCATTATTCAGCCTGGCCGCCCGGATTCCCGCCGTCCCCGCCTACCTGGTGCGGGGGTTCGCCCTGGGGCTGGGCTGGTTCCTGTTCGGCATGGTCCTGATGGGCGTGGTGGCCCTGGACACTGCAATCCAGGACCTTGAGGCCGCACCTGAATCCGGCGGCCTGTACGCTCAGACCCCCCCCGGCCCATCCTGCACCAGCACCTCCCGGATCCGCCGCACCTGCTCCACCATCCTGAAGAAGTCCCAGGGCAGCAGCGCCTGGGGCCCGTCGCTCAGGGCCCGTTCCGGCTGGCAGTGGGTCTCCACGATCAGCCCGTCGGCGCCTGCGGCCACGGCGGCCCGGGCGCAGGGGACCACCAGGTCCCGGCGCCCGGTGGCGTGGCTGGGGTCGGCGATGACGGGCAGGTGGGTGAGGTTCCGGGCCGCCGGGATCACGCTCACGTCCAGGGTGTTGCGGGCGTGCTGGCTCCAGGTGCGGATGCCGCGCTCGCAGAGGATGACGTTGCGGTTGCCCTCGGACAGGATGTACTCGGCGGCGAACAGCCACTCCTCCAGGGTGGCCGCGGGGCCGCGCTTGAGCAGCACCGGCTTGCCGGACCGGCCGGCGCGCTTGAGCAGGGCGAAGTTCTGCATGTTGCGGGCGCCGATCTGGATCAGGTCGGCGGTGCGCTCCACCGCCTCGAAGGTTTCCACTTCGGTGGCCTCGGTGACGATGCCCAGATCGAACTCCCGGCGCGCGGCGTCCAGCAGCTGGAGCCCCTCCTCGCCCAGGCCCTGGAAGGCGTAGGGGCTGGTGCGCGGCTTGAACGCCCCGGCCCGCAGCAGCCGGGTGCCGCTCTCGGCCACGTAGCGGGCCACGGTGAACAGCTGCTCCCGGCTCTCCACGCCGCAGGGGCCGGCCATCAGCGCCAGTTCCCGGCCGCCCACCGCCACCCCGCGCACGCTCACCACGGTCCGGCCCGGAGCCCCGTCGGCCGAGGCCAGCTTGAACGGGGAAGTGATGGGCACCACACGGTCGACCCCGCCCATGGGCTCGATCCGGTCGGCCTTCAGGGCCTGGGAGGCGTGGGGCGCCAGGATGCTGGCGGCCACCGGCGATTCCTGGACGATGCCGCGGATCCCGGCCTGGTCGAGCACCGCCATGACCGCCTGGATCTGCTCGGGGGTGGCGGTGGATTCCATCAGGATCAGCATGCTCGTCTCCACCTCCAGAATAGCGCGGTAAGATGGCGGATCATGGAAGCCGAGACGCTGCACTGCCAGTCCTGTGGGGCCACCGTGGGGGCGGACGACCTCCAGTGCCCCTATTGCAAGAGCCAACTGGCCACCGTGGCCTGTCCCCAGTGCTTCGGCATGGTGGGGATCCACGCCGGCCACTGCCCCCGCTGCGGCGCCGCGATCCAGCGGGCCGACGCGGGCGGCGGCGGACTGCCCTGTCCCGGCTGCAAGGCGCCGCTGGTGGCCACCACCGTGGGCGGGGTGAGCCTGGACCAGTGCCACGCCTGCGGCGGGCTGTGGGTGGGCCAGGAGAACTTCGAGCACCTGGCCGCCGACCGGGCCGAGCGGGGCGCCATCCTGGGCGCCCTGCCCGGCACAGGCCCCTCGGTCCCGGTGCGCCTGGAGGCGGTGCGCTACCGGCCCTGTCCCCGGTGCAACCGGCTGATGAACCGCGCCAACTACGGCCGAATCTCCGGCGTGGTGCTGGACGTCTGCAAGGACCACGGGCTGTACTTCGACCGGGACGAGCTGCGCCAGGTGCTGGCCTTCATCGACGGCGGCGGGCTGGAGAAGAGCCACGCCCGTCAGATCCAGGAGGAGGACGAGCGCCGGCGCCTGGCCTCGGTGGGAGCCAACCTGGACCCCGGCGCCTGGACCGAGACCGAGCCGCACGGGTTCCAGGGCAGCAGCCTGGTCTCGGCCTTCGAAGCGCTGCTGCGCCTGGCCCGGCGCTGATCAGCGAGCCAGGGGGTTTCGCTCGTTGAGCATGGGGAATTCCCGCTGGTGCCAGACCGGGTAGGCCGGCGGCACGTCGCTGGCCGCCTCCAGGGCGGCGATCTGGGCCGGGCCGAGGCTCCAGCCCACGGCGCCGAGGTTGTCCAGCAACTGGGCCTCGTCCCGGGCGCCGATGATGACGCTGGAGACCGTGGGCCGCTGCAGCAGCCAGTTCAGCGCAACCTGGGGAATGGTCCTGCCTGCTTCCCGGGCCACCGCGTCCAGGGCGTCGACGATGCGGAACAGCCGCTCCTCCTCGAAGTGCGGCCCGGTGCCGGCGATGTCGTGGGCCCGGGTGCCGGGCCGGGCCGGCTGGCCGCGGCGGATCCGGCCGGTGAGCTTGCCCCAGCCCAGCGGGCTCCAGACCATGGCGCCGACCCCCTGGTCCGCGCCAAGGGGCATCAGCTCCCACTCGTAGTCCCGGTTCAGAAGGGAGTAGTAGACCTGGTGGGCCACGTGGCGGGGATAGCCGTAGCGGTCGGACGCCGCCAGCGATTTCATCAGGTGCCAGCCGGAGAAGTTGGAGCCGCCAATGTAGCGGACCTTGCCGGAGCGCACCAGCTGGTCCAGGGTGGCCAGGGTCTCCTCCACGGGGGTGTTGTGGTCCTGGCCGTGCAGCTGGAGCAGGTCGATGTGGTCGGTGCCCAGGCGCACCAGCGCCGCGTCCACCGCTTCCAGCAGGTGCTGGCGCGAGGAGCCGAAATCATTGGGCCCGTCCCCGCGCGGGAAGGTGGTCTTGGTGGAGATCAGTACGCGGTCGCGCCGGCCCCTGATGGCCTGGCCCAGGATCTCCTCTGCCAGCCCATCGGAATAGACGTCCGCGCTGTCGAACATCGAGACCCCGTGGTCCAGGCAGAGGTCCACCAGCCGCCTGGCGCCGCCGGCGTCGGTGGAGCCCCAGGCCTTGAAGAAGTCGTTGCCGCCGCCGAAGGTGCCCGTGCCGAGACTAAGCGCCGGCACCCGCAGGCCCGACTTGCCGAGACGTCGAAAATCCATGAGTATTCTCCCCTTGATGACGGAATAGTACCGCAACCGTGCGCCAGGGGTGGCGCCCGACCCGTGAAAGCAGGAAGATTCACCCAGGCGGGTGAGTCATGGCCAGGGGCTCTGCCGGGGAGTCAGTCGGGGTCGTCCTGCACCTCCCGTCCGATCTTCTGGAACCATCGGAATCACTCGCCACTCGGCCATTGCCGAAGGCAGGCAACAGTTCGATCAGGGAGATCTCGTGAACCATGAGGAAGCTCTTCGGCGGCTGGCCAGGTGGCAGGCAAGTGCGAGGAATCGCCCTTCCGGGCGACCGGAAACGACGACGGGGAACGGCGCGTCTGCGCCATTCCCCGTCGACGGACGATGAACCGGGACGCGGGCGTCCCCGCCGGGCTCAGACCGCGGCCTGGGCCTGGGCGATCAGCTGGAGGAACTTGGAGGCCACGAGGCTGGCGCCTCCCACCAGGCCGCCGGCCACTTCCGGAATGCCCAGGATCTCCGGGAAGCTCTCCGGGGTGACGCTGCCGCCATAGAGGATGGCGACATCCTTGCCCGTGGGGCCCAGCAGCTCGACGCACTGCTTGCGGATGAAGGCGTGCACTTCCTCGATCTGGCTGGCCTCGGCGCGGCGGCCGGTGCCGATGGCCCACACCGGCTCGTAGGCCAGGGCCAGGGGGCCGGGGCCCACCAGGGCCAGGATGGCGAGCTGGGCCCGGAGCACGTCCAGGGTGGCGCCGCCGTCGCGCTGGGCCAGGGTCTCGCCGACGCAGAGCATGGGCAGCAGGCCCTGGGCCCGGGCGGCCTTGAGCTTGGGCACCAGGGTCTCTTCGGTCTCTCCGAAATACTGGCGGCGCTCGCTGTGGCCCAGCAGCACACCGGTTGCGCCGGCGTCCTGCAGGTGGGCCATGGACAGTTCGCCGGTGTAGGCGCCCTTGGGCTCGGCGTGGGCGTTCTGGCCGTAGAGCGGCAGCAGGGCGCCCATGGCCTGGCCCATGGCGGCCAGGAGGGTGGAGGGCGGCGCCACGGCGGCGATCACGCCGGCCCTGGGGCTGTAGCCGGCCTTGAACTCGGCGCAGAACGCTTCGGCGTCCTTCTTGAGGTGGTTCATCTTCCAGTTGGCAACGACCATCTTCTGCATGCTATGACTCCAGTTCTACTTGGTTTGCAGGGCGGCGACTCCGGGGAGCTCCATGCCGCTGAGGAATTCGAGGCTGGCGCCGCCGCCGGTGGAGATGTGGCTCATGCGCTTGGTGACGCCGGCCTTGGCCGCGGCGGTGACGCTGTCGCCGCCGCCCACCAGGACGTAGGCGCCGCGGTCGGCGGCTTCGGCCATCTCTTCGGCCAGGGTCAGGGTGCCGCTGGCGAAGGGCTCCATCTCGAACACGCCCATGGGCCCGTTCCAGAGGATGGTGCGGGCCTTGCGGACCTCTTCGGTGTAGACGGCCACGGTCTCGGGGCCGATGTCCAGGCCCATCTTGCCCTCGGGCACGGTCTGGTCCTGGGTGATGTCGCACTCGGCGTCGGCGCTGAACTCGCTGGCCACCAGGTGGTCCTGGGGCAGCAGCAGCCGGGTCCCGGCCGCCTTGGCCTCGTCGAGCAGGGCCAGGGCCAGGTCGAGCTTGTCTTCTTCGCAGCGGCTGTTGCCGATGCCGATGCCCATGGCCTTGAGGAAGGTGAAGGTCATGGCGCCGCCCACCAGGATGGTGTCGGCCTTGCCGAAGAACTGCCGGATGATCCCGATCTTGTCCGAGACCTTGGACCCGCCCATGATCGCCAGCAGGGGCCGCTCGGGGTTGTGCATGATCTTGCCCAGGGCGGTGAGTTCCTTTTCCATGAGGAAGCCCGCCACCGCACGCCCGGCGGGGAACAGCGGCACGATGCCGGCCACCGAGGCGTGGGCCCGGTGGGCCGAGCCGAAGGCGTCGTTCACATAGGTATCCGCCAGGCGGGCCAGGGCCTGGCAGAAGTCGGGGTTGTTCTTGGTCTCGCCTTTTTCGAAGCGGAGGTTTTCCAGGAGCAGCACCTGGCCGGGCTTCAGGGCCGCAGCCTCGGCTTCCACCGCCGCGCCCACCACCGAGCTTGCCAGACGCACGTCGATGCCGTTCTTTTCCTTGAGCCAGGCGGCCACCGGGGCGAGGCTGAACTCGGCCTCGAAGCCGGTGCCGGCCGGGCGGCCCAGGTGGGAGCAGAGCACCACCGAAGCGCCGCCCTCCAGCAGGTGCTTCAGGGTCGGCAGGGTGGCGTCGATGCGCTTGGAATTGCTGATGACGCCATCCTTGATCGGCACGTTCAGGTCGGCGCGCAAGAAGACGCGGTGCCCCTTCACATCGATATCTCGAAGCGTTTTAAAGCTCATGGTGTTCCTCCAGGCATTATTGATATTTATCTTATCCGATCACGGGCGCGCCAGGAACCCAATCCAGCGGGACGAGCTCCGCGGGTCGAACCGCGCGCCCTGGTAGTCCCCGGCCTCCCAGCGCGGCTCCAGGCCGCTCTCCGCGGCCAGGGCGCGCAGTTCCGGCGGGTCGTACAACCGCACGGATTCCTCCGCCTGGCGGGTCCGCCCGGTGTCCAGGTGGGTGAGGGTCATGCGCTTCACCAGCCGGTCGCCCTCCAGGGCGCGCCGGCTGCTGACCCGGATCCCGCCCTGCACGGTTTCGTCCCCGGCCACCAGGTGTTCGCGCACGAAGCCGGCGTTGAGGTAGTCCAGCACCAGCATCCCGCCCGGGGCCAGCAGCTCGCGCAGGCGGTGGAACAGGGCCCGGTTCTGGGCGTCGGAAAAATAGCCGAAGGGGGTGAACCACATGCAGATGCCCGACAGGGTGGCCGGGCGCACCGGCAGCGCGCGCATGTCTCCGCGCAGCAGCCAGGGCCTCAGCTCAGCCGGCGCCATGGCCAGCAGGTGCCGGGACAGGTCCAGGCCGAAAGCCATCGGGTTGCTGCGGCGCAGCGCCGCCAGGTGCCGGCCGCCGCCGCAGCCCAGGTCCAGCACGGGGCCGGAAGCCAGCTGCGGGGCCCGGGCCAGGGCCATGGCCACCGCCGCCTCGGCTTCGCGCAGGTCCCGGTGCTGATAGATGGCCGCATAGTCCTGATCGAACCAGTCCTCGAACCATTCACCCACGTCCAGCCACCTCCCCGGCCATCCTCTCATGGGGCGCGGTTACACTGGACATCTGCCTGAGGAATTGAACCATGCTGCGCCCTGAACAACTCGAAGACCAAGTCCACTTCATGCTGTCCACCCTGATCCAGCGCGAATTGCGGGATCCCGACCTGGGCTTCCTGACCCTGACCGCCGTGCGGCTCACCGGAGACCGGAGCATCGCCCGGGTCTACTACACGGTGCTGGGCGACGAGGCCCAGATCGACCGCTCGCGCAAGGCGCTGGGCCGGGCCTCCGGGTTCCTGCGCAGCCACCTGGCAAAGCACCTCAAGATGCGCCGGGTCCCGGAACTGCAGTTCTTCCCCGATGCCACCCTGGAACAGGGCAACAAGATCGAGGCCATCTTCGCCAGGATCAGGGAGGAGGAGGCCGCCCGTCCGCCCGTTCCCGAGGAGCCGGCCGGGGAGGAGGCTTGAACCCGGGCCTCCATCTCGTCCACAAGGACATCGGCATCAGCAGCTTCGGCGTGGTGCGGCAGTTCAAGCACGAGGCCTGGGAAGCCGGCCAGAAGAAGCTGGCCCTGGGCCACGGCGGCACCCTGGACCCGTTCGCCGAAGGCCTGCTGCTGGTGCTGGCGGGCCAGGCCACCCGGCTGATGGAGCTCATGCACCCGCTGCCCAAGACCTACCTGGCCACGGTGGCCTGGGGCGTGGAGACCGACACCTGCGACCACCTGGGGGTGGCCGTGGCCGAAGGGCCGGCGCCGTCCCGGGCCGCCCTGGAGGACGCCCTGGCGCCGTTCCTGGGCTGGACCGGCCAGGTCCCGCCGGACACCTGCGCCAAGAAAATCGACGGCGAGGCCGCCTACCGCAAGGCCCACCGGGGCGAGGCGGTGGACCTGCCGGCGTCCCGGGTCTACCTGCACCAGGCCGCCTGGGTCAGCCACGACCTGCCGCGCAGTTCGCTGCTGCTGCTCACCTGCCGGGGCGGCTACTACGTGCGCGCCCTGGCCCGGGATCTCGGGCGGACCCTGGGCTGCCCGGCCCACCTGGCGGGCCTGGCGCGCACCGCCATCGGACCCTGGAATGACCCGGGGCCCGGGGCCCGGGTGCTGGTGCAGGGGGAGGACCTGGTGCCCTGGTGCTCGTCCCGGGCCCTGGACGACACCGAGGCCGATCACCTGCTGCACGGCCGGCCGGTGCCCCTGGGCGAGGTCCAGGGGCCGTCCTGGGCCCTGCCCGCGGGCTTCCCCGACCCGGAGCCGCCGGTGCGCGGGCTGCACCAGGGCCGGCTGGTGGCGCTGCTGCGGGAGAAGGAAGGGGCGCTATGGACCTGCGCCAATCTGCGGGGCGGTCTGTAGGGAACTTTCCCGGGGGCCGGGACATGAGGTTTTGAAGAACTCAATGCTGCTGGCGATCCGCCGCGGTCGCAGGGGGGCGCCATGTCCAGAAACAGCATTCTCGTCCGCGGCCTGCGCCCGGCCCTGGCCGTCCTGGTCCTGGCCGCCCCCGCGGCGGCCGGAGTAGCCGTGACGCTGCGCAACCGTTCAGCGGCGGCGGTGGCCGTCCGCCGGGGTCTGGGCTGCGATCCCAACCCCATCGAGGTGCGGTTTCCGGAGGCGGCTCCCGGCACCCGGCCGGTCTGGCTGTGCTGCCCGCTGATGGTCCCGTGTCCGGGGGCGCAGTGCGTGGGCCTGTTCCGGCTCGCGGCCGGCGGCACGGCGGTCCTGGCTTTCCGGAACGTGGATTGCGATCTGGGAGCGGCGCTGGAGGTGTTCTTCCCGGATGCGGACGCCGCCGGGAAGGCCGCCGCCCGGATCACCTACACCGTGACAACAGTCCCGGACCCCGGTGAGGAGGAGGCCATCGGAAGCCTGGTCCTGGAGGAGCGCGATGCCGGGGGGCCGGAGGTACATCTGGCCTCGAATCAGGAAGCTGAGCTTCGATGTGTTACGATTGGACGATAGGGAAAGCTACGATTGGACGGAGTACTACCTGGCAATTGGACGGTGGGTTGAGTTGCGACTGGACGGTATGAGTGCAGAAGGTGCCGTTCCTGTTCATATTTCTGGCTGGCGCTGGACACCCGGCAATAGGTGACGATGCAGCGGAGCGCACCCTGTGGGAACCGGACCGGGCCTGACGCTCATTCCGGCTGCGCCCGGTCCAGGGAGGTCTCGGCCAGGGCCGGCTCGACATTGCCCTGCATGGCCCCCAGGATCCACCTCCCCGCGACGTTACACAGATGGTTCAAGGACGTTCCAGGGTTGCAACGGGGCCTTGGCAAAGTTGACGGTGAACTCAACCCACCCAAGGAGCGTCCCCGTGACTGCACGCCGTCTGTTCGTTTCACTGGTGACCCTGCTCACCGCCACTGCCGCCTGCCTGGCGCAGACGCCGCTCACTGTCTACACCGCCCTGGAGGCCGACCAGATCCAGGCCTACCAGGCGTCCTTCGAGAAGGCCTATCCCGATGTCAAGATCAAGTGGGTGCGCGATTCCACCGGGATCATCACCGCCAAGCTGCTGGCCGAGAAGGCCGCGCCCCAGGCCGACGTGGTGATGGGCGTGGCCGCCTCCTCCCTGCTCCTGCTGGCCAAGGAGGACATGCTGCAGCCCTACGCCCCCAAGGGGGTCGAGAAGCTCAACAAGCACTACGTGTCCGAGACCAACCCACCCACCTGGGTCGGCATGGACGTCTGGGGCGCCACCATCTGCTTCAACACCGTGGAAGCCGCCAAGCAGGGCCTGAAGAAGCCCGAGACCTGGAAGGACCTGCTCAAGCCCGAATACAAGGGCAAGATCGTCATGCCGAACCCGGCGTCCAGCGGCACCGGCTACTTCGACGTCACGGCCTGGCTGACCCTGTTCGGCGAAAAGGGCGGCTGGGACTACATGGACCAGCTGCACCAGAACATCGGGCTCTACGTCCACTCCGGCTCCAAGCCCGGCAAGCTGGCCGCCTCCGGCGAGTTCCCGATCGGCATCACCTTCGAGTACCGGGCCGCCAAGCTCAAGGCCGACGGCGCCCCCATCGAACTGGTGTTCCCCAAGGACGGCCTGGGCTGGGACCTGGAAGCCACGGCGATCATGAAGGGCACCCGGAACCTGGACGCCGCGAAGAAGCTGGCCGACTGGTGCGCGACCAGGGAAGCCAACCAGCTCTACGAGAAGAATTTCGCCATCGTCGCCTACCCCGGCGTGGCCCAGCCCAACCCGCTGCTCCCGGCCAACTTCGAGCAGATGCTGGTGAAGCAGGACCTCAAGTGGTCCGCCGCCAACCGCGAGCGGATCCTGGCCGAATGGACCAAGCGCTACGACGGCAAGTCTGAACCGAAGTCCTGAGCCAGACCGCGGGGGCCCGCCCATGTCCGAATTCCTCTCCATCAGCGGCATCGTCAAGCGGTTCGGCGGATTCACCGCCCTCTCCGGGATCGACCTGGGGGTGGCCAAGGGGGAGTTCCTGTGCCTGCTGGGCCCCTCCGGCTGCGGCAAGACCACCCTGCTGCGGATCATCGCCGGGCTGGAGACCCAGGATGCGGGCACGGTGCGGGTCGCCGGCCGGGACATCGGCCGTCTGCCCCCGGCCCGGCGGGACTACGGCATCGTGTTCCAGAACTACGCCCTGTTCCCCAACCTGGACGTGGCCGGCAACGTCGGCTACGGCCTGCGCACCGGCCGCGCCGAGCGCCGCGGGCGGGTCGGTGAACTGCTGGAACTGGTCGGCCTGGCCGGCAGCGAAGCGAAGTACCCCAGCCAGCTCTCCGGCGGCCAGCAGCAGCGGGTCGCCCTGGCCCGGGCACTGGCCACCTCGCCCAGCCTGCTGCTGCTGGACGAGCCGCTCTCGGCCCTGGATGCCAAGGTCCGGGTCCACCTGCGCCGCGAGCTCAAACAGCTGCACCAGAAACTGGGCATCACCACCATCATGGTCACCCACGACCAGGAGGAGGCGCTGAGCCTGGCCGACACGGTGGCGGTGATGGACCACGGCACCCTGGAGCAGGTGGGCACGCCCGAGCAGATCTACCACCAGCCGGCCTCGCCGTTCGTGGCCGGTTTCGTCGGCCACTCCAATTGGCCGGCGGTGCGGGTGCGCGAGGACGGCAAGGTCGAACTGGCCGGCCAGGAGATTCCGGGGCTGGGCCGCCACCCGGCCGGAGCCGCCCGGCTGTTCTGCCGGCCCGAGGACATCCGGGTCGGCACCCACCACGCCCACGACCAGCTGCTGGCCCTGGTGCAGAGCCTCGAGTTCCTGGGCCCGGTGCGCCGGGCCACCATGAGCCTGGAATGGGCCCCGGAGATCGTGCTGCAGGTGGACCTGGGGGCGAAGGATCCCTGGCTGGCCGAGGGCGACCTGGTGCCCCTGGCCTTCGCCGCCGACCGGATGCGCCTGTTCTCCGCCGAGGCGGTATGACCGACGGGGCCGGAACCGGACGGGGCCCGATCCTGTCCGGTGACGAGCGTCTGGCCCGGGGGCTGGCCTGCCTCGCCGCGGGTCTGCTCGCAGTCTTCCTGGTCTGGCCCCTGGCCGAGATCCTGGTCAAGGCGCTCCAGGCCCACGATGGCAGCTACATCGGCCTGGTGAACCTGCGGGCCGTGGTGACCGAGCCCCGGCTGCGCCAGGCGGCCTGGAACAGCCTGGCCGTCGCCGCCGCCACCACGCTGGCGGTGGTGCCCTCGGCGCTGGCCTTCGCCTTCGCCTTGACCCAGTCGAAGATCCCAGGTAAACCCCTGTTCAAGATCATCGCCCTGAGTCCCCTCTTGACACCTTCGCTGATGCCCGCCATATCGCTGGTCTACCTGTTCGGCCACCAGGGCCCGCTCCGGGGCTGGCTGCACGGGCACCCCATCTACGGGCCCATCGGCATCCTGCTGGGGGAGGCCTTCTACACCTTCCCCTACGCCGTGCTGGTCCTGCTCACCGCCCTGGGGGTGGCCGACGCCCGGCTCTACGAGGCGGCCGAGGTGCTGGGCGCCAGCCGGTTCCGCCGCTTCATCACCGTCACCGTGCCCAATATCCGCTACGGCCTGGTCTCAGCCTGCCTGATCGTGTTCACCCTGGTCGTCACCGATTTCGGGGTGCCGGTGGTGGTGGGCGGGCAGTTCAATGTCCTGGCCCTGGAGGCCTACAAACAGGTGCTGGGCCAGCAGAATTTCCAGAAGGGGGCCGCGGTCGGGCTGTTCCTGCTGCTGCCGGCCGTGCTCAGCTTCGGGGCCGAGCGCTGGCTGGCCCGGGGCCGGGCCGGCAGCCTGAGCGGAAGCGCGCGGGCCTACCGGGCGAAACCCAACCTGGCCCGGGACGGGGCGCTGTGGGCGTGGTGCGCGCTGGTGTGCGTGTTCCTGCTGGCCATGACCGGGACCGCCGTGGCGGCCTCCTTCATCAAGCTCTGGCCCTACAATCTGCACCTCTCCCTGGCCCACTACGACTTCGCCAACATGGACGGCGGCGGCTGGCTGGCCTTCCGCAACAGCCTGAAACTGGGCGGGCTGACCGTGGTGGCGGGCTGCGCCATGGTGTTCGCCGGGGCCTACCTGGTGGAGAAGACCCCGGCGCCCAGGCCGGTTGCGGCGGCCATCCAGTCCCTGGCCCTGGTGCCCATGGCGGTGCCGGGGCTGGTGCTGGGCCTGGGCTACGTGTTCTGCTTCAACCGGCCCGGCAACCCCCTGCACCGGCTCTACGGCACCATGGCCATCCTGGTGGTTTCCACCGTGGCGCACTACTACACCACCGCGCACATGACGATCATGACCTCCCTGCGCCAGATCGACGGCGAGGTGGAGTCGGTGGCGCGCAGCCTGCGCCGGCCCTGGTGGACCACCTGCGCGCGGGTCACCCTGCCCATGACCCTGCCGGTGCTGCTGGACGTGGGCCGGTTCTTCTTCGTATCGGCCCTCACCACGGTGAGCTGCGTGATCTTCCTCTACACCCCCGACACCGTGCTGGCCTCGGTGGCGGTGCTGAACATGGACGACGCCGGCGACACCGCGCCGGCCGCCGCCATGGCCACCCTGATCGTCGCCACCTGCCTCGTGGTCACCCTGCTGTCCACCGCCGCCGGCTGGCTGCTGAACCGCCGGGCCCAGGCCTGGCGGCGCGGCCCGGCCTGAACCTGCAACCGCCACCCACCCCGGAGCCACCCATGCGGGACCCGATTCTCCTGACCCCAGGACCCTTGACCACCACCCTCGCCACCAAGGTGGCCATGCTCAACGACCGGGGCTCGTGGGACGCGGACTTCAACGCCCTCACCGCCGGCATCTGCCGCCGGCTGGTGGCGATCGCGGACGGCGGCGACGACTTCGCCTGCGTGCCCCTGCAGGGGTCCGGCACCTTCGCGGTGGAGGCGGCCATCGGCACCCTGCTGCCCCGGGACGGCAAGCTGCTGGTGCTGGTCAACGGCGCCTACGGCGAGCGCATGGCCCGGCTGACCCGCATCATGGAACGGCCCCTGGCGGTGCTGGACTTCGGCGAGACCAGCCCGGTGGACCCGGCCCGGGTGGCCCAGGCCCTGGCCCAGGACCCGGACATCACCCACGTGGGCGTCATCCATTGCGAGACCAGCACCGGCATGCTGAACCCCCTGGAGGAGGTGGCCCGGGTGGTCCAGGCCGCCGGCCGCCGGCTGATCGTGGACGCCATGAGCTCGTTCGCGGTGCTGCCGCTGTCGGCCCGGCAGATCCGGTTCGACGCCGTGATCGCCTCCAGCAACAAGGGCCTGGAGGGGGTGCCCGGCATGGGCTTCGTCCTGGCGCGCCGCTCGGCCCTGCTGGAGGCCCAGGGCAGGTCGCATTCGCTGTCCCTGGACCTGCACGACCAGTACGTCTACCTGCTCAAGACCGGCCGCTGGCGCTTCACCCCGCCGACCCACGTGGTGGCGGCCCTGGGGGCGGCCCTGGACCAGTTCGACGCCGAAGGCGGCCGCGAGGGCAGGCTGGCCCGCTACCAGGCCAACTGCGCGCGGCTGCTGGCGGGCCTGGAGCGGCTCGGCCTCGAGCCGTTCCTGCCCCGGGCCCTCCAGGCGCCCATCATCGTCACCGTGTGCGCCCCGGACCACCCCGGCTACGCCTTCCCGGAACTCTACGACCGGGTCAAGGCGTCCGGCTTCATCCTCTACCCGGGCAAGCTGACCGAACTGGAGACTTTCCGGGTGGGCTGCATGGGCGCCATCGGCATCGCGGAAATCGATTCGGCGCTGGGCGCCATCGGCCAGGCGCTGGCCGCCATGGGCATCGTCCCGCAGCCGGTGCAGGAAGGGAGGGCGTGATGAACATTTCCAGACAGCAGGGCAGGGGCCCGGTGCAGGCGGTGATCTTCGACTGGGCCGGCACCATCGTCGACTACGGGTCCTTCGCCCCCACCAAGGTCCTGATCGAGGCGTTCTACGAGCGGGACGTGGCCGTGACCCTGGCCGAGGCGCGGGTGCCCATGGGCCTGCCCAAGTGGCACCACATCCAGGCCCTGGGCCGGCTTCCGGCCGTGGCCGAGCGCTGGCGGCAGCGCCACGGCGGCCCCATGGAGACCGCGGACGTGGACGCCCTCTACGCCCGCTTCATGCCGCTGCAGATCGAGTACATCGGCGAGTATTCCCGGCCGATCCCCGGCGCGATCGAAGTGATCGAGGGCCTGCGGGCGCGGGGTGTGCGCACCGGGTCCAGTTCCGGCTATCCCCGGGAGGTCATGGACAAGCTGGTGCCCATCGCCCGGGCGCAGGGCCTGGTGCTCGACCACAACCTGGCCGGGGACGACCTGAAGCCCGGCGGCCGGCCCGGCCCCTGGATGGCCCTGGCCAACGTGATCGAACTGGGGGCCCGGGACGTGGCCGCCTGCGTCAAGGTGGACGACACCGAGCCCGGGATCATCGAAGGGCTCTGCGCCGGCATGTGGACCGTGGGCATCTCCCTGTCCGGCAACGAGACCGGGTTGACCGAGGAGGAGGTCGAGGCGCTGCCCGAAGCCGAACGCCACGCCCGCCGGGACAAGGCGGCGGAGCGGCTGCTGGACTGGGGGGCGCACTACGTGATCGACACCGTGGCCGACCTGCCCCGGGTGCTGGCGCACATCGAGCAGCGGCTGGGCCAGGGCGAGCGCCCGTGAACGCCACCGCCGACGCGGTGGTGGTGGGCGCCGGGGTCGCCGGCTGCGCGGTGGCGTACCACCTGGCCCAGGCCGGCCTGAAGCCGCTGGTGCTGGAGCGCCGGGGCATCGCTCAGGCCGCCACCAGCCGCGCGGCGGGTCTGCTCACCCGGGCCCGGTCCCAGCCCAGCCTGGCCGCCCTGGTGCGCCAGACCTATGCCGATCTCGACCGGCTGGAGGCCGAGGACGGGCCCCTGGGCGTCCACCGCACCGGCAGCCTGCACGTGGCCGCCTCCAGGGCGGCCAAGCAGGCGCTCTGGGCGCTCATGGCCGGGGCCGCGGCCATGGGCGAGACGGTGCGCCCGATCCAGGCCCGTGAAGCTCTGGCGCAGGCGCCCTGGCTGCGCCTGGAGGGCGGCGAGGACATCTATTCCATGCCTGCGGACGCCTACGCCGACGGCTATGCCCTGGGCTCCGCCTATGCCCGGGCCGCCCGGGCGCAGGGCGCCCGGATCCAGGAAGGACTCGGGGTGGAGCAGATCCTCTGGGACGGGGCCCGGGTGACCGGGGTGCGGACCGCCCAGGGCGAGATCGCCGCGCCGGTGGTGGTGGACGCGGCCGGGGCCTGGGCCAATCTCCTGGCCCGCGGGGTCGGGGCGGCCATCCCCATGGCCCCGGTGCGCAGCCACTACTGGATCACGGGGCCGGATCCCCGCTTCCGGGGCCCCCAGCCGTTCGTGGTGCTGCCGGACGCCAGGGCCTACGCCCGGCCCGAGAGTGCCGGGCTGCTGGTGGGGTTCCGGGAGGCCCGGAGCCTCTGGCTGGATCCCAGGGAGCTCCCCGACGACCTGGCCGGCCACGCGGTGGCCGGGGACGGCGACGGCTGGGGCAGCCTGGAGGAGGGCGCGCCGGCCTTCCAGCGGTTCTTCCCGGCCTTCGGGGACCTGGCCATCGCCCACTATCTGTCGGGCTATTCCACCTACGTCCCGGACGGGATGCTCGCGGTGGGCCCGTTGCCGGGGGTGGCGGGCTTCTACTCCGGGGCGGGCTGCTGCGGCGGGGGCGTGGCCATGGCTGGCGGTATCGGCCGGGCCCTGGCCCAGCTCATCACCTCGGGGGCGGCCGAATTCGACCTGGCACCGCACGACCCGGGCCGTTTCGGGGCCGTGGACCCGTTCAGTCCCGAGTGGGGCCAGCGCTGCGCCGGAGCCCGGTCCGGCAAGACCTCAGGCTGATTCCGGAGCCAGCCAGCGGCGGATCTCCCGGGCGACCCAGGCCCCGTCGTCCAGCGGCAGGTCGTGGCCCGCGTCCGGGTGGACCGCCAGGGGGCAGCCCCACCTGCGGGCGATCTCCGCCGAGCAGCGGGGATCCACCAGCCCGTCCCGGGCCCCGGCCAGCACCAGGGCCGGCGCCGGGGCCCGCGCGGGGGCGCGGAACCGCGCTGCAGCCAGCAGCTGCCGGAAGGCATTGCCCGCACGCACCGGCCTGGCCCGGCGGATCGCGGTCCAGTCCTGGACCGCCTGGGGGTGGGCCCCGGGCCGTGCGCTGGTGAGGCCGAGCACCCTCCGCTCCCGCCCTTCCGCCGTGCGGTCCAGGAGGATCTCCAGCAGGGCAGGCCAGGCCCGGGGCCGCAGCCGACGCTGGACCGGACTGAAAGCGCCGAAGCTGGTGTTGATCAGGACGCAGCCTGCGATCTCGCCGGGATGGGCCTGCGCCCAGGCCGTGGCCACCATGGCGCCCAGGGATTCCCCCACCAGGATCCAGGGCGCCGGGGCGCCCGCCGCACGCTCCCGGCAGAACGCCGCCATCGCCGGAACGCTCCAGGGGCTTGCCAGGTTGTTGAGTTCGCCATTGCCCGGCAGTTCCAGCGGCAGCACCCGGTCGCCCGGGAATTCCGCCGCCAGCTCCCGCGGGAAGCTGCCCCAGTGCCGGGTTTCCCGGGTGAGGCCGCGCAGCAGGATCCAGGTGGTCATGGCGCGTCCTCCTGCAGTTCGGGGTACCACTGGGCCAGGGCGCCGAAGGCGTGGAACTCCGCCAGGTGCTCGATGGGCCTGCGGGTGTGGGCGTAGGGGAACCAGATCCGGTCCCGGGCGCCGAAGCCGGAGTGGCAGTCCAGGCTCACGCTGAACCGGCGGGGCAGCAGCTCGAGGGAGACGATCTCGCACACGGCCCGGTTCTCCGTTTCCATGGGCCGGTCCGGCCCGCCGCGGAACCAGGGCAGGTTCGGGCTGATCCGCTGGCCGCCCAGCAGCCACGGCACCTTTTCCGCCGAATCCACCGGCGCGTTGCGCATCAGATCGACCCCGTTGGGGTTGGCCCGGGTGCCGCGCAGCATCCCGCCAGGGTTCACCAGCGGCACGAACACCAGCCGCACCGTCTCCAGCTGCCGGTGCAAGGTCGTGTCCCAGGCCAGGCGCCCGCACAGGTTCCGAAGGTAGGCCAGCACCACCTCGGCGCCGATCAGCTCCAGGCCGTGGAAACCGCCGAAGAAGCCCACCGCGGGGAGGTCCGGATCGGGGTTGCCCAGGCTCACCGTCAGGACCGGCATGCGCTGGCCCAGGCAGTCCACCTCGCCGAGGGTGCGGGTCTGCAAATGGCTCCCCCCCGTATCGATGATCCTCGCCAGGTCGTCGAGGTGATGCAGGCGCTTCATGGCGTTGAGTATAGGGCAGCCATGGAACGCTCCAAGCCCTGGGCGGAACTTCCGTGTGCCGTCACCTGGACTTCACCCCGGCTTGCCGGCGCCGTCACATGAGGGGCCTATATTTTCCCAATCCCTGGAGGCAGACCATGCCCAAGACTTCCCGCCGGTTCCAGCTGGTCTCCCTCGCGGCGCTCGGCGGCGCGCTGGTCTGGGGCGCGGTGGAACTGTGCTCGCTGCAGGTGGCGCGGCTCACCGGGCGGTTCTGGAGCCAGCGCGCCTAGCAGGCGTAGCGGAGCTTGTTCCGCGTACGCCTGCTTGTGCCAGGAACGGGCGCTCCGTCCTGCGAAGGCCGGGCGGTGCTAGGATCACCTGTTCCGCAAAATGAAAAAGTGGGTCTCCGTGCTGGAAGGACTTATGCAGACTCTGAACTATAATTAAATAATATTAGCGATGCCCGCCAAGGCCCCTCCGCCCACCCTCACCCTGTTCTCCCTGGCCGCCCTGGTGGTGGCCAACATGATCGGCACCGGGGTGTTCACCAGCCTGGGGTTCATGCTGGTGTCGATCCGCTCGGGCCTGCTGATCCTGGCGCTCTGGGCCGGGGGCGGCCTCTGCGCCTTGTGCGGGGCGCTGTGCTACGCGGAGCTGGGCACCATCTACCGCCGGTCCGGCGGCGAGTACACCTTCCTGAGCCGGATCTACGCCCGGCCGGTGGGATTCCTGGCGGGCTGGGTCTCGGTCACCGCCGGCTTCGCCGCGCCGGTGGCCCTGGCGGCCATGGCGCTGGGCAGCTGCGCCCGCCGGATCCTGCCCTGGATCCATCCCGGGCTGCTGGCCCAGGCGGCCATCGCCGGCACCACCCTGCTGCACCTGCTGGCCCCGCGGATCGGCCTGCGGTTCCAGAACGGCTTCACGGTCCTGAAGGTGATGATCATCCTGGCGCTGATCGGCGCCGGCGGCTGCTGCGCCCCGGCGGGCGACGCCGGGTTCGCGATCAGGGCGGAGGACCTGCGCCAGGCGGCCAGCGCGCCCTTCGCCATCGCCCTGGTGTTCGTGATGTACGCCTACTCCGGCTGGAATGCTTCCACCTACGTGGCCTCGGAGAGCGAGGACCCGGTGCGCGACCTGCCCCGGTCGCTGGTGCTGGGGACCCTGGCGGTGACCCTGCTGTACGTGGGGCTGCACTGGGCGTTCCTGCGCGCCACCCCCGTGGCCCGGCTGGCGGGCCAGACCGAGGCCGGCCTGATCGCCGCCGAGCACATCCTGGGCCCGGCCCTGGCCCGCTGGATGGGCGCCGCCATCGGGCTGCTGCTGGTGTCGACGGTGAGCGCCATGGTCTGGATCGGGCCCCGGGTGATCCAGGCCATGGCCGGGGACTACCCGGCGTTCGGGCCGCTGGCGGTGGATTCCACCCGGGGCGTGCCGGCCCGGGCCATGCTGTTCCAGGGCGCGCTGTCGATGCTGTTCATCGCCACCGGCAGCTACGCCCGGGTGCTGGTGTACGCCCAGTTCTCCCTGCTCCTTTGCACCCTGCTGGCGGCCCTGGGGGTGGTGGTGCTGCGCTGGACCCGGCCGGACCTGCCCCGGCCCTGCCGGACCTGGGGCTACCCCCTGACCCCGGCGGTGTTCTGCGCGGTCACCCTGTGGATGCTGGTCTACGTGGTGCGGGTGCATCCGCTGGAATCGTGGCTTGGATTGGCCACCCTGCTCGCCGGGCTGGGGGTGTACTGGCTTACCGGTCGGACCAGTGCAGCTTCTCCTGGAGCAGCCGGAAGAACGAAAAGCTCTCGTCCTGGAGCAGGGTGATGGTCTTGTCGGATTTCCGGAACTCCACCCGGTCCCCGGCCAGCAGGCCCAGCTCCAGTTGCCCGTCCAGGGACAGGTGGGCGTCCTCGGCGTGCACCAGGGTGATCGCCACCGGCAGGTGGCCGGGCACCACGATGGGGCGCAGGGTGAGCGAGTGGGGGCAGATGGCCGAGATCACCAGGGCGTCGAGCGCCGGGTGCAGGATCGGCCCGCCGGCGGACAGGGAATAGGCGGTGGACCCGGTGGGAGAGGCCACGATGATGCCGTCGGCCTTGAGGTGGGCGGCGGCGTCGCCGTCGATCTGGATCCGGAACTCCATCAGCCGGGCCACCATGCCCTTCTCCACAACGGCGTCGTTGAGCACCGGCCGGCCGGGCAGCACCTCGGTGCCGCGCACCACCCGGGTGTCGATCATGGAGCGGGTCTCGGCCTTGAAATGGCCCTGGAAGTAGGACTCCACGACCTCCGCGGCGTGTTCGGAGGGATGCGAGGTGAGGAAGCCCAGGGAGCCCAGGTTAACGCCCAGCAGCGGGACGCCCCGCACCCCCACGTGCCGCGCGGCGGTGAGCAGGGTGCCGTCCCCGCCCAGCGCCAGGCAGAGCTCAGGCTGGCCCTGGGCGGCGCCGTACTGGGGATCCCCGGAAAAGGCCGCTTCGGGCAGGCCGGCCGCCAGCCAGGCTGACCGGATCTTGGGGTGGGCGACCACGTTCCAGCCCCGGTCCAGGAACGGCGGAACCGTCTGCCGCAGGCAGTTGGCGAGCCAGGTGGACCTTGATTTCGCCACAATAACGAGGGTGGGTCGCGACATGACCTTAGGTTAACCTGGGTGGATGGCAATCAAGTCACAAACCCCGCGGAAAACCCGACATCGCGGCGCGAGCCCCCTGCGCTGGATGGTGTGGACGGTGCTCGGCCTGGCGGTGGCCGGAGCGGCCGCCCTGGCGGTGGCCTGGTCGGTGATGTCCCGGGACGTGGACAGCTTCCTGACCTACTTCGCCCTGCGGGTGCCCAAGACCATCACCAAGGTGCTGGACCGCAACGGCGACGTCATCGGCGTGTTCGCCGAGGAGAACCGGGTGGTCATCCCGTTCGGCGACATCCCCCGGGCCTTCGTGGGCGCGGTCATCGCCACCGAGGACTCCGATTTCATGAACCACAGCGGCATCTCGCCCCGGGGTGTGCTGCGCGCGGGCTTCAACTTCGTGACCAGCTTCGGCCAGCGCCGGGAGGGCGCCTCCACCCTCACCATGCAGCTGGTGCGCACGGTCACCGCCAAGCGCCAGCGGCGGCTCGACCGCAAGCTCAAGGAGATCATCCTGGCGCTCAAGCTGGAGAAGGCCTACACCAAGAAGCAGATCTTCGAGTCGTACGCCAACGAGGTCTACTTCGGCGGCGGCCGCTACGGCATCGAGGCGGCGTCCCAGTTCTACTTCGGCAAGAGCGCGCCGCAATTGAGCGTGGAGGAGTGCGCCCTGCTGGCCGGCCTGGTGCAGAACCCGAACTGGTACAACCCCTACAACCCCGATCCCAAGGCCCGGGCCGCCGCCAGGGCCCGGCGCGACCATGTGCTGCGGCGCATGGCCGCCGAAGGCTACCTGAAGCCGAGCGACGTCAAGGCCTTCACCGACCGGCCGATCCGGCTGGCCCGGGAGAACGCCCAGGAGGACGCGGTGGCCCCCTACGCCGTGGAGGAGGTGCGCAAGTATCTGTACGAGAAGTACGGCAGCGCCCGGGTGCTGGAAGGCGGCCTGGAGGTGACCACCACCATCGACTCGGTCTGGCAGACCGCCGCCAACGACGCGGTGCGCGCCGGACTGCGAGCCGTGGACCGGCGGCGCGGCTTCCGCAAGGAGGGCGTGCAGTTCGTCGACAACCCCGAAACCACCCAGCTGCCCGGCTGGAACCGGTTCTTCGAGGAGGGGGATTCGGTGCGGGGCGTCATCCAGGGCTGGAAGCCCGGCGCGGCCGACGTGCGCATCGGCAAGCAGGTGCTGACCGTGCCCGACACCGCCTTCTCCTGGGCCGGCCGGAACATCCGCACCCTGCTGCCCCGGGGCGCGGCGCCGCTGTTCACGGTCAAGGCGAGCGGGGAGGACGGAGTGCCCACCCGGCTGGAGCTGGACCAGGAGCCGGAGGTCGAAGGGGCCCTGCTGGGCGTGGAGCCCCAGACCGGGGAGATCCGGGCCATGGTCGGCGGCTATGATTTCAAGCGCTCCAAGTTCAACCGATCATTCCAGGCCGAGCGCCAGGTCGGCTCGACCATGAAGGCGTTCGTCTACGGCGCCGCCTTCACCCAGGGCAGGACCCCCGCCACCATGGTGGCGGACGTGCCCACCCGGTTCACCTTCGACACGACGATCTACGAACCCAAGAACTACGAGCGGGACTTCTGGGGGCCCATCCCGATCTGGGAGGCCATCCGCGATTCCCGCAACGTGCCTGCGGTGCGCACCCTGTCGGCCACCGGCATCGACAATGTCGTCGCCTATGCCCAGGCCGCCGGGGTCGGCGGCAGGATCATCCCCTATCCCAGCCTGGCCCTGGGCGCCTCGGACCTCACCCTGAAGGACCTGGTGCGGGGCTACGGCACCTTCGCCAACGGCGGCCGGCAGGCGCCGCCCCCGTTCCTGATCAAGAAGATCGTCGACCGCTCCGGCCGGGTGCTGGAGGCCCACGACGGCGCCCCCGGCGACCAGGTGGTGGAGCCCATGAGCAACTACCAGCTCATCCAGTGCCTTCAGGGCGTGGCCCAGCGCGGCACCGGCGCCCGCGCCAACGAGCTGGGCTGGCCCCTGGCCGGCAAGACCGGCACCACCGACGACCACACCGACTGCTGGTTCGTGGGCTTCTCCACCCGCATCGCCTGCGGGGTCTGGGTGGGCCTGGACGCCAAGAAGACCATTTTCCCGGGCGCCGACGGCGCCAAGGTGGCGCTGCCCATCTGGGTGGACTTCATGAAGACCGCCCTGGCCGGCACCCCCAAGGAGGAGTTCCCGGTGCCGGACGGCATGGAGTGGGCCGACATCGACCGCTACACAGGCCTGGTCGCCACCAGCGCCACCCAGCCCGCCGATGTGCTCCGGCTGGCCTTCAAGCCCGGCACCGCGCCGAAGACCCCCAGCACCGGCGAGACCATCCAGGCGGTGAAGGAGGCCCGGGACCGCGCCCACACCCAGCCGGTGGAAAACCTGGCCTGGGGGACCAGCCCGTCCCAGGCGCTGGAGACGCCGGCCCGGGCGCCCGGGGATCCGAGGAAGGTGGTGGATCCCAACCTCTAGTAGAGTGATTCTAATATAATATTGCAAAATATGTTCTCAGGCATTCTGCTTGCCTTGATAGGCTTCCGCTGGATTGGGGCTTCTCCAGAAGGAGTTCTGGTGAACATTCTACCTAAGCCATTTCAGCTTTTATCCCTTTTCATCCCCGTTCATCCCCTTCATCCCCGTCGAAAATGTCTTCGGGTGTGGCGGCAGATATGGGAAGGGGAGGTTGTCATGGCCATCCAGGACCCACTAACCGGATTAATCATCGGCTGTTGCTTCCGGGTGGCTGATGAGTGACCTGCCTCTTGGTCAATTTCGGCAGGGCCAAAATCCAGGTCCGTCGCTTGAGCATGAGCCCGTGGACGGGAGGCGATGTGGACTTGAAGGTAGATGAGTTCCAGTAACTTGCACTCCGTTTGCCGCAGCGGTTTTTCGACGGGGATGAAGGGGATGAACGGGGATGAATGGGATAAAAGAAGAAAAAAATATCTTTATGACACCGTCTCTTCTTCCGGCTTCTGGCGCCACCTGAATCCGACTGGTTCAGCATTGAGGTCCTGGAGGTAGAGCATGATCCGGACCTTCAGTTCGGCTTTCGAAGCCACCCGGATCCCACTGAGGATGGTCTTGGTCATCTTCCCGAAAAAGACTTCCACCAGATTCCGCATCAAGAACGAGCTTGGCCCGTATGGGTGTGCGTCCCATGTAACTTCCGCTGACCTACCTATAAGCGCAAGTCATCGGAAATTTTCTGAAATGTTATTTTAGAATCATTCCGCTAGCTCAGGCCAGGATATCGATTGAGCCGTACTTCGGCCCGCCCGCCCCCGTGGGCGAAAACAGGGCGCTGGCCGCCTTCTGCTGGGCCAGCAGCTGGATGGCCTGCTGGTTGCCGGCCAGCGCCTGCTGGGTCAGTTCGTAGGTCGGCTCCTCCAGGAGCTGGGTCAGGGTCGGCTGGGCCGGAAGGGCCGATGCCGCGGGCGTGGCCGCCTGCGATCGAGCCACGCTGGGGGTCGCCTGGGTGATCAACGGACTGCCTGTGACATTCAGGACCGAAGCCATGGGTCACCTCCTGGTCCGGTCAAAGCATACGCCCTCGTCCGGCCGGATGGGGAAAATCCGGCCGGACGGGGGGACCCCGGTCAGTCCTGGCCGCGCTTTTTCGGCGCGGCCGGAGCGGCGTCCCAGCGCTTCTTGGCCGGCTCGAAGGCCTTCTTCGGCTTGTCCACCCAGGGCCTCGCGGGCCGGTCCTCGCGCCGGAACGGCGGCTTCTGCCCGGGGGTCCAGCCGGCCTTCTCGCCGGGCCGGGGCTTGAACGGGCGCTTCTCGGCGGAGTACTCCTGCTTGGGCGAATCCGGGATGTCGTAGCCGTCCTGGGCGGTGCCCACGACCATGGACAGCAGGGCCGCCACCAGGGACGGGGCGTCCCGCTCGGCCAGCAGCCGCCCCGCGGTCTCCAGGAACTGCGGGGCCTCCACCCCGGCGATCCGCTCGGCCAGCTTGCGGGCCCGGGTCTCGCGGATCTCGGCCTGGGTGGGCAGCGCCCGCCAGTCCAGCTTGAGCCCGCCGCGCCGGCTCCAGGCCAGCAGGATCCTCGACTCCTTGAAGTTCACCAGGGCCAGGGAGGCGCCCTTGGCGCCGGCGCGGCCGGTGCGGCCCGAGCGGTGGATGTAGCTCTCCATCTGGGTGGGGATGCCCATGTGCACCACCAGCGGCATGGCTTCCACGTCGATGCCCCGGGCGGCCACGTCGGTGGCCACCAGGTAGCGCAGCTTGCCTTCCTTGAACAGACCCATGATCCGGTTCCGGCTCTGCTGGCTCAGGTCGCCGTGCAGGCAGTCGGCGGACAGGCCGGCGTCGCGCAGGGACTGGGCCACGGTCTCGGTGGTGACCTTCATCTTGGTGAAGATCAGCGCCGAGGACGGGTCGTCGGCCAGCAGGAAGTTCACCAGGGCCTTGGTGTGCAGATGGTCGGCCACCAGGCAGGGGGTGTGCTCGATGTCGGCGTGCTGGGAGGTGCCCTCCACCTGGCTGTGGTTGATCCGGTGCGGGTTCTTCAGGAACCGCTTGGCCAGGCTGGCGATGGGCGCGGGCAGGGTGGCGGAGAACAGGAAGGTCTGGGGCCCGGGCGGCACGCCGGACAGGATCTTCTCCACGTCCTCCAGGAAGCCCATGTTGAGCATCTCGTCGCACTCGTCCAGCACCACCATGGCGACCCCGGACAGGTCCAGGGTGCCGCGGTCCAGATGGTCCTGGACCCGGCCCGGCGTGCCGACCACCACCCGCGCGCCGTACTTCAGCGCCTTGAGCTGCGGGGCGTAGCCCAGCCCGCCCACCAGCAGGGCGATCTCCAGCCGGGGCATGACGCTCATGAGCTCTTCGCCCACCTGCTGGGCCAGTTCCCGGGTGGGGGTCAGGATGATCGCCTGGGGCCGCTTGTCCTCGCTGAGCCGGTGCATGAGCGGCAGGCCGAAGGCCAGGGTCTTGCCCGACCCGGTGCGGCTCTGCACCAGCAGGTCGCGGCCTTCGAGGCCGGGCTGGAATGATTCCGCCTGGACCGGGGTGGGGGTGGTGAAGCCACGGCGGGCCAGCGCGGACAGGAACGGTTCCGTGCAGCCCAGGGCTGCGAAGGTATCAAAGGTCAAGATGTCTCCCGGGGCGCCGCCGGATCATCGGTGCTGAACTGCGCCTTCCGGATCTTGCCCAAACATCCAGCTTCCCATGCATTCCGCTGGAATCCAAGCGCTAATTCCTATGTGGGGGGACCTCCCGCTCGCGCCGCTCGCTCTGCTTCCCCCCACACCCCCACTCCATGCCTGGGCGGAGCCCGGACATGGAGTCTAGTAGCGTGCCCCGTCCCGGCGGGCTTCCCGCAGGGTCTCCCGGATCCGGTTCTGGATCTCCTCCACCAGCAGGATCATCCGGGCCTGCTGGGCCGGGGTGAGCGAGCGCAGGATGTCCGCCTCGAAGCCGCGCTTGGCCTCGTCCTGCTGCTGGCGCAGGCCCAGGAACTGGTCAACCAGCGGCTTGACCCGGGCGCCCTTCTCGTCTTCGCTGCCCGGGCCGATCAGGATCTGGTTGAACTGCGCCCGCAGCTGGAGCATCTGCCGGCCCCGGCCGATGAACTCCCGGTCCCACCGCCCCCAGCGCTCGGCCAGCGCCCTGGCCCGGTCCTCCGGCAGGCCCAGCTCCTGCTGGATCCTTGTCGCGCGCATCTGGAAGAACTGCGCGAGGATGCGCCCTTCCTGCGGCCCCTGTGCCGGGCCCTGGGGCGGCTCCTGCTGGGCCACCAGCGCGGCGGAAACAGCGAGCATCAGGATGGGCTTGAGCATGAGCGACTCCGGTGGGCCAGGTTCAGGGTTGGGCTTCCTGGCCGCCCACCCGCTGGATCAGCTGGTGGGCCTGCTCGGGACTCAGATTGGGCAGCTGGGCGTAATCCTCTTCCCCTTCCAGGAACGGCGTGTCGGGCAGGGTCTCGTGGCTGTCCGCGGCGGGCTGGACCAGGGTGGCCTCCACCAGCGGTTCGCGGTTGGCCCGGCCGGCCCAGAAGCCGCCGATCCCCACCGCCAGCAGCAGCGCCGCGGCCAGGGCCCACAGGGCGAGGTGGGGCCGGAGCCGCCGGGGGCCGGCCGGCAGCTTGCTGACGATCCGGTCCGGCAGGCGTTCGAAATAGCCGGCCGGGGCCTGGGCCACGGCCTCCTCCTGGGCCAGCCAGGCGACCCGGGCTTCGGCGCAGGCCAGGCAGCCGCGCACATGCGCGGCGGTGGCTTCGGACAGGTCCAGGGGGTCCTGTTCGATCTCGGCCAGGGCGCGCCGGCAGGGTTCCGGGATAGTGGGGAATTGTCCTTTCATGGCCGCACTCCTCTGACCAGCTGGGAAAGGTTCTGGATCGCGTGGAAGATATGGGCCTTGACGCTGCCGACGGAAATGTCCATCTCCCGGGCAATTTCTTCGTATTTCCAGTCATTCTGGATCTTCAGCATCAGCGCCTGCTTCTGCCGCTGGGGCAGGCGGGGCAGGGCCTCCCGCAGCAGCCGGCGGGATTCCTGGTCCAGCAGGGCGGTCATCTGGTTGCCCTCCACCCGCAGCGCCAGATGCTCCTGGCCGTCCTCGCCGCCGTCCAAGCTCTCGTGGCCGGTGCGCTTGCGGGCGAGGAAGTTCAGGGCCTGGCGGGTGGTGATGGTGATCAGCCAGGTGCGGAAGGACGATTCGAAGCGGAACCCCGGCAGCGCCCGGAACACCCGGAGGAAGGTCTCCTGGACCACATCATCGGCGTCCAGGTGGTTCTTGAGGATGGCGAAGGCCTTGCCGTACACGTCCCGCTGGAAGCGCTCCACCAGCAGGCCGAAGGCCGCCTGATCGCCCGCCTGGGCCGCCACCACCCAGGTCAGGACCTCGGGCGCATGGTAGGGAGAATCGCTGACCGTCGTCTCCATCAACCTCTCGTCATCTTGCGGGATCGAAAGCGCTATCATCATGGGCTCGCTGGGAAAAGACAAGAGAAAGCCGGGTTCGGCTTCTGTGGGGTAGACCCCGGGGGCTTCCCTCGGGTTGAATGGAAGTTCGAAGATTGGAGCAGGCCATGGTCAAATCGAGAAGCCGCATCTACCCGCTGCTGACGGCGGACCAGATCCGGGACCGGGTCCGGGAACTGGGCGAGCAGATCACCCGGGACTACGAAGGCAAGGACCTGGTGGTGATCGGCCTGCTCAACGGGGTCTACCCGTTCTTCGCCGACCTCACCCGGGCCATCGACCTGGACCTGGACGTCAACTTCATGCGCGTGGCCAGCTACGGCGGCGGCCTGGAGAGCACCGGGGAAGTGAAGATCCTGTTCGATGTGGACAAGTCCATCCGGGGCCGGCACGCCCTGGTGGTGGAGGACATCGTCGACACCGGGCTGACCCTGTTCAAGGTGCGCAAACTGCTCCTGGACCGCGACCCGGCCAGCCTGCGCATCTGCACCCTGCTGGACAAGCCCAGCCGGCGCCGGGTGGAGGTGCCGGTGGACTATGTCGGCTTCCCCATCGAGGACCACTTCGTGGTGGGCTACGGCCTGGACCTGGAGGGGATCTACCGCAATCTCCCGTACGTCGGCATCTACAACCCCGCCTGATGGCGCCCTTCCGGTCCCCCTTCCGCCGCCTCGGGGCGCTGGCCCTGGGCGCGGCGCTCCTGGCTCCCGGCTGCGCCTACCACCGGCTGGACAGCCGGCCTCACCCGTCCGCCTGGCTGGTGAAGGGGGAGACCGTGCGCATCGGCAGCTTCGAGAACCACACCCCGCGCCTGGGCGCCGAGGAACTGTTCCGCAAGGCCCTGGAGAACCGCATCGTGGCGGCCTCGCCGTGGCGGCTGGTGCCGCCTTCGGCCAGTTCCCGCTGGGTGCTCCAGGCGACCCTGGAGCGCTACGAAGTGCGGCCGCTGGGGCTGTCCCTGGGCACCGCGGCCAATCCGGGCTCGGCCGGCAGCGCCAGCCGGATCGAAGTGCTCGTCGCCGCCTCGGTGAAGCTGGTGGACGGGGTCACCGGCGACGTGATCATCGCCCGGCCCAGCCTGACCTTCTCCAACCAGTACCGGGTGGACCAGAACTTCGCCAGCTTCGACAACCAGGAACTGCGCGTGCTGGGCACCCTGGCCGACGATTTCGCCGAGAGCTTCCTCACCCAGCTGCTGGAAGGGAGCGACTGACATGGCCCTGCCCGAAGCCTGGCTGGAATCCCGCTACGCCCTGGTGCACGGGGAGGACAGCGACGGCCGGCGCGCCGCGGTGGAAGCCTGGAAGGCGGTCCACGTGGACCCGGAATGGGAGGTGTTCTCCTTCACCGTCTGCGCCGAGGGCTGCCCGTGGGCCGAGGTGCTCAACGCCCTGCGCGAATCGGCCCCCCTGGGGGCGGACCGGGTGGTGCTGGTGCCCCAGGCGGACAACCTGCTGGAGAAGGCCAGCACCCTCCCCCCGGCGGTCAAGGCGGCGCTGCAGGCCCCGCTTCCCGGCACCCGGCTGCTGCTGGTGGCCCGCGGCGCCCTGTCCGCCGGTTCCGGCAAGATCCTGGGCGCCAAGCCCTTCAGCGAATGGACCCAGCAGGGCAGGGTGCTCAAGGTGGGCGGCCTGGACCCCAAGGAGGCCGCCGGCTGGGTGGAGGCCACCGCCGCTGCCATGGGCCTGGGCCTGGACCCGGGCGTGGCCGCGCGCATCGCCGCCCGCCTGGGCGGCAACCCCGGGATCCTCCGCCGGACTTTGGAAGTGCTGGGACTGCTCACTGACGGCCGGAACATCAGCCTCGCCCACGTGGACCAGGCGACCTTCCGGCTGGGCGAGCAGAACCTGTTCGCCTGGACCAAGGCCTGGCAGGGCGGCGCCATTCCGGCCGGTCTGCAGACCCTGCGCCTTGCCCTGGAGGACGACCCCTCCAGCGGCGGTCCGCTGATGCTGCTGGGCCAGGCCCGGCGGGAAGTGGAGCGGCTGTGCCGGCTGGCCGAGGCCCGGCGGCTCGGCCAGAAAGGCGCCGACCTGGCCGCGGCCCTGGGCCTGAATCCGCGCCAGGCCTTCCTGCTGGACGGCTACGTCCGGGTCCTGGGCCGGATCGGCCCCGAGGGCGCCCTGCGCCTGCTCTCCCTGGTGAACCAGACCGACCTCGATCTCAAGGGCCAATCCCTCTCTCGTAGCCCGACCCCGCTGGTGAACCTGACCGTGGCCCTCTGCCGGGCCTGGGCCCCGTAGGGCCCCAGGCCCGGCAGAGGCGGGTCCCCACAATGTGTCGCCGCAGTGTCGGCGCGGCTGGCGCGCGCCTCGCCTGCGGCGTAACGGCGGTAGACAACGGTACGTGGCCCATTGGCGAGATCCGGCCCTGACAGGTCCCGGGACGTTGCGTGTTCGAACATTTATTTGCCTGTCGGTTGATAACTCCTGCTGATAACTCCTGCCCATGACCCCGGGCAAGGCATGAATCGCCAGGGACCTGTCGGGGGAGTCATCAGGCCAGTGGGACACGACCCATGGGCAGAATCCGCAACGCCGCAGGCGAGGCGCGCGCCAGCCGCGCCGACACTGCGGCGGAGACGGGCGCGAAACGGGGACGCGGAGGGCGACAATTTCTTGCCCTTTTGGGATTTCGGATCGAATCTTACTGAATAACGTACGGGGGTTCCATGCCTTCCTGCCCGATGCCCGACCTCACGCCCATGGCCACGGTGGAAGCCCGGTCGGTCCTGCCCCTGGACTGGAAGGCCGACCTGGCCAGCCCGGCGACCCTGGATTTGACCCTGGCGGTGACTGAACTGATCCGGCGCACCACCAGCCGGATGCCCGAGGACATCATCCAGGCCCTGGTGGCGGCCCGCAATGCCGAGCAGGAGCACTCCCGCGCCGCCAACACCCTGGACACCATGCTGGAGAACATCACCCTGGCCGATGACCACGTGGCGCCGCTGTGCCAGGACACCGGCACGGTGATCTTCTGGGTGCGGCACCCCTTCGGCGTGTCCCAGCGGCGGCTCCGGGAGCAGATCCGGGCCGCGGTGCGGGAATGCACCAGCCGGTCCTGGCTGCGGCCCAACTGCGTGGAGGCGCTCAGCGGCAGGAACCCCGGGAACAACATGGACCCCTTCGGCGAAGGCCACCCGGTGATCCACTTCGAGGAGCGGGAGGAACCCGGCATCGAGGTGGCGGTGATGCTCAAGGGCGGCGGCTGCGAGAACGTCGGCGCCCAGTACCGCCTGCCGGACGCGGCCATCGGCGCCGGCCGCGACCTGTCCGGGGTGCGCAAGTGCGTCATCGACGCGGTCACCAAGGCCCAGGGCCAGGGCTGCTCGCCGGGAATCCTGGGGGTGGCCATCGGCGGCGACCGGGTCACCGGCTACGAGAAGAGCAAGGAGGTGATCCTGCGCAAGCTGGGCACCGCCAATCCGGACCCCAAGCTGGACGCCCTGGAGCGCCGGCTCATGGAGGACCTGAACTCCCTGGGCGTCGGGCCCATGGGCTACGGCGGCCGCACCACCGCCCTGGGCGTGCTGATCGCGGAGATGTTCCGCCACCCGGCCAGCTTCTTCGTGAGCATCAGCTACATGTGCTGGTCCTCCCGGCGCATGGAACTGAAGCTGGACGCCTCCGGCCGGCCCAGCTTCAACTGACCTCATTCCAGGGAGAGACCCCATGAAGCGCATCACCACTCCCATTTCCGAAGCCGACATCCGCGACCTGCGGGTGGGCGACGAAGTCCTGCTCAGCGGCCGGGTGGTGCTGTCCCGGGACATCGGCCACAAGTTCATGGTCGAGCACAAGCCCGAGTGGCTCAAGCCGCTGCTGCACGAGGCTGTGATCTACCACTGCGGCCCGGTGGTGGCCCAGCACCCGGACGGCCACTGGTCGTTCGTGGCCGCCGGCCCCACCACCAGCATCCGCGAAGAGCCCTACCAGGCGGAGGTGCTGGAGACCTACACCGTGCGCGGCGTCATCGGCAAGGGCGGCATGGGCCGGAAGACCTCCGACGGCCTGGGCAAGGTGGGCGCCTGCTACTTCCACGCCACCGGCGGCGCCGGGGCGCTGCTGGCCGAGCGGGTCAAGCGGGTGGTGGACGTGAAGATGCTCGAGGAGTTCGGCAGCCCCGAGGCGTTCTGGGTGATCGAGGTGGAGGACTTCCCGCTGGTGGTCACCATGGACAGCCATGGCGGCAGCCTGCACGAGGAAGTCGCCCGGACCAGCCAGGATCGGGCCAAGGAGCTGATGAGCCAGAAGTAGCGGCGCCCGCCCGGCCCAGCCGCTAATCTGTTTCGATGACTCCGACCAGCTACAGCCTCCTCGGCCGCCAACTGGCCGCCTCCCTCGCCCAGTTCCTGGAACCCGCCGAAGCCCAGGCCGAAAGCCGCTGCTGGCTGGAGGAGGGCCTCGGCCGCTCCCGCTCCTGGCTGGTGGCCCACGGCGGCGATCTGGTGCCCCCGGAGGAGGCCGCCCAGGTAGACGCATGGCTGGAACGACGGCGCCTGGGCGAACCCTGGGCCTACCTCCTGGGCTGGGCCCCGTTCCGCGGCCGGCGCTTCCGGGTCACCCCCGACACCCTGATCCCCCGCCCCGAGACCGAAATGGTGCTGGAGGCGGCCCTGGACCTGGGCCGGCGGCTGAACGTGCTGCACGCCTGCGATATCGGCACCGGAACGGGGATCCTGGCGGTCTGCATGGCCCTGGAGACAGACTGGGACGTGGTCGCCACCGACCTGAGCCCGGCCGCCCTGGCGGTGGCCCGGGACAACGCCGCCCGGCTGGGCGCCCGGGTCCGCTTCGCCCAGGGCGATCTGCTGGCCGCGGTGAACGATCCGGTGGGGCTGGTGGTGTCCAACCCGCCCTACGTGGACCCTGCCGACGAGCCCACCCTGCAGCGGGAACTGGCCTTCGAGCCCCGGAGCGCGCTGTTCGCCGCCGACCGGGGGCTGGCCCTGGCCACCGAGCTGCTTCATCAGGCCTTCCGCCGCTCGGCCCCCGGCTGCGTGCTGGAGATCGGCGCGGGGCAGGGGCCGGAACTCCAGGCCCGGGCCCGGGCCGTGGGCTGGAAGCGGGTCGGGGTGCACCAGGACCTGGCCGGCCACGACCGGATCCTGATGGCTGTGCAGTAGCCGGAATCATGAATGGCACGACCCCTGCTGAATAGCCCAGGTGGAGGCGCGCGATGCGGTATATTTTGCCCATAGCACTGGGAATCATGGCACTGGGATGCTCCCTGCCCGATGCCCACGACCCCACCCTCGGCAAGAAGCCCAAGATCCCCTATGAAGAGGAAGCCATCACCCAGACCCCCCTGTCCGACGGTTCGCTCTGGCAGGACCGGATGATGGTCTCCGATCTGCGGGCCCGCAGGCTCAACGACCTGGTGACCATCCGCATCATCGAAGCCACCAACGCCACCGTCAAGGGCGACCTGACCACCAGCCGGGTGGGATCCAACAAGCTGAGCGGGACCGGCTTCCTGGGCCGGGTCGCGACCCTGGGCATCGGCGCCGGCGCCCCGGCGGGCGACAGCCCCACCACCTCCACCGCCAACAGCTTCAAGGGGGCCGGCAACACCGACCGCAGCGCGGTGTTCACCACCACCATCACCGCCCGGGTGGTCAAGGTGCTGGGCAACGGCAACCTGGTGTTCGAAGGGTTCCGGGACATCCAGCTGAACAACGAGACCCAGCGGCTCTACGTCGCCGGGATGGTCAATCCGGTCAACCTGGACGTGAACAACAGCATCAACTCCGGACAGGTGGCGGAACTCAAAGTGGGCTACGGCGGCCAGGGCGTGATCGACGAGACCACCAAGCCCGGCTACATCAGCCGCCTGCTGAACTTCATCTGGCCCTTCTGAGGTGCCCCCCATGCGCATCCTGATCCTGCTGCTCTCGGCCCTGTCCCTGTTCGGCGCCGCCACCGCGGACACCAAGAGCGACCACCTGGAGGTCCGGCTGCGGGAGATCGCCGACCTGCAGGGGGTCCGGGGCAACCAGCTCATGGGCTACGGCCTGGTGGTCGGGCTCAAGGGCACCGGCGACACCACCCAGGCCAAGTTCACCGCCCAGACTCTGGCCAACCTCCTGGGCCGGCAGGGCGTCAACATCGCCCCGTCCAATGTCCTGGTCAAGAACGTGGCCGCGGTGATCGTCACCGCCGAACTGCCGGCCTTCGCCCGGCCCGGCCAGAAGATCGACGTGACCGTGAGCTCCACCGGGGACGCCGCGTCCCTGGCCGGCGGCACCCTGCTCATGTCAGCCCTGCAGGGGCCCGACACCCAGGTCTACGCCGTGGCCCAGGGGTCGGTCCTGGTCGGCGGGTTCTCCGCCGCCGCCGGCGGCGCCTCGGTGGTCAAGAACCACCCCACCGCCGGCCGGATCCCCGACGGCGGCCTGGTGGAGCGGGAAGTCGCCGGCGCCTTCAACGACCACAAGGTGCTGCGCTACAGCCTCCAGGACGAGGATTTCACCACGGCGGTGCGGGTAGTCCACGCCATCAACCAGGAACTGGGCGAGCCCGCGGCCAGGGCCCTGGACGGGCGCACCGTGGAAGTGGGCATCCCCCCGGAATTCCAGGGCCGGCTGGTGGAAATGGTGGCCAGGCTGGAGAACCTGCCCATCCAGACCCAGATCCGGGCCAGGGTGGTGGTGAATGAGAAGACCGGCACCGTGGTCATGGGCGCCGAGGTGCGGATCGGCGCGGTGAGCATCGTCCAGGGCGGCCTGTCCATCCAGGTCACGGCCACCCCCTCCGTGAGCCAGCCCTTGCCGTTCAGCAAGGGCAAGACCGTCACCACCACCCAGACTGACGTCAAGGCCGAGGAGGAAAAGGTGAAGTCCATGTCCATCCCCCCGGGAACCTCCGTGGGCCGCCTGGCTGAAATGCTCAACAACCTGGGCACCTCTCCCCGCGACATGATCGCCATCCTCCAGGCCATCAAGGAAGCCGGCGCCCTGAATGCCGAGCTGAGGGTCCTGTGAGCGCCCTGTCCGTTGCCTCCCTCACCCTGGCCCCCCAGGACATCGCTGCCCAGGCCCAGGCGGTCCCGGACGGGAACAGGAACAGCGCCGAAGCCGCCAGGCAGTTCGAAGGCATGTTGATGTCCTACCTCTTCCAGCAGATGCGCCAGACCGTGCAGCCCTCTGGGCTGTTCGGCGAGCAGGGCAACGCCCGCAGCACCTATGAGTACCTGCTGGACCAGGCCACCGCCACCAACGCCATGGACGCCGGCAAGGGGTTGGGCCTGAGCCAGAAGCTGGAGGCCGCCTGGGCAGCCCGCGCCGCCAAAAAATAGCGGTCAGCGAGACAGGACTTGACTTGCCCCCCGGCAGTGCCGATACCTTCCCTGATGAGGTGAGGTATGAAGGTTTCGGACAAGACGAGCGGGATCGGGTCCACCCCCGCGGTGACGGGAGGCAAGCCGGCGGGCAATGTCCAGCCCGCCGCCGTCTCCGCGCCCGCCACGGTCCAGGGCGACGCCCTCAGCGTCTCCAGCAGCGCCCAGTTCATGGCGGTGGCCCGGGCGGCCCTGGCCAGGATCCCGGATATCCGCACCGACAAGGTGGAAGCCATCAAGGCCAAGCTCGATTCCGATGAGTACAACCCGGACGGCGAGGCGGTCGCCGACGGCCTGGTGCGCGAGCACACGCCCCCGCCCGCGTTCGATGCCCTGAGCTGAAGCCATGGTCTCCCCCCTCGGTCAGCGCCAGATGTTCCAGACCATGAATACCGAGGCGGTCAGGGCGGCCAGTGAAGTGAGCGGGCAGCTCCAGCGGGATGCCGGGTTCCGGCAAGCCATCGCCGAGCGGATGGCGGAGGAACAGGCCTCGGTTCCGCTGATTCCCAAGACGGACGCGATGCGGACCGAGGAACGGCGGGAAGGCAGGCGGCAAGGCGGCCGGGAGGGCGCGCCCCACCCCGACGTCGAAGCCGAACCGGACGAAGCTCAGCCTGAACCGGCAAGAACTGCCGATGGCCACCTGGATCTGCTGGCTTAGCCACATGGTATGAAGCTTGCGCATGGAAGCCCTGGAGGTATTCCATGCTGCACTCGCTGCCCGCTTTGCTCGCCGAACTGGAGCACAAGCTCATGGCGGCCGAGGACCCGCTGCCGCTGCTCAACAGCATCCGCTGGCCCGAGGTGATCGACTGGCCCAGGAACCTGGAGGACGCCTCCAGGCTGAAGGGCCGGCTGGACAGCATCCGGTTCCTCATCTCCGGCCTCCAGGCCCCCCTGCGCGCCACCCTCATGCGGCTGAACCAGGGGTCCACCTACGCCGCCAAGGGCGGCCCCAACCTGCCTCCCACCATCTCGCTCCGGTTCGGCCGCAGCGTATAGGAGCTCGCCATGGCCAATCTGTCATCGAACCTGGGCATCGGGCTCAGCGGGCTCCAGGCCAGCCAGGAAGCGATGAGTGTCATCGGGCACAACATCGCCAACGTGAACACCCCCGGCTACACCCAGCAGGCGGCGGTGCTGAACACCAACCCGAGCCAGAACTTCGGCAACCTGATGTTCGGCACCGGGGTCACGGTGAGCGCCGTGCAGTCGCTCCGGGACCAGTTCCTGAACCTGCAGGTGACCCAGTCCATCTCCAGCCAGAGCGGCAGCGAGACCCTCTACAACGGGGTCTCGGCGGTCTCCCCGGCCTTCAAGGACGACGGCACCACCGGGCTCAACACCCAGATCTCCCAGTTCTTCACCAGCCTCCAGACCCTGGCCGGAAATCCCGAGAACGCCGCCCTCAGCGAGAACGTCGTGGGCATGGCACAAAGCATGCTGGCGGAATTCCAGAGCGTCAGACAGACCGTCGGCGGCCAGATCTCAAGCGCCAACAATGAAATCGGCTCCCTGGTGCCGCAGATCAACACCATCACCGCCCAGATCGCCAGCCTCAACAGCCAGATCTCCAACCTGGTGAACCCCGGCGGCGCCAATGACGCCATCGACCAGCGCCAGCAGCTCACCGACCAGCTGGCCAAGCTGGTGGGGATCCAGGTGTCCACCGACAGCCAGAACAACTACCAGATCACCCTGGACAGCGGCGCGGCCACCCTGGTGAGCGGCAGCGCCTCCTACCAGATGAAGGCCGCTCCGGGCGGCGCGGGCAACCTGCTGCAGGTCTCGGTGGCCAGCGGCAACACCAGCATCGATGTCACCGGCCAGATCAACGGCGGCCAGCTGGGCGGCGACCTGCAGCTCCGGGACAAGATCCTGCCCGGCTACCAGGCCCAGGTGGACCAGCTCGCCGGCAGCCTCGCCGACCAGGTCAACACCGTGGCCATGCAGGGCTACGGCACCGACGCCAACGGCAACAGCGTCACCGGCACGCCGATCTTCACCGGCGGCTGCATCGACACCTCCAACCCGCCCGACGCCAACTATGGCCACATCAACCTGAAGGACAACACCCAGCCGCTCAGCGCCACCAACCTGCCGATCTACACCGGGGCCGCCTCCAGCCTGGTGGTCAACCCCAAGGTCCTGGCCACGCCCACGCTCATCGCCACCTCCAAGGACGGCACCGCCGGCGACAACACCGTCGCGCTGCAGCTGGCCGCCCTGGCCAACGCCTCGGGCACCGTGGACACCAATGGCGACGGGGTGGGCGATTCCGGCCCGTTCAGCACCGTGGTCACCGGCCTGGTGAACCTGGTGGGCACCCAGGCCCAGTCCTTCAACACCACCGCCACCAACCAGCAGAACCTCACCACCGCGCTGCAGACCCAGAAAGCCAGCGTGTCCGGGGTGGACCTGGACCAGGAAGCTTCCCAGCTCCTGGCCTACCAGCAGTCGTACCAGGCTTCGGCCCAGTTCATCAGCACCATCAGCCAGCTCGTCAACCAGCTCATGGCCACCATGGCCGCGGCCCACTGATGACCACGATTCCTGCCTGACCAAGGGGATGAAAAAATGACCATGCGCGTTCCCAACCTCATGAGCAATGCCCAGTCGCTGCAGGATCTGCAGCGCATCAAGCAGCAGTACGCGGCGACCGTCCAGCAGCTGAGCTCAGGCCAGGCGATCGTGAACATCGGCGATGACCCCGCCGGCACCGCCCAGGTGATGAACGACCAGGCGGACATCAACCAGAACACCGGCTACATCGCCGCGGGCACCGCCGCCAACGCCCAGCTGCAGAACAGCTCCGCCGCCCTGACCACCATGGGCAGCAATATCAACCGTCTGCTGGAGCTGGGCCAGGAAGCGCTGGGGGGCACCGCCACGGCCAGCAGCCAGGCCGCCATCGGCACCGAGGTGGACTCCCTGCGCACCGACTTCATCTCCCTGGGCAACACCCAGGTTTCCGGGAAGTACCTCTTCGCCGGCACCAAGACCACCACGGTGCCCTTCCTGGACAATGTCCCGGCCACCGCCACCACGCCCCAGAAAGTGACCTACCAGGGCAACGACAACAGCGTCAGCGCGAACCTCAGCTCGACCGCCACGGTGTCCACCAACATCCCCGGCAGCACCCTGTTCTTCGGCCCCGGCGGCCCGGGCTCTGCCACCGACCTGCTGGCCCAGACCACGGCCCTGCGGGACGCCCTGAACAGCAACAACACCGCCGGGATCCAGACCGCCTACAACAACCTCAAGGCCATCAGCGACCGGATCAACGTCTCGGTGGCGGACCTGGGCGACCGGGAGAACGGGATCACCGCCCTGGACAACGGCATGACCACCTACAACCAGACCCTGACCACCCAGCAGAGCTCCATCGCCTCGGTGGACTACCCGACAGCCATCACCCAGCTCAATCAGTCGAGCGTCGCCGAGCAGGCCACCCTGGCCACCATGGCCAAGAGCAACGCCAAGACGCTGTTCGACTACATCGCCTGATCGGGCCTGGCCAGCGGCAGTGCGTCCAGGGGCAGCCACCAGGCGCAGCGGACCCCCTCCGCCAGGATGGCCCCGGCCGCGGGCGTCAGCCCTGAAGGCTGGGGCGGCTGGACCGTGGGCGGCGGGTTCAGCGCCGCCCAGGCCTTCTGCAGGGACACCCGCTCGAGGGTCCCCCCCGCCGGGTCCCACCGGTAGATCCGGTCCAGTCCCTGGGCCAGATAGGAAGCCCAGTCCGGCTGCGCATCCGCCGGTGCCGGGGCCTCGGGTCCGGCCGCCGGCGGCGCTCCGGCGGCCGGAGCGGCCGCGGCCTCGCTGGCGGGATCCGCAGCGGGACTGGCGGGGACCGTTCCGGCCGAGTCCGCGGCGGAGGCAGCGGGGGCCGGGGCGGCCTGCGCCACCACCGGCGTGGCCAGGGCGAGCCAGATGCCGCCCTTGGGATCCGCGCCCAGCACCCGCCACAGCCGGGCGTCCAGGGCGAAGGGGTCGGCGGCCGGCAGCGCCGCTTTCCAGTCCGGGCCGGGGCGTCCGTCCGGGCGGACCCGGGTCAAGTGGCCGGGCGCGGCCTGCCACCAGATGTCCTTGCCGGCGCGGGTGAGCGAGGAACGCCAGTCCAGGCACGCCTGGCCCCGGTCCGCCGGGGAGGGTTGCTGGGTCCAGCCTGCGCCCGGCCGGTAGGCGGCGAGCCCGTCCCGGTGGCTGGCCAGGAACGACCAGGCGCCGGTGGGGAGCAGATCCTCCACTTCGCTCAGTCCGGGCGGCAGCACGACCTCCCGGGCCGCCGGCCGCCCGGGCCCGGCGGCAGCCAGGCTCAGGCGCTGGACTGGATTGGCGCCGCCGAACAGGTACACGCCCGGCTCCTGGCCCTCGGCCATCGCCAGCCGGGCCCCGGCCCCGCGGAAGGACCACCGGGCCTGCTGGCTGGCCAGGTCCAGGGCCAGCACCAGCGGGAGCTCCTGGCTGGCCGGATCCCCGGCCCGGTAGAGCAGGATGAGCAGTCCGCCGGGGGCCATGGCCGCGTCCCGCAGTTCCGCGAAGCGCCAGAACGCTTCCGCGACGCCCGCCGGCTTGACCACCAGCAAGGTATCCGTGGGCGTCCCATCGCGGAACAGGGCGACCCGCTGACGGTCGTTCTGGCCGAGCATCTGGGCGGCCAGGAACCCGCCGGGCATGGGCGGCAGCCAGCGCAGCACCCGCAGCGGGAACAGGGCGTCCTGGAGCTTGAGCAGCCGTCCGGAGCCGCTGGGCAGCGAGGTGAAGCCGTCCCCGGCGGTCTCCAGCAGATCGGCGGAGCCGGGCTGGCGCCGCAACGCCCAGGCCAGGCCAGCCCCCAGGAGGGCCAGGACCAGTGCGCCGCCGAACAGGACGCCTTTCATGGCCGGGCCGAGGCCGACAGGAAGGCCTCCATGGCGGCCAGGGCCCGGGCCCGGTGGACGGCGCCCTTGGCGGCTTTCAGGCCCCGGAGCCCTCCGGCCCGCTTCAGGGCGCGGTGGTCCAGCACCCCCTCGGCGATGGGCGGCAGCAGGCCGAGCATCGCGTTGGTCGGACAGAAGTCCTTGCTGGAGGCGTGGGCCAGGTAGTGCAGCAGCGCGCCCAGCACCGACTCCGCGGGCAGCGGCGCGGGGTCCAGGCCGGAAGCGGCGCGGTGCATGGCCAGGGCCGCGGCCAGGCCGCTGGCTGCAGACTCCAGGTAGCCTTCCACCCCGCTCAGCTGGCCGGCGATCCAGACCCCGGGCTCCCGCTTCACGGCCAGGGTGGCGTCCAGCACCTGGGGCGCGTTCACGTAGGTGTTCCGGTGGATGCTGCCCAGGCGGACGAACTCGGCCCGCTCCAGCCCCGGGATCAGCCGGAACACCGCGGCCTGGGCGCCCCAGGCCAGCCGGGTCTGGAACCCCACCATGTTGAACAGGTCGCCGGCCAGGTTGTCCTGGCGCAGCTGGACCACGGCGTGGGGGTAGCGGCCGGTCCTGGGATCGTCCAGGCCCACCGGCTTCATCGGCCCGTGCCGGAGCGTCTCCCGGCCCCGGTCGGCCATCACCTCGATGGGCAGGCAGGCTTCGAAGTAGGGCGTGTCGAAATCGTGCAGCTCGGCCCGGGGCGCCGCCAGCAGGGCGTCCAGGAAGGTCTCGTAGGCGTCCTTGTCCAGGGGGCAGTTGAGGAAATCGGGTTCGCCCTTGGCGTAGCGGGAGGCGCGGAACGCGATCGAGGTGTCGATGGACTCCCGCTCGATGATGGGCGCGATGGCATCGTAGAAGAACAGCCGGCCCGAGCCGCAGGCCGCGGTGAGCCACTCGGCCAGCGGATCGGCGGTGAGCGGCCCGGTGGCCACCAGGGTGGGCCGGCCGGGCACGGGCCGTTCGGCCAGCTCCTCCACCCACTGGATCCGGGGATGAGCCCGCAGTTCAGCCGTGACCCTGGCAGCGAACGCGTCCCGGTCCACCGCCAGGGAATTCCCCGCCGGCACCCGGGTCGCCTCGGCCGTCCGCAGGATCAGCGAGCCCATGAGCCGCATCTCGGCCTTGAGGATGCCGGTGGCGCTGTTGGGGTCGTCGCTCTTGAAGGAGTTGGAGCAGACCATTTCCGCCGCCTGGCCGGTGTGGTGGGCCGGCGTGCTGCGTCCCGGCCGCATCTCCAGCAGGCGCACCTGGTGCCCCCGCTCGGCCAACTGCCACGCCGCCTCGGCCCCGGCCAACCCTGCTCCGATCACATCCATGTCCATGGGTCCGCCGATCTCCAGGAGTATCCTTCGAGAAAAAAGTTCTTGCGTCAATGCCGCAGCGTAGTAGTCTGATCTTCCGCCGCGATCGAGGTTGTGGTGGTCGGCAGCACAGGACGGCCCGCCAGGGCGGTTCCTGACTTCCCGGGCGTCTTTGAAAGCCGGATAAAGAGAACGGAAATGATAGAAAAGATAGCAAGCGAACAGCGTGTCCTCCCGCGAGGGACGGCACGGTTGAGCTTAAGAGATTAAACATGAGAGTTTGATCCTGGCTCAGAATGAACGCTGGCGGCGTGCCTAACACATGCAAGTCGGATGTGCCGCAAGGTGCATGGCAGACGGGTGAGTAACGCGTGG
>Ga0316217_10000817_pt1 | contig 42695 bp, 71 predicted proteins | sample 1anoAmetaG_FD_203633 | JGI IMG/M metagenome (GOLD analysis project Ga0316217, IMG submission 203633) | Freshwater microbial communities from Trout Bog Lake, Wisconsin, USA - 1anoA | ecosystem: Environmental > Aquatic > Freshwater > Lake > Hypolimnion/Profundal zone | place: USA: Wisconsin...
GACGATGGCTCCGAGAAGTGCGAGCGCCGGGTCCGGGCATTCGAGTTCACCCGCTGCGCTGCGCTGGCACAGGCTGAGAAATTCCGCATCGAGAACCCCACTCAGGCCACCGCCTGATCTTGTCCAGAAAGGAGAAGCATGACCACCCGAGTCCTGACCCAGCGCATGGCAAACAAGGACTACATCTGCGAGTCCTGCAAGCGCATCACGAAATACAAGGACATGGCGCGGCTCCCCGATTCCGGGGGCTGGTCTACCCTCGCCTGTCCCCACTGCCACTGCACCAACCTGAAAAAGTTCAAGGTGAATCCGTGACTGCTGGATACCTGCGATGCCCGAACTACCGATGCGGCTGGATCGGGGTGGAAAACGAAACCCTTTCCGCCCCTAATCCCTTCGACCCCGGCGAAACACTGATGGCTTGCCCCCTCTGCCACTCGATCAACGACCTGAGAACATGCTGCGATGAGCCGGAGTGCTTCGACTTCGACACCTGCGGCACCCGCACCCCAACCGGCTACCGGCGCACATGCTCCAAGCATCGCCCCCGCCCGTAACTGTCCAAAAGGAGAACCCATGGACGCACACACTCTGAAAATTCAACTACAGGGATACGCAATCGTGGCGCGGATCGTTGGGATGCAAGCCGAGAACGCCCACCGGATGTGTACCGATCAGTCCGTTGCCTACGGCGAGGAGGCCTTCGAGATCCAGGCAGCCGCCCTTGAACAACTCGCCCACGACATCGGTTGAGCCCAGGAGCGCCTGATCGAAATTTGGAACCGCCGCCCGTAACTGTCCAGAAAGGTGAACCATGCCCGAAGACCTTGAACAACTGGTTGCCGACAACCAAGCCCTCGCAGAACAAAACCTGCAATTGAAGTGCGAACTGCTCAACGTCCGGCAGGAACGCGATAACCAGATGGATGGCAACGATGAGTTGAACCGGACTAATGCCGACCTCAAAGCCAGGGTCGCGGAACTGGAGGCGCTGTGCGCGTCCCAGGCAGAGGACGAAGGGCTGTGGTTTGCCGCGCAGACCGCGCCTGAAGCCTATCTCCAGCAGGAACTCCGCAAACTGCACCGCGCCATCGAGCGCAAGTAACTGTCCAGGAGCCGCGATGCCTGAGCCCGACAACCCCCTCCGTTTGACCGAGGCCACCATCCGCAAGCTGGGCAAGGTCGAGGCCGTCCTCTACCAGATCCCCCAGATCCCCCCCAAGGATCTGAAGCCCATCCTTGAGATTCTGGCCGAGTCCAGAGCCCTCCTCCGCCGGTCCTGCAAGGCGATGCCCGCGCAGACAGAATGCGCCCTGACCCCCAGATACGTCGACCCCGAGGCCGCGCAAAACGTCCTTAACTCGTTTATCCACAACCCCGCCAGGGTGACAGCCGACCTCGACAGCCGCGCGCTGTGGACCGCCAAGGAGCCCCATGACCATTCATAACCCTTACCCGTTTACCGAGCATCACACCAGCCGGGCCGAAGGGATCTTTCCCGACCCAGACAAGCCGGGATTTGCATTCACCCTTTCGGGCGACGCCCATGTGGTCGCGGCGGTTCGGAGGGTCCACATAGAGCGGGACCGCCTCGCCAAATCCCTGGTCCTCATCCGAGCCAACGCCGAATCCATGCTCACCGCCATGGCCCACATCGGCACCCCGGAGAATTCCGACGAATGGATCAACACCCGCTGGATCGTCACCGAAGCCACCGACGCCCTCAACCTGGAGAAGCCGTGAACCTTGAGAGACTGCTGGACATCGCGCACAGACTGGAGGACCTCCAGCGAGAATCCGGGCTGGACGGCCTCGTTGGGGCCATCACCCAACTGATCCGCGCCCAGGACCTGCTGATCAGCCGCTACGCCCCGTTCAAGGTCGGCGACCGGGCGGTCCTGACCCGGACCCCAGAGATCACCAGGGAGAAGTCCTGTGGTTGGATGGGGAGCAGGCACTTCCTGGTCGAAGGGCGGGCCGGGGTGATCTCCGAGGTCGAAATTTGGGACGGCAAGTTCCGATTCGGGTTTGAGCCCGACAACCAGACCTGGATCTGCAGCTTTGGCAACCATGAGGAAAACCCCGTCGACCGCCCCCACAGCTACAGCTTCGGGGAGTCCTGGCTGGCGCCCGAGCCCGTCAAGGCGCCCGAGCCCGTCGCCTGCCCGGCCTGCGGGAAGCTGGGCCAGCCGTGACGACCCACTACATCCCAATGACCTGCTATTTCTGCGGGAAGCCGCCAGCGCCACAAGGCGTCTACGGGTGGGGCGGGGTTCCATACTGGTGCCAGTGCCCCAACACGGTCCCCCCTGCCGGGCGATACCCACCCCAACCCAGGACCTGGATCCTCGCCGTCGAGGCCGAGATGGCGCGCGCCCGGAAGCTGCATCCCAGCCCCGACCTCCTGCTCACTGCCTTCTCAGAGGAGGCTGGGGAGGTCGTCAAGGCCGCCCTGGATCATTACGAGGGCAAGGGCAGCGTCGAGGAAATCCGCACCGAACTGATCCAGGTCGCCGCCATGGTTGGCAGGCTCCTGGAAGAAGGCGACCCCATCCACCACATCCCAGCAACCGAGAGGATCCAATGAGCAAAAAGCTGCAGATCGCAGAATTGAAAAATCAGGTCGCCAGTCTCCAACGGCAGGTCAACCGCCTCTCGGAATGGGTCGCGGCATCCCCCGACAGGCGCAAGGACCTGGAAGCCGAGTGGCGCCTGATTGACGAAACGGCCCACGGGCTCACCAAGGCCCTCGACGACGCCATCAACTACGGGAGCAACCAGCCCAGCCCCCGCGTGTTCCAGGGGCTCATCCCCGACCGCGACCTGCCATTTTAGGAGCCGCCATGGGCGATTTAAAGCACGATGCCAAAGCCTGCAGACGCAAGCAGACCTCCGAGCAGATCCGCATGGGCCTGGGACTCCTGACCGTCAAGGAGCGGGAGGAAGCCACCGCCGCCCAGGCCAGCCGGGACCAGGAAGTCGCGAAGAAGGCGGGGAAGCTGGCAAACCAGGGTGTCCCCCTGTTTGACGTAGAATAGGCCCCAGGAGGCTCCGCATGACACCGACGACACCGAGGGGGCGCCCGATTGCCCTGAAGGCCCCCTACGGCGCCCTGGCCCGGTCAATGGGGGGATTGGGAGCCCTCGCTCAAGCCATGGGCGTCTCGCCCAGGACCATCCGGGACTGGAGCAACGGCAGGACAACCCCCGAGGGACCGGCCAAGATCCTGCTCGGGATCCTGCTGGCCCAAGTCGGGGAGCCCCAGCCCAACCGTTAGGCGTTACCAGCCCCCTACCGCCAAGGACCCCACCCGCGAAGCCGCCCGCCAGCCGCAAGGTTGACGGGCGGTCTAACTTGCGGAGAGCCCCATGACGATGTGGTCGGACATAATGGAAAATCACCTGATCGACTGGTTCTTCCGGGCCCAGGCGTTCGGGATCACTGGCGCCTCGGCTGGCGCGGGGACCGGCCCGACCACCCTCTACGTCGCTCTCTACACCGTCATCCCGACCGACGTGAACACCAGCGGAACCGAAGTGACCGGCGGATCCTACGCCCGCGTCGCCGTGACATCGAGCCTCGCCAACTGGGCCGGAACCCAGGCCCCCGCGTCCACTACCGCGTCCACCGGAACCAACGGCACGACCAGCAACAACAACGCGATCACGTTCCCGGCGCCGACCGCCAACTGGGGAACCATCGTCGCCTTCGCCATCTACGACGCCCTCGCCGCCGGAAACGAACTGGCGTGGGGCGCCCTGACCGTCAACAAGACCGTCAACAACGGAGACGCGGCCCCCTCCTTCCCGGCGGCTTCGTTGAGCCTCCAGGTAGACAACTAAGGAGTGACCTAATGGCGCTCCTGCTGGCGAACAACGTCGGGACGACCCTCTCTGGATCGGCGCTATCGACCGATCTGACCCTGTCGCTCACCAGCGCCGCGGGGTTCCCGACCGTTGCCAGCCCGGACTGGGCCTGGGCGACCATTGTGGACGCCACAGAGGATCTGTGGGAGGTCGTGAAGATCACCGGCACAAGCGGGACCACTCTGACGGTCCTGCGCGGCCAGGACGGCACCACGGCCCTGGGATGGGCCTCGGGGAGCCTCGTCCAGCTTCGGGCCAACGCCCAGCTTCTGCGGGATCTCCGGGGGGTCACGTATAGCTACTACGACCCAGTCCAGCCCCCGGCCTCGCCCAGCGCCATGGACGACGAGTTCACCGGAACCAGCCTGTCGGGAATCTGGACGACGGTCCAGGGAACCTACATGACCATGGACTTCGGGGCGACGGTTCCAGGGCAGATGACCATGACGGTCCCGTCCACCGGGGACCACCGGCCTTCAATCATGCAGGCACTTCCCGCTGGGGATTTCACCGTTTTTACCAAAATCAGCGTCAACAATGCCACCGCCGCATTCAGTGGGGGCGGATTCTACATGAGCAACACCCTAACCCCTGGTTCCGGGCTCGGGTGTTACGCCGGATTACTGAACAATGGATCGATGGCGTTTGAATCGGTGGGGGATTCAGCGGCCTTCGGCCCTGGCCTATCAAACCCTTTCAACGTTGGCGGATACGGCCCTTCCTACGGGTTTCTGCGACTTCGACGGTCTGGAGCCAGCTACTACGCCGCCACATCCAAGGATGGCATTTCCTGGGCCGAGGTCAGCTTTAGCCCAACCCTGACCCCAACCTACATCGGCCTCGGTTCCGTCAATAGCGGATCGGGTGTCACGATCACATCCTCGTTTGATTTCTTCCGATACGTCGCTTCCGCAACCGCCAGCATCGGCGGTCTCGCAAACGCTGTGCGCGGGTAGGGGGACGCGATGAAACTCTACTACTGGCGCGGGAAAAGCGTCATCGGCTGGCTGGTCCGCACCATCACGCGGAGCGCCTGGGACCACGTTGCCATCGGCTGCACCGTGGATGGCCTGGAGTGCTACCTGGAATCCCTGCCCCTGACGGGGGTGCGGCTGGTCCCGGTTTCATTCGATCCGCCGGACGCCTACCAGGAGGTGGGGCGCACCTGGGAGCCCGGAGAACTGCGGCGGGCCATGCAGCACCTGGGGAACGGCTACGGCTTCCTGGACGCCATCCTGGCCGGGTTCGGGATTCCCCCGCGCCACCACGGCGAGGAGTGCGCGGAACTGGTGGCCGACATCCTCGGACTCGCCGTGATCCCCACCCCCGAGAGGGTTGCGGAGGCCATTGAGCGGGCCACCGGGAACACGATTCTGGAGATCCCGAAATGAGCCAGCTTTTCTCCAACAACGCCAGCACCGCCCTGTCGGGAGCGGCCCTTTCGACCGACCTCACCCTGGCCCTGACCTCGGCCACCGGATTCCCCGCCCCGTCCAGCCCCGACTACTACTACGCCACCATCGCCAACGCCACAAACACGGCCTGGGAGATTGTCAAGGTCACCGGGCTGTCCGGGACCACTTTGACCGTCATCCGCGCCCAGGACGGCACCAGCGCAGCCGGATGGCCCTCTGGGAGCATCATTGAGATCAGGCCGGTCGCCCAGGCCATGCGCGACATGCAAACCAATCCCAACGGCCCTGTGAATATCGCCAATACCACGGCATCGACCACAACCACGACAGGCGCGCTCACCATCGCGGGCGGCCTGGGCGTGGCCGGGCAGATCAATACGGGAAGCCTTGTGGCTGGGAATGTCGGGTCGGCCAATGCCACCGCAACCCTCCAAAACAACATGACCACCACCGACCCAGCGGCCACAACGTATGGCTTTTACGCAAAATCCAGCATGGTCACCACCGCCGACAATGCCAAGGGCATTTTGGGGGGAGTGGCAATCGGCAATTATGCCGGGGCCAACAACCTAACAATTGGCATAACCGGGCTTTACGGATTGGCCCAGAACCAAGCTACCGCCGGGACAATGGGGGGGGCCTATGGCCTCGTTGGGGGCGTAGTCAACAGTGGCGCTGGGACCATCACGAATGCCGTTGGGATGAACGCGAGTGTTTCTAAAACGGCAGGGGCCATCACCAACGCCTACGGCATTTATGTAAACGCCATTTCAGCGGGTGCCACCCTTAATTACGCCTTTTTCTCCAACGCGGGAATTGTTGGAATCGGGGACACCACCGCATCCACCAGCACCACTTCTGGCGCGCTCCAGGTGGCGGGCGGCATCGGCGTGGCTGGTGCGGCATGGTTCGGGGGGGCCGTGAACCTCGCCGCCAGCACCGGGTTGGTGATCCCCTCTGGCGCACCATCCACCACGACCAATACCCTCTACAATTCGGGCGGGGCGCTCTATTGGGGGGGAACCGCCCTCGGCACCGTCAACCTCGCATCCCCCGGCCCTATCGGTGGCACCACGCCGGGGACTGGGAATTTTACCAGTCTCACCATTGCCCAAAACGGGACAACCCCGGCTGGTGGAATCGGGGGAAACAGCTACTGCTTTATGACCATCTTTGGAAAATCTGGCGGTTCGCTCTACGATTTCGGGCTAACGAACCCAGGCAATACCGCGAACTACCTCCAGGTTCCAACCGGGACGAATATCCCGGTATTCCCTCAAGGTCTGACCGGATCCCTGAATGGGGCCGTTGGAGCTACAGCCCCCAGCACTGGCGTATTTACCCAAATAACCCTTTCTCAGATTTCAACCACATCTATCCCAGGCGCTATTTTCAGCAATAATTATTGCAACTTCATCATCCAGGCACATAGCGGTGGGACGAACCAAGATTTTGCCATTGCGAACCCTGGCGCAACCGCCAACTACCTGCAAGTGCTGCCTGGATCAAATATTGTCGGATTCCCCAACGGCATAACGGTGGCGGGAAGCATCGCATCCACCAGCACCACGACTGGCTCCGTGATCGTTACGGGAGGCGTTGGCATCTCTGGGGCGCTCAATGTCGGTTCAGCCACCGTTACCGGCACTCAGGTCTCCAGCAGCGTCACAACGGGATCCCTGGTTTTAGGGGGCGGCCTGGGCATGGGCGGGAACCTATGGATGTCGGGGAATTTGTACTGCGGCTATTTTGCCGCCACTGGAACCTGCTCGGTAACCGCAGCCTCTGCCAGCTTCTGGCTCACCGAAACCGGCGCAAATTCATCCCTCAAACTCAACCAAGACACTGGGCAAAACGCTTGGCTGACGAATTCGGGAACCGGGACTACCAATATTGGGAATGGGACAAACGGTTCTTGCTTCCAGGTGACCAGTGGCGGCAATGCCATCGTTAACAAGGTGCTTATCAATGCGCCTACCACATCGGCCACACTCACTCTCGTAAACGGGTCCACACTCCAGACAACTGGGGCGTACACGCTCAACCTAACGACCACGGCGGCGTCCACCCCCACATTCCCGACCGGCAGCGGAACCCTGGTTTATCTGGGGGCCGCAAATACCTGGAGCGCAGCCCAGACGCTCAGCGTCAGCAGCACATTTACCCAGGCCGCGATATTCACGGCCTACGCGGGCGGCACCACGGCGGGCATGATCTGGCAGGACAGCACTCAGAAGGCGCTGGCTACCTACCAGGACGGCCTGAAGCAGATGGCTGTCGGAACGATGTTTACGATGACGGCAGCCGGAACCAACGGCGCGAACACGGCGATCACCAACATTCTCGGCACTGGGGTCGGGACCGCCGTGCTGCCCGCTTCCTGGACGCTTACCGGGAAAACCATCCGCATCCGCGTAATTGGGACGGTGACCACCGCCGCCACTCCTGGAACCACCGTCATCACGCTCTATCTCAACGCTGGCACCCCGGTAACGGTGGTCGCCAGCCCGTCCCTGACCCTGACGGCCAGCATGACCTCCATGCCGTTCACCATTGAATTCGACATGGTTTGTCGGTCCACCACTAGCGTCATGGCGGGCGGGAAGTTCGTTGTGAGCAACAGCACGACCGGCATCACGGCCACTGCCATCCCCATCGGCACGACCACTGCCGCCACGGTTGTCGCCGCGACAAGCTACACGATCAACGTGTCTGCCACCAACGGGACCGCCAGCGGGACCGTCTACACCACCCAAACCTGCACCATCGAAGTCCTCAACTAGGAGCCGCCATGGCCGCCGCAGACCTTTTCCTCACCCCCGTCCAGTCCCTCCAGACCAAGCGCCGGGCCTTCCGCGTGGAGATCAATAACCCCTACCAGGGAAGCCAGACCGTTTCCTACCACCAGGAGGATCTCCAGGTGGACGCCAGCGGGGTCAGCCACAGCGGCGTCCAGGCCGAGAGCTTCTCGATCCCCGGAACGACCATCGAAACGGCGGTCTACAGCATCGCGGACCCGGTTACTGGCACGACCCAGAACATCAGCGGAGCCGCCATCGCAATGTGGCTGGCCGAGGACTACATGACCAGGGCCACCGCCCTCTACGTCAACCCCGCGCCCGCCCCCGCACCGACCGATCCCGCCAACCTGTAACCTGGAGCCGGGATGGCCGCTGGCAGCTTCAACACCAACCCATTCAATACGGTCGCCTATGACTCCCAGGTGACCGGAGGGGGAGGTGCGGCCAGTTTTGCGGCCACGGTTTCAGCCCAGGCTGCGAACACGGCGGGGCTGACCACGGCAATCCTGGCCGGGGCATCGGCATCAGCCATAGCCACCAGCACCGCCCCGCTGACCACCGCCATCACCGCAGCCGCAACCGCCAGCGCCGTCGCAGCCAGCACCGCAGGGCTTACGACCGGAATCAACCTCACCGGGACGCCGACCGCCCTCTCCTCCGCAACGGGCGCCCTGACGACCAGCATCAATCTGGCGGCAACCCCGGCGGCCCTGGCAACACCGATAGGGAGCCTCCAGACCAGCATTACCGCAGCCGCTTCTGCCACTGCCACGGCCACGGCGACGTCCGCCCTGACGACGTCCAGCGGCGGCACGATTGGGAATTACGGCGGGCCGGTCAACGGCATGCTGGTCAACTCTGGGATGATCAACGGCATGGGGCGCCGCCTGACGTCGGGCGGAGGGGCTGCACACTTCGCCGCCACAGCCAGCGCCACGGCCACCAGCGCCACAGCCCTCACCACGGCCATCAAACTAGCTGCGACAGCCGCCAGCGCCGCCACGGCCACGCCAGCCCTCTCCACGGCCATTACAGCAGCGGCGACAGCAGCGGCGACAGCTACCGCAACGGCAGGGATCACCACAGCCATCCGAATGGCGACCACCAGCGCCGCTGTGTCGACGGCGACAGCCACACTCGCGGGAACCAGCGCCAGCCTTGCCGCTACTCCAGCGGCCCAGGCCAGCGCCACCAGCGCCATGACCACGGCAATCAAGCTGGCAGCGACCGCCTCGGCGACCGCCAGCGCCCTGACTGGCACCCTCTACGGGGTCGCCTCGCAGTTCGCGGACACGGCCCAGGCTGTAGCCACCGCCACTGGCGCCCTCACGACCGCCATCACCATGGCGACGACAGCCAGCGCAAACGCATCTGCCAGCCCGGCGCCCAACCTGCAGACGGGGGCCCACCTGGGTGCCACTGCCGCAGCACAGGGAACAGCAACCGCCAGCCTGACGACCGGGGTCCTCTTCGCTGCCACGGCCCAGGTCGTCACGCTTGAAACGGCAACCCTTTCCACCAGGACCCAGTTCTGGGCTGCAGCCGCCGCCCTGGCCTTGGCAATCGGAAACCTGTCGGGTGGAGACTTCCGTGCCCAGGTTTCCGCCACAGCCACAGCCACGGCCATCATCCCAGATCCCGCCAAGGCTCCGGCTGTAGAGCGCACGACGCGAATTCTTGCGGAGGCCCGGTCCTTCACCATCCCGTCCGAGCCGCGGGTCGCCAAGGTCTCCAGGGAGCCGAGGGCCACGAACATCCCCAACGAACCGAGGGCCACCACGGTCCTCAGAACGGCACTGCGCGCCTACCCGACGCCGATGGTGGACTACGGGCCGGTCCCGGTGACATTCGCCTCAGCCACCCCCTACGTCGACGGCGTAGCTCGCTGGGACATTTCTGGGATTGGCGAAGGCGCCATCGGTGGGCCCACCCACTTCGAGATCCTACTGATTGGCGAGAACGGCATGACCAGCGCCATCCAGAGCCATATTGGCCTTGCGCCCCTAACCAGCGGGCCCGCCATTGGGTTCATTGATACCAACGCAGTCCAGGGCCCCCCGACGGCGCTCGGAAGCGCATACACCTACGTCGTCCTTGTCAACGTTTAGGAGCCATCCATGCCGACCCTTGTCTCACAAAGTTCCTGCAACCTTTCCCTGCTTCCGTTGAACGCCCTGAACCAAGTCCCCGCAGGCTACGCGCCCGCCTACACCCGGTTCTCGCTGGTCGACAACACCGCAGCCGCCTACACCGTCACAGGGATGGCCTGGAACGGGACGACCGGCATTGGCACCATGACCTTCATTGTTCCGGCGGTGAGCAGCCACGCCACCAGGACCCTCACGATCAGCCTGGACGGAAGCCCGATCACCGTCAACCCGAGCCCGGTCACCATCGACATTGTGCCGCCCTTCCATGGTCGAAGCGTCCTCACGAATTCGGTGATCGCCTGGGACATGTACGTCCCCGACAGCGCCACCCCGCAGCTTTTCGACTTCTCGGGGAACGGCAATTTTGCAGTCGCGCAGCTTGGCGGCGGAAACCTCAATCCCCCGACCATCCTGGGAACACAGCAGTATTACGTCGCGGACGCCAGCGTCTACGTTGCCATCGGCTACAGCTTCTACTCCGCGGCCATTCCGCCTGGGTTCCCGGTGAACAATGCTCCGATCCTGAACGCCCAATCCATCCTCAACGACACCTTCACTGGCCTCCCGTTTCAGACGATCAGTTCCGCCATCATGGAGATCAACAGTTCCCAATGCACCGTCGCTGTGCCAGTTTGGGCCTTCAAATTCCGGGACTCGAGCGGAAACACCCATGGCGTTCAGCTTGTCCTTTCAGAGAACGACACGGCGACGCCCACCTTCTCCATCGTCACCACGACGTCAGCAACGTCCCCGACCGACTGGAGTAGCCCCGTCACCCAGGCGACAGCGACGCCGCCCGGCATCACCGACCACTCGCCCATCGGGCGGTTGTTTTTGGTCACCGTGACCATGGCGGCAAACGGCGTCGGCGAAATCTGGATCAACGGAACCCGCTACGCCAGTGGATTTAACATTTTTGCCGGGCAGACCGCGCCAAACCCGAGCGGAGCCAGCACCGTCACTTATTTCGGCGGGATGGGATGCTTCCCTGATGCCCACAGCGGCATGTATATCTACCCCACCTTCGGCCAGTGCGAACTGGTCGCCTATGGGACTCTGCTTTCTGGGGCGTCGGTGTTCACCAACGCCAGCGCCTGGAACCTCACCGGGACCGCCACCGGCCCCCTCTACGTCGGATAAACAGGAGTCGCCATGAGCGTCGCAAGCTACGTCAAAGCCCCAGGCGCCATCCTGGATTATTCGCTGACCTGGGGAAGCTGGCTGCTCACCGGGGAGACGATTGGAACGTCCACCTGGGCGATCACCAGCGAGACGACCGCCAACCTCAGCGACCTTTCGGTCCTCTCCAGCCAGATCAGCGGGGGGATCACGACCGCATGGCTCCAGGCCGGGGTGGTTGGGACGACCTACACCGCGTCGAACACGGTGACGACCTCCGCGGGGCGAACCGACGAGCGGAGCATCACGGTCACGATCCAGGCCCGTTGAGGCAGAAACTGCCGATCCGTTTGGGGCGGATCGGCAAGAACGCCTCTTCGGCGCCAGTCTCAATTAGGCGCCCCCCATTTTGAGACTGGCCCATGATCCGACCTTTGATCCGACCTACTCCCTGTTTAGCCAAGAACATTAGACTTAGGAACGCCAAAAGCACATCTTCCAGACGGGATCAACAGGTGGAAGAAAAGCCCCAAAGTGTTGAAACTTTGGGGCTTGCTGTTTTGGGCGTCTGAGTTTTAAGGGGGGAGGCCCCAGGTTCCCATGGAACTCGGGTCGGTCGCCGTAAGTGTTGTTATGCCGTGGTCTTACGCGGCGTTTTCAAAGGGGTGATCCGACCTGTGATCCGACCCATTAGTGTCTCCTGGGCGGCCTTGAGGTCCCCCGAGTGGACCTCGACATACTGCTCGGTGGTCTTGATGCTCTCATGGCGCAGGAACGCCTGGATCACGAAAATGTCCACCCCAGCCCGCGCCATCAAGGTCGCGCAGGTTCCGCGGAGCCGGTGGGAGGTCAGGCCGGGAACCCCCGCCGCCTTCCCGCCGCGCGTGATCGCCCGCCGCTGGAACTTCGGTCGGTGGGGCAGGCCATCCTCAGCCGGAAGGACCCAGCCCTGAGACGGAATCTCCGTGCCCGCGGGCAACAGCGCCAAGATTGCCTCCCGCATGGCCTCGGGCACCGGGAGAGCGACGGCCTCGCCACCCTTCGACTTGAAGCCGCCCTCCGAGGACCACTTGCCGGGCACCAGGGTTCTCAGCCCTTCCCCAAAATGCTCCCAGCGCATATGCAGGGCCTCGGACTCCCGCAGGCCGAGGTAAAGCTGCGACATGACCGCCACCAGGACGTGCGGGTTCCGGGCCCGCTTAACCCCATCGAGAAACGCGTCCACCTTGTCGGCGTCGAGGACCAGCTTGGGCTTCCGAAACACCTTCAGGGCGGTCAGCTTCCAGGGGACCTCTTTCAGCTTGCCGACGGCGACGGCCCAATTATAGATGAGGCGCATGTGCCGGTGGACCCCGTTGGCGCCGAGGCGCGTGTGGTCCCTCCCCTTCGGGCCACAGCCGCCCAAGAAGTCGGATCTGACCTGGGACATCATGTCGGTGGTCAACTGGTCGGCAGGGAGGTTATCGAACCGGACCAGGACGTAGAACCGGATATCCCGGAGGACGCGTTTCAGGTGTTCCTCGCAATGGATGTTTTGATGGGCCCGCTCCCAGGCGGCGACCAAGGCGCCGATGGTCGGGGCCGGGGCCTTGCCGTCGGCGATCTCGTCCAGGGTGGTCCGGAACTCCAGGAACCAGAGACGGGCAGCTTCGGGCGACCGCTTGCCGGTCGAGCGCCGGATCTCCTTGCCGTTGTGCTGGAGCCGGACCCACCAGACATCGCCCCGCTTTTGCATCCCATTCACCCAGCCCATACAGCCCCCGCGCACACCTTTATTATGACGCGCCCGCCGCCGAAAGTATTTTCTCAATCCCGTTGACTACCGGCACCAAAAGGCCGATAGTTGATTTACGGCGACGGACGCCGAAACCGAAAGGAGCCACCCCATGGCCTTCTACCACACCGACCGCTACGGATGCCCCAGCAACAACCAAGCCTACGTCGAGCCCCGCTACGACGGCAGTGGACGCCGCCCCGCCCAGGCCCGCACCTTCACCCCCCGCACGACCGGGACCGCCTCGGAAGCCTCCCTGCGCTTCATGGACAGCCTGACCGCCCAGCACCCCCTTAACACCCTCCCGGCCCCCTTGGTGAGCCTGATCACCGCCCGCAACGCCAGCCCGGCCACCTTCACCCCGGCCCAGGCCAGCTACTGCATCGACGCCCTCAAGGCCCTTCCCCGCCCCCAGGCCCAGCAGAGCGCCACCCCCGCGGAGCCCGCCGAGATCGGCTTCTACCTCCTCGACGGCGAGGTCTACAAGGTCCGAGCCGGGAAGGAAAACCCCGACCGCACCTACGCGATGAAGCTGATCCTCCCGGTCGGCGGCGGCAAGGGCCGGTTCGCCTACGCCCCCGGCGCCATCCGCACCCTGCGCGCCGAGAACCGGCTGACCCTGGACGAAGCCTGCGCCCTCGGCCACGCCACCGGGGTCTGCATGATCTGCGGCGCCACCCTCACCGACCCGGCCAGCGTCACCCGCGGGATCGGCCCGGTCTGCGCCTCCCGCCTCTAACCCCCACCAGCCGCCAGCCAGCCCCGAAAGGGGCTCGGGCTGGTGAGAGAGCAACCCCACCCACCCAGGAGCCCACATGCGGACCTTCATTGCCTTCGCCCCCAACGGCAGCAACCTCACCCGCCCCATCGCCACGGCGACCTCCCCCATGGCCGCGCGCATCGCCGGGGCCAAGTGGTGCAACGCCAACCTCGACACCGCGGGCATCCCGGTCACCCACACCGAAATCCCGCTGATGGAGGTCGACTCCCTGGCCCACACCCTCCGCGAAATCCCCGCCACCGCCTAACCCCCACCCCACCACAAGGAGCCACCATGGCCGGAAGCATCTACACCTTCACGAAGCACAACTTCAACGCCCCCGCCGACGGGCTGGCGATGATGAACGAAGCGGTCTCCATCCGCGTCAAGCTGGGCCAGGGCATCAGCCGCGCCGCGGATCTGGTCGAGAACGCCTGGAAGGGCAACGGGCAGGACACGATCAAGTCGCTGACCGAGGACTAGGCCCCAACCAACCCGCCCAACGCCCCTGAGAGGGGGCTGCGGTCGTGAAAGGAACACCCAATGGCAAAACGGATCCCAACCTTCTACACCCCCAAGCAGAGCGCCCCCGGCCTCGGATTCAGCCCGAGCCCGAGCAAGCCCGCCCTGCTGGCCGCGCAGCTTCCCGCGTCCTTCCTGGTCGCCCCGCGGCCCGCCACCCGCCAGGACCTCGAGCGGGCCCATGAGCCCAACTACGTCAAGGGCATCCTGAACGGGCGGACCCCCAACGGCCACGGCAACCGGGACCTCAAGCTGGCGGCGACGCTGCCCTACACTTGCGGCGCCATGCTCGACGCCTGCCGCTACGCGCGCCCCGACCGCCCGACCGCAGCCCTGGTCTCCGGGTTCCACCACGCGGGCTGGGGCTTCGGCGGAGGGTTCTGCACCTTCAACGGGCTGATGGTCGCCGCCTTGGCGATGCTGGATGAGGGGCGGGCCGAGCGGGTCGCCATCATCGACGCCGACGCCCACTACGGCAACGGCACCGACGACATCCTCAAAGGGGAGCCCAACCGCCACCAGATCTACCACTACACATTCGGGCGCCACTTCCACCGCCGGGACGACGGCCAGGACTACCTGATCGCCATGCTCGAGCAGGAGGACGCCCTGCGGGACTTCGCCCCCGACCTCATCATCTACCAAGCTGGCGCGGACCCCCACATCGACGATCCCCTCGGCGGGGTTCTGACCACGGACCAGATGGCCGCGCGGGACCTCTGCATGTTCACCATCGCCCGGAACCTCGGGATCCCGATTGCCTGGAACCTCGCCGGGGGCTACCAAGAGCCGATCCAGAAAGTCCTCGACCTCCACCACCAGACGTTCCGCATGGCGCAGGAGGTCTACGGATGAGCGAACCGATCAGGACCGCCCACAGCCTCGTCGACACAGCCACCGACAAGGTCCTCGCCGTCGCCAGCCTGACGCGCCGGGAAGCCGCCGACCTCAACCGGAGCATCGCCGCCATGGTCGTCGGCGGCGCCCGGCCCCGGACCTGGATTTAGAATCTCCCGGTCGAAAAGAATTAAAAAAAGGGATGGACAAGCGGCACAGGATGACCGATTGTTGGTTCAGACAAGGAGAGTACCATGACCAACCCCACCGCCACTCGCACCCTGAACGGCTACACCTACCGCGGGACCGCGATCAACCGCACCGACAGCGGGTTCTGGGCGGTCCCCGCCTTCAGCGGAGACTGGCGCTACAGCACCCTCCGGGACGCCAAGAAGGCCCTGGACGCCGAGGTCGCCGCCAGCAACAACGCCCTCCGCGCCGCCATCGCCACCGCCAAGTAAGGAGCAACCCATGGCTCTCACCACCTCCCGCGACTTCCTGGTCACCCAGACCTACGCCTGCGACGGCACCAGCGAATCCCGGATCTACTTCGCGCCCACGCCCGCCAAGGCGATCAGCATGGCGCGCCAGGATGACCGGGACAACGGGGTCGGCATGATCTACGGCAAGATCACCTATCGCGCCCGCCTCGCCGCGGGATCCCCCCTCAGCTTCGCCGGGAACCCCGCCGACGCCCTCACCGAAACCTACGGCCTTTAAGGAGCCCGAAATGCCCCGCTTTCAAAAGCAGCCTTCCACTAACACCGAATTCGTGACCGAACTCATGGAATTCAGCCCCTACGGCGGGCTCGTCCAGGCGTTCATCATCCAGGGGATCCAGGACTACGCCAAGCGGGTCCTCGCCAACCCCATCCCGACCGAGGGGCGGTCCAAGCAGTTCATCAACCCCGACGCCTGGGAGGGCATCGCCAAGGACATCACCGCCAAGATCGACGCCTATTTCGGGAGCCAGAAATGACCACGCCAGCGGCAGAAGCCCTCTACGAAGCCCAGCACGTTCATCACTACGAAGGGCGCAGGACGGCGATCTTCAACCCCCACGGCAAGCCGGTGGCCGACCTGCCGGTGATCTTCGGGTTCAACAACGGAGGCTCCCACGGCTGGATGCAGGCCGTCCTGCTGGCCGAGGACGGGACGGGCCTGGGCGGGCACACCTGTTCGTCCGAAGCCTACATGCCCGCGGACCTCGGCGTCCTGGAAGGGACCAGGGAGGACCGGCACGAAGAATTCCGGGCGCACTACCCCGACGGCTACCGCATGGAGTTTGTGCGCGGCGCCGACGTCCGGGCCCACGAAGGGCTCACCCGAGCCTACAAACTCAATCAGACCATGCCGACCGAAGGAGGCGCCCGATGAACCCCAAGGCCAAGATGGGCCAGCCCATCACCATGCCGGGCGTGTGGGGCCTCCTGGCCCGAGCCATGGGCGGGGTTGGATCCCTCTCCAAGACGGTGGGCGTCGCCGACCGCACCCTGCGCGCCTGGGCCCGGAACGAGCGCCCCCTGCACGACGCCCTGGTCGCGTCGAAGATCACCGACCTCTGCCGGGACCACGACGTCAACCCGCTGCTTTTCGAGAGCCCGGCCAAGGGGACCTTCCTCGGCTGCACCCCGCGGGACGGCTGGGTCAGCTTCCCGGAAGCCTGGGACGGCTGGAGCCGACGGACCCGGATCGTTGGCCTCCCGGACCCGAAGTGGGAGAAGGCGACGCACCACACGGTCGAGTCCGCGCGCAAGTGCGGCTGGCCCTACTGACCAGAGGGAGCATGCCAGAAAAGAGGGACATTTATTGGGGTGTCGAGAACTGCGAGGACGGCTACTATCTCCACGCGTTCAAAACCCGCAAGGCCCGCGCCCACTGGCTATGGGAAACCCAGGGCGTCACCATCCATTCACCGCAAGGCCGCGGGCTCCCCAGCGATCTCATGGAGAAGGACAACCCGCTCCACAACGCCTACGATCACCCCATCATCTGGCACCAACCATAAAGGCGCTACCATCCATTCAACCAAGGAGCCCCACATGAGCGAAAGACCAACAGGAATCGGGACGGCGGTGGTCGTTGTCGACGTCGATCTGCCGTTTTGGTCGATGGTGATGTTCATGATCAAGTGGGCCCTCGCCGCGATCCCGGCCCTTCTCATCCTCGGCGCCGTGGGGTTTACGATCTCGCTGGTGGTCGCCGTCGCCGCCAGAATGGGGACGATGGGCGCGCACTAGACGCCTCGCCCAAATCGGGCATAATCGCCCAAACAGTTCTTTGAAATCTGAGGCAGGAATCGTCTAGTACGCCGACCCGCAAGGGTGCTTGGGCCCGAGGGAGCCCACGAAACAATCCCAGAACGAGGCGCTGGATACGAGCCCAGGGGGAGTCGCCGCAAGGCTGGACACCCCACCGAAAGCGACGGTCGCCCACCTCAGAGAACCTGCAGCCAACGCCCGTCGACCGGGCGCGCAAAACCCGTCGCAGGGGGGCCAGAACGTGAAGCCCCCGCCAATCGGCGCCACGGCGCCCCAGCCGCAGGGGGGTTCGATTCCCCATCGCTTGCCGAGATCTGGTGAAGGACACGGTTCAAATCCGTGACGCCGCGAAAGCGGTAGGACAGTGCCCCGGTTGGTGCGGGGAGGCATGACAGCCGGGAAAGACCGGCAACCATTCACCCCCGCTGGAGGGCGTCCAGCAGTCCCCCGAGAGGTCCATCCCTCGGGGGTTTTCTTTTGCACAAAAAAAAGTGGATTTCCAGATTGACTACCGGCACCGGATGGCCGAAACTGAGGTCACACAAGGAGCCACCATGATCAAGACCGAAGCCCTTACCCCCACCCACCTCAGCCCCCGCCCATGCGACGCGACCCTCATGGCTTGGCTGAACGACGCGGACGTCCAGGCCATCTGCCAGGGCAAGGTGGAGAGCCTGATGATCGGGACCAAGCGGATCAACCTGGAGAACTGGAGCCATTTCGGCGCGGCCCAGACGGTCATCATCCTGGCCCGCGAGGGCAAGCGGGAGCGGGCCAAGCTGATCAAAGAACTCCTCGCCCTCTAGCGCGCCGCACCCGCCTGGAGCCCCGAGAGGGGCCTTTGGCGGTGAAGGAGAACCCCATGAGCAAAGAGCAAGAGATCAAGGACGCACTGGCCGCTACCCGCGAGGCCCTCGACAACTTCAACCGGGAGCCGTCCCTCGCCACCCGCGCCACCGCCATCGGGCAATGGGAAGATTCCTGCGCGCGCCTGGGCGAAGAAACCATGTGGACCGGCCTGGGCGCGGGCTGGCTGAACGACCTCTCCACCGCCTTCAACTGGATCGTGGACAGCCGCGAGGGGTGAGCCACCCGCAAGCCGGATAGGCGAAAAGGCAACCGAGCATGGGCCCCGAAAGGGGCTCTTGGTTTATCGGATACCCCCGTCGCCCATTGCCAACACATAGGCACCGATTATGCGAATCCCCGGCAAAAATACGCATAGACCGCGCGAACCCTTGCGGATTGTGACTTCCTCAATAAGTTATTTCGTGTAGGCTGGAAAGCCTTACAGGAGGACCAGAGACGAATGGAGAAGGACCAGAGACGGCGCAGGACAGACCCCACCCACCCCGTCTATGAACTACGAAATGCCCTCAACCGATTCAGCGAGGCCCAGCTTTCCTACCGTTGGCTGGTCGGCCAGGGGATCCTGCAGCACCATGACGTCGAGCTTCTGGCCTACGACTACGCCATGGCGAACACCCACGAGCAGATCCGGAAGGCGGTGGACACCATGCTCGACCATCACGACCACGACCGGGATCACGGCTGAGGCATGAGCGCCTGCTGCCGGGGATCGAGCGTGGCCCAGTATTCGGCATAAGCCCGGTCGGATGCCCGGAGGATGGCCTTGAACGGATCGTGGGCGCTCCCAGGCGGGTCAATGGGGGCTTCAGGCACCTTCCGAGACTTCGACATTCTGCCTTTCACGGTCGGCGAAGGGGACCTCGACCGGGATGAAATACGGGATGGGGTTGCAGGCGCACCAGCCCGCGGCCTCGGCCCGGTCGGAAAACCGACGGGCCAGGGCGGGATTGGCGGTCGCAACCGTGTGGGGAGGATTCCCGAGGGAGACGCCGACCGCATAAACTCCGGGGTAGTTCGGCGCCTCGGCCAGCCAACAAAAGTGCATCTTGTGGATCCTTGCGAAACTAGTTCATGACCCAGAAGAAGATGGCGACCTCAGCCGTTGCCGCCGCGTTGAGGGTGAAGGTGCAGGAACCGGCGGCGGTGACCACGGCTGCGGACTTGGCGGTGGCGTCCACGGTGCCCAGGCAGCACATGACCACGCTGGTCGCGGAGATCAGGCTGTTGGTGAGGACCACGCTGGTCCCGGCGGCGGCAATTCGGATGGTGCCGATGCTCACGTTCAGCGTCTGCGCCCCGGTAGTCCCGGCGGTGGTCAGGGTTTTGTCCAGGCTCACCTGGGTCTTGGTGCCAGCCGTGTTCATGACCATCACCTGATGGCTGGTGGAATCGGCGTAAAGCTGGCCCCAACCGGAGGACAGGGAGGGGGCCGCGCATTCTATGAACTGCCAAACGCCGTTCCCCGACATCCTGAACTTGTTGGACGCGCCTGATCCAAAGGAGGCAGCGGTGCCGGTGGTAATATTGTTGCCCCAGGTGAACCCAAAGAAGCCGTTCTGGGCGTTGTCCGGGCAGACGAAGTTGAACTGGGCGGTATTGTAAAGGTTATACATCACCGCCTTTACCGATCCGTCCGTCTGGGACCGCATCGCCAAGCCGCCACCCTGCCCACCCGCCAGGACGAACTGGCCCGATTTGAATGAGAGCAGCTTGTAGATCCGGGCCGAGATCAGCGCCGGGGAGGCCACGCTGCCGCTGCCAATGGCGGTCGGAGAGGCGTAGGTGAAGCTGGTCGTGGACGGCGCACTGGTGATCTTGAAGGAGCCGTTGATGCCAAGTTCGTTGGCGCAGTTGTCGAACACCACGACGTCGCCAGCACTCAGGGTATGCGGGGATCCGCTGGTGCCAGTGACCACCCCGGAGTTCCAGGACATGCCGGTGAGCCAGCCAGCCGCCTGGGTGCCGATCTGCTGGAGCCAATAGCGGGCCGCCGTCCACAGATCCTCGACCATTCCATAGCCGTCCCAGGGCTCGTTGCCACCGTTCCCGGCCCGATAGAGCGAGGGATACATGCCGCTCATGCAGTCGTTTTTGGCAGCATTGGCCGAGGGGAAAACGATCTCGTTGGTATTCAGGCTGGAGTGCGGCTGGCCCATGACCTCGTAGGGCTGCACATCGCCGATGCCCACATCAACGCCACTGACGGTGGTGACCGCATTGGTGTCGAGGGTTGCGACCAGACCAGCGATGGATTTGATCTTGGCGACATGGACGAGATGGGCGGTCGTGCTGACCACATTGCCCGCGCCCATGATCTGCACTTCCCGGCCCGGCCTTACAAGACCACCCAGGAGGCTGGTGAGCGTGAGCGTGTTTGTCCCGGCGGAGATGGAGCCGGTCGTGTGCCCGGCGATGACCATGACCTGACCGCCGACATTGACCTGACCAGTCACCGCGAACCGATTAGCCCACTGCTGCTGGACCCGCGAATCGGTGCCGCAGTCGTAGACCATGGAGACGTAGGCATACCCCGTAGGCGCATAGGAAACATAGTCCTGATCGACATTGTTGATTTCAATCCCAGCACCACCGGCCCAGTTGGAGGTCATGGTGATGCCCTGGCTGGAGAAGGCTCCCTGCAAATACCCGTTGCAGAGCGCACCCCCGGTCGCAGAATCGGTGTAGATCTGCGGGCCCTGGTAGGTCGCCACGATATTGAAATTGCTGATCAGGTTGGCCGTAGTCCAGCCGGGGCCGTTGTGGAAGAAAACGCCAGACCAGGAGGCGCTGGAGGCGCTCAAGGCGTAGGTTCCCGCCCCACCCGTTCCAGTGGTGCCGCTGGTGCCGTAGGGCTGGATGACGGCGCTGTTCAGGGCACCGCTGGCCGCCCCGAGGTAGTTCCAGAGGCAAACGCCGTCCACGATGCCCACGCCGGTCCCGGAGGGGCCGCCAGAGGGCGCGGCGGTTCCGCCAGTGGCGCACCAGTAGACGTTCCCGCCGTTGGTGACCACGGCAGATGCGCTGTAGTTGGTGGACGCCACCCACGCGGCAGGGGCAGAGATGGTCGCGCCAGGGGCGACTACGCCCGGATTGGCCTGCTGGAAGGCGGGGCCAGAAGGCCCGGTCACGGTGAGGGTGGTGCCACTGACGCTCCCGGACCACACCCCATTGTGCTTGTCGATGAAGGCCACGCCACAGTTGAGATTGGTGGTCGCAACCGACCCGGTGATGATCGAAATCCGATCCACCTGATTGTAGGAACAGGGCTTGTAATCGTCGTTGACGAAGCCCAGGCACCACCCAGCCATGCCGATGATGTGGATGTTGGAGGCAAAACACTTGAACGCGCCGCCCCCAAAGGTGACGCCATATTGGCCCAGGGCGGTCGGATCGTAGATGCACAGATCGCGGATCCCGGAACCGAACACATAGGCCGAATCCTGCCCGAACTGGATCACAGCCTTGGCCGGGTTGAAGGGGCGCAGGTAGTCGGTGGTCGGGCTGATGGACCCGCTTTCCTGGCCCTGGATGACCACGCCGCCGTAGCCGATGACCACATTGCAATAGATGATCCCAGGCGGGATCCGAATGATTCCGCCACCCCCGGCGCCCACCGCATTGATGCAGGACTGGAGGTGGGCGCTCTGGTCGGTGCCGTCGTTCATCACCACGCCGTAGTTCCGCGGATCGACCTCCGCCGCGTCCAGCCATGCCTGTTCTGATTCCGGGGTGTTCCCCCCGGTCACCGTGTAGTTGATGGCGGCGGGCGTGGCAGAGCCAGAGCCACTAAAGACGTTGCCGATGGCTGCGGGATAGGCAGGGGTATTCGGGATGTTGTCGTAGAGCGAATTCGACATGGCTCAACCTTTCAGGGAGGAGGGGCGGGGCCCGCGGGCTTCGCGGAGGGTGAGCAGGCAAGCACAATTTGGGTGGACCGGGGTGCAGGGCCACCACATTTCCGCCCGGTCGCGAAACCTGCCCTGCTTCGTCGAGTAGCGGTGAGCCGAGCGCCCGATGTTGTTCTTTCCGGGCCAGATATCGGTCTCGCCGTTCTTGGCCGGGTCGTCGGCGGACACCACGCGGAACCGGCGGTGGCGCTGGGCGAGGCAGTAGGGGCATGCGGTCGGGGCGCAATGCCATACAGCCAGCCAGCCCTCCTTCGGGTTGACCGACGACAGCAGCCCGTTCTGGACAGCCATGGCCGACTCGGTCAGGGCGAGGCGGCGCCAATCGCGGTTCAGGGCTGAGAATTTGTCGAACAGGCGGCGCTCGAGCAGTTTGGGCCCCTCCTGGGCCTGCCGGGAGTCCACCAGGGAGGTCAGGATCGAGTGGCGGGCGTTGGCGGTCAGGTTCACGGCATACTCGGCGCCGCGGGCCGCGGTCCAGGCCATCGTTTCCCGCTGCAGCCGGGTCGCGTCGGCCAGGGCGACCTCCCAGGGCGGGAGGACCTTGGGCCCATTGAACACCTTGTCGCCGATGCGGGACATGAGGGCGGAGCGGATCGCCATGGCCTGCCCGGCAGCGACAGAGGACGCCTGGGGAGCCAGGGCGCCCGTCAGGCGGTCGACGATGTTCTGCCAGCCGTCATAGACCTCGGTGGGCGGGCGGGAGCCGTCGAACAACTCCATGACCTGACCCCAGCCGTCGATGGGGGCGCGCGGGTTCACGGCAAGGCCAGACTTCAGGATGGCGCGGGGGGCGACGGCCCGGCCCAGGCACCCAGAGAGCATCCCGAGCAGGTATTTCTGGCCCCAGCCGTAGAAGGCTTCCTCGACCGCCGAGACGCCCGGATCCCAGTGCTTACCCCAGAAGGGGCGCTCGGCCTGCTCCTGGGCCGACGACGGCATCGCCACGGCACGACGGCCTATGGATTTCAGGATGGAGCGGGGAGGCGCACCGACGCGAGGATCGGCGGAAAGGGAAAGACGGGAATCGCGGAACGGGTTGGGAAGCATCACTCCCCCCCGCCACCCTTGAGGGAGGACAGGCGGTCGGAGACTTCCCCGCCAAAGCCACCAGGGGCCTCGCCAGAGCCTTCTTCTTCGCCGGGCGGGCCATCCCCCTGCTCGTCGCCTTCCTCGCCAGGAGGGCCCTCCTGCTCGGGCTGCATGGCCTGGGAGACGACCGCCTGCATCGCGGGGTTGAGGGGCATGATGCCCACCTTGGGCTCGGGGTAGGGATCCAGCCCGCCCCAGCACTTCCGGCCTTCGTCGAGGGTGAGAATCGCCTGATAACGCTGGAACTCGGCGGAAAGGATGCCGGGGTCCGCGGGCAGGGCGCCGATGGAGTCGACCGGATGCGGCTTCATGCCGAGGGTCTCGCGGGCCTCGTTGATCGTGCTGAGGCGCGCCCGCTCGGTTTCCTTGAACTTCTGGTCGCCGGGGTTCAACCCTGTGAACTCCAGGCGGGCCCAAGGCGCGAATCTGGAGAGGATCGCATCCCCGACAAAGGACTCGACGTCGGACAGCAGCGGGCGGAGCCCCTTGTCCTTGGCAGCAGCCAGCCGCTCCCCGGTGTCGTCGCCAGAGAGGGCGGAGCGGGAATCGGCAAACGGGGCGATGTTGATCTCGGTCGGGTCGAGCCCGTAGATCGAGCAGGCCAGGGCGGTTTGCAGACTGATCCACTTGGAGAACGCCATTTCAGAGAACGGCTGGCCGGTCTGGATGAACTGGGCGGCGCCGGTCTGCCCGCGGGAGGACAGCATCGGGAGCCCGAAGGCGTTCTGGGCGCCGCGCACCTTGGCCTGCCACATCGCCTGGAATGCCTGCATCTGGGTCGGGTCGTAGTTCCCGGACACCATGAGGATCCCGCGGGGGATGGCGTTATTGTCGATGCCCTCCCGCGTGAAGGCCATGGCCTGCAGGAAATTGGAGATCGTCTCGATGGAGGATTCCTCTTCCGACAGCCCGTAGCCGCACCATTCCAGGTCGGTCTGGGGGTTCCGCTGGAACAGGGACATTTCGGCGTGGTTGAACGAATCCATCATGCCGGGCTGGACTTCCTGGATCAGGAACGAGTCAGCGTCGGCCTCGAGGGCCGCCAGCCCGTCGGAGAAGTGGGCGGTGGAGAACATGAAGGTCGCCGAGTCCCGGACGAAGAAGGCGTCGAGCCCGCGGGCGTGGATGAGGGGAACAGTTTCGACGGCGACATGATCCAGGCAAAGGGAATCGTCGATCAGCTTCTTCAGGAAGGTCCCGAAGGCTTCCCGCTTGTTCCGCTGCCGGGCCAGAGGGTCGAACTCGCGCCCACCGCACTCCAGGAACTGCGACAGCCACGCGAGGTAGGCATGGTGGTCGTCGTCCAGGATCGCGTTGGGATCGCGCGCCCGCAGGCGCCAGCCGGTGGTGTCGTTGGAGGTTGAGAGGTTGGCGAAGGCGGCGACCTGCCGGTTCCGGGTCCGGTGGATCGCCTGGATGACCTCGATCCTCTTGGAAAGGCCCTTCAGGACGCTGAACGGCACACCCTGCTTCGGGATGTAGCGCCCGCCCGGCCCGCCCATGTGGTTCAGGACGGGGCTGGTCCGGGCCTTCGGATCCTCGTTTCCGGGGGTCGTCATCTGCAGGGCCTTCTGCACCATGCGCCCGGCGACGGCCTCGGCCTGCTGCAGCTTGATCCAGCTGGTCATCATCGTCATCAGGTCGGCGGAGGGCGCCTCCCCGTAGGTCGAGACGACCTCCTGCCCGGCCTGGGCAACCTCGTCGAGGGGCGCCAGGGTGGAATACGCGGTCCCGGCGGCGGCGCCGAGATGGGCAAACGGGTTCCCGTTGGCGGGGGTAAATTGGAAGTCGCTCACCAGGAAACCTCACCATCAACAGGCGCCAGGGGGGCCAGCCCTTCGGCGGCATCGGCGGGGTAATGCAGGGGGCACGAAGGGTCGGAAGCCTTGCAGGCGAACCGATGGATCGCGCAGAAGCCGTCGCGGAAGGATTGGCAGGTCGCGCAAGTGAAGGCGAGGGTCACGGATTTCTGGTTTGCGATCAGTTCCCACGGCGTCTGGGCCAGCAGGGTGGGCAAGGGGGCCGGGGCCTGGGCGGGCGGGAGCGACGCGGGCGGCGCAACCGGGCCAGGAGCCCCCACAGCGCGCGGAGGGGCCGGGCCGAGCCGGAAGCCCGCGGCGTCGGCGCCCGCAGCCGCAGGGGGGCAACCCCAGGCGTTGCGCCCGAGGGTGCAGAGGTAGACGGCGATGGCGGCGCTAATCACCCGGTCGTCGTGGCAGTTCGGGAGGGCCTCGGGCTTGCCGGTGGGGCCACGCTGGAAGGTGGAAGCCTCCCGCCAAAAATTCGGGTCGGGGCAGAGGAACGAGCCGGAACGGATGGCCGTGTCCAGGGCGTCGCACATGAGGGGCCGGGTCTTGACGTCGGTGGGCCAGCCGGGGCGGAGGTAGGACACCGAGCCACCCTGGTCGTATTCCAGGTGCCGGTAGGTCTGGGGGTAGTTCGCAGCCTCCAAAGTGGCTACCGTCGAATGGCCGTGGTTGTTACGCTCGACGGCGATGACCGCCCAATTATAAAGGCGACCGGCGCCCATGCAGAGGCGCCCGAACTCGACCGGGGTGATCCGGCCATGGATGGCGGCGACGACCCGCAGGTCCCGCACCAGCACGACCTGGGCGGAGCAAAAGTCGGAGCCGCCCCGCTCGGGGTCCAGGACGTCGGTGTTGCCTTTGTCCTTGCCCTCGGCGACGTCCCCGGAGATCAAATACTGCTCACCCGGAATCGGATCCTCCCAGACCCGGACATGAGCCCGCGGCGTCCGGGCCGGGACCAGCCGCTCGGCGGCGAGGGCCTCCTGGTGGCGCTCGGACACCTTGGCGGCGTCAAAGAAGGGGCGCCCGGTGGACAGGAACGCGCCCAGCAGCGTCTCGGGGTATTCCTGCAGGAACAGGTCTCCCAGGTCCTGCATTTTCCCCCGGCGCCACGCGATCTGCTGCAGGGACAGGCCCTCGCGGATCATGAGGGCGGTTTCCTCGCCCGTCGGGGCCTCGCCAGCGGGCCAGGGCACCAGATACTCGGGGTGAGCCCACCAGGGATAATAGATGACCGCGTAGGGGCTGCGGAGGGCCAGCGCCTTCTCGACCAAGTGGAAATAGTCGTTCTGGCCGTTGGCGGTGGTCTCCAACAGGATGTTCCCGTCGATGGGCACAGCCTGGGCGTAGGAAGCCATGAAGGCGCCGAAGTTCTTGTAGAACGCGGCCTCCGAGGCGTGGAGGTTGTCGATTCGGCCACCACGCCAGGGATGCCCGGCCTCGGTGTCGATGATGAACTTCGACGGCGGGGAGGTCGCCTGATCGCCCGGAAAGCACAGGACGAATTCGTACTTGGAGTCGGAACGCAGGGAGATCCCGGACTTCAACTCGGGCGGGAGATGCTCGAAAAAGGCGCGGTAGGTCTCCAGCAGGATCTGGGCAATGTCGTGGTCGTGGGCCAGGACGACCGTGACCCGGCCAGGGTTCCGCAGGCCGTCGTGGAAGTAGAGGGACGCGATCTGGGTCGAGAAGCCAAGCTGCCGGGGCTTGACGATGGCGTCGCGCACCCCGCGGAACGTGTCGATGCCGGGCGTCGGGGCGTTCCGCTGGCGCAGGGACCGGAGGTAGTCCATCTGGATCGGGTTGTAGGCGAGGGGCACCATCGAACCGCCCCCCTTGGGAACGATCTTCAGGCAGGCGGCGGCGAACAGGTCGAGCCGGGCGCCGAGGGATGAGGCGGCGCCTTCGGCCCCCATCCCGGCCAGGGGCGCCAGGATCTGCGCGGCGCGCGCGGTCGAGACTTCAAGCTGGGAGAGGGCCGGGGCGTCAGACGAGGGGTTCATGCGCGGTCATCCCCGGATGGACGGACGATTCCAGGGTCAACTGGACCTCGGCAACCAGCTTGAGCAGGTCCCCGGCGCCGTCCCCGGTCGCGGCGTTGAACAGCCGGAAGGCCAGCCCGTCGCCGAACATGGCCTCCACCCCGGCCCGGATGGTCTTGTTCAGCGCCTGGGCGCGCTCGGCCTCGGGAAGCGTCTCAGGGTGCAGGCCGTACCACGCGGCCAGAGCGAACCCGGCCTGGGCGCACACGGCCCACCAGCCAGCCTCAGAGGAACTGACCTGGGGGCCGAGGTCCTTCACCACGCCCGCGGCCATGGCGCGCGCCACAATGGCAAGCTGGGCCAGAGGGCCGGGCCCAACCGAGGGGAGCAGGATGCGCTGGGTCTGCTCGAACTGCTGCTCGAGCCGGGCGGTGACGCGGGACGGGCCCACGGCGAGGTAGAGGTCCTGCAGGGCGATCAGGTGGACATGCAGGCAGGCCCAGCATCCCATTACCGGCCCAAGGGATTCGGCGACGGCGGCGGGCACAGGGGGCAGCACGAAGGGGATGTGGGGCGCCAGGGCGGCGCTGGGGATGCCCCAGGGGAACCGGGGGTAGACGGAGCCACGAAGCACTAGAAGCCTCCCATGAGGACGATTGCAGCCAAGGTTAGGAGGGCGGCGGTCAGCCCGCGGGGGGAGAATGCCTCCCCGAAGCAAAAGCGGCCCACCAGCAGCCCGGTGAGCAGGTTGGAGGCGGCGAACAGGATTACCCCACGCTGGAGGGTGTTCGACCGCAGGAACGCAGCCCAGGCGACCACAGAGAGGGAATACAGCGCCACCCCGGAGGCCAGCCACACCCAAGGGGCGACGTTGGCCCAGGTCTTGAGGCAGAAGTCGGCCAGGACCTCCAGGGCAGCAGCCAGGACCAGCAGCATCAAGGCTTCCTGGTAGTGATCTGGCGGGTGGTGATCGTGCCGGTCAGCAACCCTCGGGCGATGGAGACGGAGATGGCGACGGCGACATCGCAGACGTCGGCACTGGAGGGCACATCCTGGATGCCGAGGGCACCCATCTCAGAACGGAGGTTCCGGGAATGGTCGTTGTGACGATGGGCGCACTGCAGGAGGTCCTGGGCGACGGTCTCGATGGCGCGGCGCTCGATGGCGGGATCGACAGGGGCGGGGGCAGGGACGGTCTTGGGCTTGCGGGCCATGGGGGCTCCAGGGAGGTCGGGTTACGGGCGGGGAGGGGCGGCGACCACCCCGACGGAAGGGATGGCCTCGGCGTCGAGGTCACGGAAGGCGTCGCGGACGGGGGCGACCGGGGCGCCAGTGAAGGCAACCCAGAAGTTGTTCTGGACGTTGGCGGGCCCGTCAGCAGGGCGGCCCTGGGCGACGTCGGCGACCTGCTGGGAGGAACGGAGGGCGCCCATGAGCCGCTGGAGGGCCATATCGCTCACTTCGTCATTGCGGAGCTTCCGATCAATTGCCTGCTGCCCCCGTAGGGCGGTCGAGAAGTAGGCCATTCGAGCCCTAACATTCTGCGTCGCCAACCTTTCGAGCAATTGCTTATCCTCGCGGGATTGCAATTCATTTCGGAAGTTTTCGCGCTGTTCCGGCCAGTTTTCCTCCCCGGAATGGGCGGCAATTGCCCTTTCAGACACCCCGAGACGCCCCGCCAATTCGACGAGGCCGAGAAATTGGGCGGGTTCGCCCTCATTTGGGGCAATTCCTCGGACATAGGCATTCCGAACCGCAACCCAGTCAGTAGTTGTGGTTTTGAATCGGGCTGGATTCTTGGGCGCCGAATTGATCCGGTCGGCCTCGGGCTTGGGGCCGCGGGGCTTCCCCTTCGGCCAGCCGCCGACCTTTTTGGCGCCGGGAGCCTTCACCTTGGTCATGCCGCCCGCCAGACGGTGACGAGCCGGTGGTTGGAAACCTGCCGGGACTCCCGGAACTTGCCGGTCTTGGCGATATGGCCGTGGTTCATGACGTTCCTGAACACCGGGCCGAGGGCGCTGGGATTGGCAGGGCGGTCGTGGCCTTGGCGGTCCAGGGTCTCCCAGACCTCGTCGGCGGTGAATTCGCCCAGGACATAGGCGCAGGCCAGGATGGTCTGGGCGGCGACGGCCTTCCAGGCGTCTGAGGAACCAGCGGCGCGGGCGATGCCTTCCTCCCGGTTGGCCCGGTGGGCGTCGAGGTCGAACAGGATGGGGAGGGGGGACAGGCTGCTCATGGGGCCTCCAAGGGAACGGGGGCCTGGATCATTTCGCCGTCCTTGCTGAACATCGACCGGCACCAGGGGCACTGGAAGCCGCGGAGTTCGGGCCCACGGCAGAGCCGGACGACCTGGGAGATGGCGCCAACGACGTTCTCCCGCCAGAGCCGCATGCAGGCGGGGCACTCCCCGTTGGGATCGATTGAGCGGAGCATGGTCAGTTCCCCGGAAGGATGAGGGTCGAGGGGGTGGGCGTGTCCTGGATGCCGGGGGTCAGAACGGTGAGGATCTGGCCGTCGGTCGTGGGAGCCGCGTCCATCTGGCAGTTCTTGGCGACGTAGGTGATCTCGGCCTCGGACACCTTGACGGTCCCGCCAGCCTTCCAGACGGTGCAGGCCAGCAGGATCCGCAGGGCCAGGACCTCCTCAGAGAGCAGGGCCACCCGGTCGACGGCGCCCATTAGCCGGGGCGTCGGGGGGAGGTTCTTGTAGGGGGAGGGGGGCTTACCCATTGGCGGGCTCCGGGAAGTCGATGGCGAGGTGGAAGGCGGTCCCAGTCGTGCAGGGGAGGATGGGCAGGCCGAAAAGCCGGGTGAGGTGAAGGACCTCGGCCTCGTCGGCGAACCGGGTGTCGTTCAGGGCGGCGATGATGGTTCGCTCGGCGTCGTGGCCTACAACCACGCCCACTGGACGGGCGCCGTAAGCCTTGGCGCGTTGGATGGCGCGGTCCAGGAGGACGAGGCTGGGGCGCATTAGGGCTCGACGTGGTGGGTGGGGGGGGCGTTAAAGGGAGTGATGATGACGGTCTGGACCGGGGCCGGGTAGTCGGGAACGGGCTGGGCCAGGGGGGCGGAGGCCGGGACGGGGGGCTTGCCACCAGGGACAGCCATCCAGGCGTCACAGGCAGGGAGGCCGGGCTGCGGCTGGGAGGGGGCGGAGGGCACCGTCTGGGGGGCTTCCCGCTTCAGCGCAGCGGCGTATTCGACCTCCAGCCACGCCAGGGCGTCCGTGGCGTCTTTCGCCAGGGCCACCTTCGCCAGCAGGTAGTGCTGGGCACAGAGCGGGACCTCATGGTCGACCAGGGACTGCAGCGCAGCCTTGAAGCGGAAGGCCCGCCCGGCGTTGCGGCGGGAGAGGATGAGGGCGCCCACCATCCCGAAAAGCAGGAAGGCGATGGCGATGGCGTAGACGACGTGGTAGGGCATTGGGGCTCCTTATTTGGGTTGGGGGTCAAAGCGGGCGATCATGCCCTCGCTGGCGGTGATGCTGGCCTCCAGGGAGGCGATGGAGGCGGCCCATACCTCGCGCGTCTTGGGGTCCTTGGACTCGGCGAGGTTCGCTCGGCGGTGGTGGAGGTCCTTGTTCAGCCCGGCGATGTGGGCCTCCTGGCGGAGTTTGGCCTCGGCGCGTTTCTGGATCTTGGATTTCACGGTGCCTCCGGGAAGGGGGGTTAATCGGACAGGGCGATGAGCCACAGGGCGAGGGAGAAGGCGGCGAGGAGGAGGGCGACCGGGGCCCAGACGGGAGCCAAGACCAGCCACCAGGGCCAGTGGACGGCACCCACCAGCCGTAGAGAGATGGCGACGATGCCACCGAAGGCGAACAGGCGCGCGAGGGTCACAGGTCCTCCAGGGTTTCGGCGGCGATTTCGTGGGGATTGGGGGAGCCGATGGAGGCAGCGTGGTCAACACAGTCGCCGGGCCAGTCGCGGATCCGGAGCAGGGCGGCGCGGTAGCGCGCGGCCTGGGCGACGGCAGGGTGGAGGTCGTGGGGGTCAGCGGCGGTCGCCGGGGCGAGGCGGGCCCGGCCCATGCGGGCGGTCCCAGCCAGGACGATGGGGGGGAGCCAGAGGGCTTTGTAGCCACCAAGGCGCACCCGCAGGCAGGAGCAAAGGGATTCATGCCCGAGGGTGTGGTAGTCCTCAGCAGGCAGGCGCCGATCACAGGAGGGGCAGGCGTAGTGGGTGGCGCTCACGGATTCACCTCTTTCTGCGCGCGCCGGGCGCGCTTTCCAGCCACAGCGTCGGTCGAGGCGCAAGCCTTGCATTTGTAATACAAGCCGTTGTGAGCCGGGTAGCAATAAAAGTCGGTTTCAGGCTTGACGGTCCCGCATTTTTTGCATGGCTTCCACCAGAGCCCATCCACCAACCGGCAACCTCCGTGCAGGCGCTTGTGGGTGAGCCCGTCGACGGCCAGGAGGTTTTCAAGGCGGTTGTCCAGCTTCACCCCGTTGACGTGGTGAACCTGGAGCCCGGCGGGGAGGGGGCCGTTGGCGTCCTCCCACACAAGGACATGGGCCATCCGCAGCCTGCCGTCACGGTAAACCCGGAGGTATCCCTTTTTTGTAACGGAACCAGGACCAGCCTTAGTCGCCACAGGGAACCTCCACATCGGTGCGGGTTTTCCCGCCACGGATCAATACGGCCTTCTTCCCGGTCGCGTCCATCCAGCGGCGGACGATCACATCGCAGAAACCAGGGTCGAGTTCCATGGAGCAGCAAAGCCTACCCATGGACTCACAGGTGATCAGCGTCGACCCCGAGCCCCCGAACAGGTCCAAGACGAGCATCCCGACCTTGGACGAATTGGTGATCGGCTTCCGCAGCAGTTCGACGGGCTTGGTCGTCGGGTGCTTGTAGTTCCTTTCGCGGGCGACGGTCCACACGGTGGTTTGCGATTTATCCCCCTGCCAGAAGGGGGCCTGCTTCGCCTTGAAAGCGTAGAAGGCGGTTTCGTGGGCTGGCAGGTAGACCAGGGGGGTCTCGCCGTCCTTGGCGCCCATCAAGATGGGCTCGTGTTTCCACTTGTATTGCGAGAACCCGAAGCTGGCCTGGGTCTTGGCCCAGATAATCTGGGCGCGGACGGTCAGCCCGGCCTTGAGCATTCCAGCCTCAAATTCGATGTGGAACCGGGACGGGTAGAAAACATAGAAGGCGGCGTGGGGGTTGGTGACCTCGGCATACCGGGCGAAGGTCTGGTTCAGGAATTCCTGAAACTGCTCCCCGGACATGGCGTCGTTTTTGATTGAGCCCTTGCCCGCGGCCTTGAGGGAGGCCGAGTCGGACTTGTAGTCGACGTTGTAGGGCGGATCGGTGAGGACCAGATCGGCCAGTTTCCCATCCATGAGTCGGGCGACGTCCTCAGCCTTGGTTGAGTCGCCACAAAGGAGCCGGTGGCGCCCAAGGACCCAAAGGTCCCCAAGAAGGGAGACGGGCTGGGCAGGGAGGGCGGGCTCTGCGTCGGGATCGGCCCCGGCCTTCAGGCCCATGTCGTCGGGGGGATCGACGGGGAACAGTTCGTCCAGGGCGTCGGCGGTGAAGCCGGTCAACTCGACATCGAAGGCGCCGTTGTCGATCTCGACCAGGGCGGCTTTCAGCATCGGGAGGTTCCAGGACGACAGGTCGGTGAGGCGGTTGTCCGTCACGGCGTAGGCCAGGGCGTCCTCGTTGGTCAGTTCGACCTCGAGGCAGGGAATGACGTCGGAGAGGCGCCCCGCGGCCTTGAGGGCTTCCACCCGGCCATGCCCGGCGATCAGGACGTTGGTGCCCTTCTGGACGATGGGGAGGGCCACGATGCCGAAATGCTCCAGGGACTTCTGGAGCAGGCGAAGCTGCTCGGCGTTGTGTTCGCGGGCGTTCCCGGCGTTGGGGATGATCTGGTCGACCCGGAGGCGGACCAGGGCGGGCTCCTTCAGCGGGGCCAGGACAGCCGGGGCGTCAGAAGGGGATTTCGGTTTGGGCATAGACCACCTTGACGAGGGATTGGAGTGCCTCGGATGACAGGGCGCCACCCGAGGCGTAGGGGTCCAGGCCGATGAGGTCCCAGACGCCAAGTTCAGGACAGTCGCAATACCCATCGAAAGTGTGGCAATCGTGGATGTTGCAGAGCATTTCGCCGCAGTCCTCGCAGACAACCCAGGCGGGCTTGCCGTCGGGGTTCAGGAGTTTGGCGACGCGGATCAGCAGGGAGGACTCGGAGCCGTGGATGGTCTGCCAAGTTTCAGAGCCCGCATGGAACCCGACACCCATCCCACCCTCCACCCGGTGGTGCCGGGGGCAGAGGGGGAGGACGAACAGGTGGTTCCGGGTCAACCGGGCCCCATGCAGGGAGCGAACATGGTGAATCTCGGCGCCACCCCCACACACTAGGCACCCGAGCCCGGCCACAGCGGTCAGGTGACGCTGCTGGGCCGCGGTGTGCCGCGGGCGGGGCTTGGCCTTCATCGGCGCCTTGCGGCGCATGGGGGCGCGCCGCTGGAGCATTAGACCTTGGCCTTCAGGTCGGCGATCTCGGCGTAGGCGGCGGTCAACTCGGTCACCATGGCGGAAACACCGTCGATGATGGGGCGCCCCATGAGTTCGGGGTGATTCTCGAGAAAGGGTTGGATTGCCTCACGCATGCCGCGCCAGTCCTCGTTGGACCGCTGGTGGTCGAACCAGGACGAGAGGGTGGCCTGGATCCGTTTGTGGGTGTCGGGGGAGCAGATCAACTGGGCGATGTGGACACAGCCCGAGTCGGGGGCGCCGGGCTGGGAGACGACGACGTGCCGGGACCAGGGCAGGTTGGCGTTTTCCTCGGGGGTCAACAGGCGCCCATACATCGGGTGAAAATCGGGGGTCATGCGACTTCCTTTCTGGCTTTGCGGTAGCCAAAGGCGTTCTGCTGATACCAAGCAAAGCCCCAGGGGACTAGGTTTCTGGACTCGGCCAAGGCTTTGTAGAGGGGGTAGGATGCGCGGAGCGGGACGTCGGGCCCGAGGGCGTGGAGCCCCCACCGGGCGACGCGGTGAGCCAGGGAGGTCTGGAGGGCACAGGTGTAGGAACGGATCAGGCGGCGATACCCGATGGCGACGCACAAGCGGCGGTCGGAGGGCATCGCGTCCTCGACCCCACGAATGAGGGCGCGCATGAACAAAACCGGGTCCACCGTGCAGCCCGTAGCCTCCTCAGCGGCGGCAACGAGAACGGAAAGTGAACTTCGGATCCTCTGCCCCATGCTTACTCCCGGCGTAAGACAAGGTTCAGTCCGGCCAACAAATAAAGATAGATAGGCAAACATGCCGCGTTCATAGGCAAAGACGCGTAAGGGTATGCACCAGGTTGTGCGCCACAAAAAAACCCCGACGGCGGGAAACCAGTCGGGGCCTTGTTGAGATCGAATCGCTGCGTTTGTAGAGGGTGGAGGGAGTGGGTGGAACGGAAGGGCGGAAGCGGTGCCTTTCACCCAGCCACAGACCTGTCACCCCGGCTGATTGCCCCAAAATGCGCTCCGGGTCGGGACACCGGGGGGAACACACTCGGACTCCTCGGTGTTATGCACGACCTCGTTGAACCGATTGCAGGCGCCCTGGAAGGCCAGCTCACGTTTCCAACCCGAGGATCCCGAGCGGTTCTTGGCGAATTTCCCATAGATGGCGCGGGTTTCGACGACCTCCTCCGAGGCATTGGCGTCCTTCTGCCAGAGCATGATCACAGCGACGGCATCCTCCTCCCAGCCCCCGGAATCCCGGAAGTCGGACAGCTTGGGCTCACCCTCGGCGCCCTGGCGGTTCAACTGGCAGAGCGGGACGATGCAAATCTTCAACTCCCCAGCCAGCTTTTTGATCGAGCGGGACAGCGAGGTCCAGCAGGCCGCGTCGTTGGAGCCCTTGCCCAGGTTGGGTTTTTCCACCAGGAGGATGTGGTCGATGATCACGCAGGTCGCGCCGTTGATGCGAACAGCGTCCCGGATCGCAGCCTCCACGGTCGGCCAGGGCACCCCGGAGGTATGGCACCAGATCGAGGTGTGATCCAGGACCTCGGCGGCGCCGATGATCGAGCGGGCCGAGACGTCGGTCCAGTGCCCGGAGCGGAACGCCTTGTAGCCTTCGCCGGACTGCCAGGACGCCAGCCGGGAGTCGATCTCACCGTCGTCCATTTCCAGGCTGACAAGGAACGGGCGCCCCCCGTTGCGGGCCGTTGTCATGAACGCCTGGATCGCCAGGGCGGACTTTCCGACACCGGGACGCGCGCCGATCATGACCACATGGCCGGGGCTGCATTCCAGGGCGCCATCGAAAGCCTCGAGGCCGAACCAGCACAGCTTCTCCCCGAAGTCCTGGTCCCGGAAGGCTTCGCCCGCGACGATCCGGTCCACCATGGCCGAGCCCTTGCGGATCTTGGCGGAGGTCGACGAGCCCGCGGCCAGGATGGACAGGAGCCCGGCCAGCCGGGAGATGACCTCCTGGATGGGCTCGGTGGGGGTGGCGGCAAGTTCGCTGGCCTTCCCGGAGAGCAGGATCACCTGACGCTGGCGCCAGAGGTCCAGGAGGCGGGCGACGACCCGCGAGGGCATGCCGACCTCCTCGGCGCCCAGGATCTCCACCAGCCCGGAGTAGCCACCCACCCGCCCGAGGGCGCCGAGGGATTCCAGTTTGGCCCGGATGGAGAGGGAGCCAAGAGGCTCCCCGGCGTGGTAGAGGGCCTGGATGGCTTGGAGGATTGAGCGGTGGGCGGGGACCGCCATCTGCTCGGGCAGGATTGCCAGGACCGCCCGGATGGCGTCCAGGTTGTCGGTGCCGGGGTCAAGGGTTCCAGCGGCGCCGAGCGTGGAGAGCAGGGCGCGCTCGGATTCGGGATCTTCGGGAAGGCGGAGGGTCATGCGGAGGCTCCAGGGGAGGGTCGGAGGTTGATGGGAGCCGGGGGAACCATTGCAGTGGACTCCCGGCGGCGGTTGCGATTCACGATGGCGTCAGCCGTTTCCTTGAAATGGGCCTTCCGGTCGTCGGTTGGAAGGGCCTTGGAGAAGTAAACCTCGGGGGCAGGGAAGCGGAAGTGCGGGGCCTTGCAGAAGGTCACAGCAGATTCCACCAGGACAGCCATCGTGTAGGCCGGGTTCGTTTTCTCCCAGTGGATCAGGCGCATGACGAGGCTGGCCTCGTTGCACCCGACGCGCCGGTGATCCTCGCCGTCGGTCTTGGGCCATACCGCCAGGATCCCCTCGCATGCCAGGACGTGCCGATCCTCGACCTCGGGAATGGCAGAAAGGGGAGCCCGCAGTTTCCTGGGAGGGCGGGGGGCAGGAGGAACCACCACCGCAACCGCTACCCCCGGACCCGAAGGGGTAGGGGTAGTAGTTTCTTTATTCTTTGGCTCTGGCTGTGGGGCATCGTTGGGCATGACCTGGGCATTGCTCGGGCATTGCTCGGGCATCGCGGATTTATACCTGCTCCACCTAGCGTTGGCGCCACTTCTGCCGTGGTCGCTCTTCTTGCTGGCTTCTTCAAGACTGTTCGACCGCTCAAATTCAAGGCGCGGGCAGACCAAACGACCCGCGGTATCGGATGCCCGGAATCTTTGGGCAATGCTCGACCAATGCTCGGGGAATGCCCGAGCATCGCACCCACAGAGCCGGGCCAAGCGGTCCAGGTCGTCGGGGATGCTCCCCTCTTTCCAGCAATGGCAGACGAGGGTGAACCAGATGCCACGCTCGGCAGGCCCCCAACTGGCGAAGTTCTCGTCAGAGAGGGTCTCGGCGGCGTAGATTTTGAACCAGGGGAAATCGGTAACGGCCATTGGAACGCCTTAGAGGTCGGATTTATCGGAGTAGTTCCATTCGTCGAAGATACGGATGAAGTGCGTCGCCGCCTTGGCGAACCAACGGGAGAAGATGAGGCACTCCTCGACAGATCCAGGGCGAAGGATGATGCTCGCCGGATTGCCTGAGTCGAACTCTTGGGATAGGGAAACATAGTCCTTACCAAGGGTGAGATTGGACAGCCGAATGGGCGAGTCGGAATCAGGGTTGTCCAGGGAAAAACTCACCCTTTCGCACAACGGCCAAAGCTGGTCGGGATCAGGGAGAGTGGACGACATGGCTTCGCCGGGTTTGGTTGGTTCGCTCATTGGCGCACCTCAGAAACATTGCTCACCAGGAACGGCCATGGCGCCGGGTGTTTAGCAGTCCTCTTGAGGGACTCCCGCGTATTCGCGCCCTTTTTCTGGGCAACTATTGTATTCCGCGGAACACCCGACCTGGGCAGGTCGTGGCGACTGGCAAGAAGGGCTGCTAAACCCGTGGTGAGGTTCGCTCCCTTGTTGGAGGCCGTCAAGACCAATTCTGGCCTGGGCAGGGGAATTTGAATAGGGCTCATTTCCAGCCCCCGGATGGCTCGTAAAACGCGTCGGCGTCCTCCATGGCGTCCATAGGGCCGTCGAAAACCTCATTGCAGAATTCGGTCCCACCATTGGGGGAGGGCCCGGCCCACTTCCAGCCCGCGCCCTTGGCGTAGACGTTCACCCACTCGGCACCCTCCTTCCGGGAATAACCTCCCTTTTTGTTCTGGCGCCATTCGGGGCGACGAACCGGGGCAGGGGGTGCCGTGGGAACAGGTGGAAATTCGCGCGTGAAGCCTCCAGCCATCGGGGGTGGGGCAACCCAGGCGTTCCTGACCAGGGCGGCGTCCTGCGCGGCCTGAAGGACCTTGAATAGCCCAGCGCCGCGGGGGAGGACGTCGGGGTGAAGGACTTTGGCTAAGAGCCGGAAAGAGCCCCTCACTTCCTCGGGCGAGGCGGAGGGGCCCAAGCCAAGGACCTCGAGCGGGGTTAGCCCTGAAACAGAGACAGGGTTCTTCAAAACGCCACCAGCCAATTACCGAGGCGGTCCAAGAGGCGCCCGAGGGCCCGCTCGATGGGGAAGTAGAAGATCCGGGGCAGCACAAGGTCGCGGCGGCGTTCAATGAAGTTAGTCATCGGGGCTCCCGGAGGAACGTATCGATCATGGAGGCGGCGCCGAGCAGAATCAGCGCCAGGAGAATCAGGCCGAAAAGGGTCATGGCAAATCCGAAATAGTCACGATGGTGTAGGGTTTCTGGCCCGGCAGGAGGCGTCCGTTGCGGACCTCAAGCTGCAGAAATCCGTCGTCGTCCTCCAGGATCAGGCCGAGCCCGAGCCGGGTGCGGACCCAGGACTGGCCCGCCTTCACCCCGGACTTGTAGACGCCCCGCTCGGTCCTGCCGGGCTTCAGGGCGTCCACCAGCGGCTTCACCCCGCCCTGCAGGTTGTCGGGGTCGAGGGCGCGCTTGCCGTAGCGGACGATGACCACCAGCCGACGGCCAGTGGGAACCGGGATGGCAGAGGCGCCCCACTTGGCCCGCAGCTTCAAGAACCACTCCTCCCGCATCTTCTTGTAGCGGGCCCAATGAAGGTCGCGGAGGACGTTCAGGGATGGGGTGACTCCGGGAAGCTGCAGGGTCCAGTTCATACCGGCGCCACGAAGGAGGTGTTCAGGACGTCGGCGCAGGTCAAAACCTTCAGCCCGAGGGAAAGGGCGAGGTCCCGCTCCTCGACGGCGCCGGGCGAATCGCGCCAGCCGGGGAGCATGACCAGAACGTCGATGCCGGGGCGCATGGCCCGGAGGGTGGCGCGGCAGTCGTTCATGGCCTCCTCCCAGGTCCGGCAATGGGAACCACTGGAATGGGGGACGATGGGGAACCAGCCCGTCTTGGAGGCGATGTGGACAGCGACAGCAAGGGAGGTGTTGATATTCTCCAGGATGGCCTGGGGATCGGGGGCCGAGTAGGGACCAGCAGCGTAAAATTGGATCACAGAACAGTCCTCGCGGAAGGCTGGCTGGGCCAGCATGGATGAAGCAGGGGGGATCTAGCTTGCCTTGGGCTCTCTGAACCACCACGCCAGGACTTCGGAAAGGCGGTAGCGGGGGTGCCCGGTGCAGGCGTCGATGTGGGGCTTCATTCCCATTTTCACCCGCCGACGGATCCGGTCGGGGTGGACCTTCTCGCCGAAAACCTTGGACAAGGCGATGGCAAGCTGGGGCGTGGAAAGGAGGGGTTCGGTTTCAGAGGCGGTCACAGGGGCTCCGGGGAGGGATTCAGGATTGGGGGTTTCGGCGCCGCGCGGCCCCTGTGTATGGCCGTATTGCTGCGGTAATGCCTTGCGGGCCGATGATCAGACCTAGCTGGCCTTTTGGCGCCGCGGGACCTGGGAGACTTCCAGGGCGGCGTTGATGGCGGAGCGGTCGACGGGGAGGGTGGTCAGGCCGGGGAGCCACCACGCGAGGCAGGCGTCCAGGTCGAACAGGTAGTGCTTGCGGTCGGACCCGCCACCCATGGGGGATTCGGCGTAGGGCATCCCGAGGTCCATGGCCCTGCGGATCTTGCGGTAGCCGGGCTTGTGGGGGAGACGAAGGGCGAGGGCGGTGGCAAGCTGGTTCAGGGTGAGCAACTTCTTGATGGGCATGGGAGCCTCCAAAGGGCCAGCCCCAGCCTACCGAAGCAGGCTGGGGCGGACAGGTCCTAGCCGTTTTCCGGGTCCAGATCAGCGATGGGGCGGATCCGGTCGTCGGGGTTGGGGAGGCGGGCCTCACCGTTGGCGGCAGGGGTGGGAACCGCGATGAGAGCGGCCTTCAACTTGGAGGGCGCGGGTTCCGGGGGCGGGGCGCCGACGGCCAGGGCGGCGTCCTGGATCACCTCGCCGTCGATGGCGACGTTGGAGAAGTCGCCGCTCTCGGCGGACTTTTGGAGGTCGTAGGCAGCGGCCATTTCGACCGAGCAGGGAAGATACTTGAACAGGCGCCGGACGACGGTTTTCTTCGCCATCTCGTCGAAATCGGTGACCCACGGCCCGGAGTTCGCCGCCTTGGATCGGTTGCGGATCAGGGAGATCTGCGCGCGGGACATGACCTCGAACTGCGTCCCGCCGTCCTTTAGCTTCGCCACCGCATACGCGAAGCGCAGCGGGCCGGGATCTTCCTCTTCCCAGGCCGGGGTGTGCTGGAGGTCGGGGTCCAGTCCGAGGACGCACTTGAATTCGTCCTTCTGGTAGACCACATGGGCCTCGATGGAGAGGATCTCCCCCGAGCGGCGCGCGAGGTTGATCATGCCGCGGTAGCCGGGGATGAACTGGCAGGTCGTGCCGTAGGGGACGAGGTAGCCCTCGCCCAGCGCCCCGCCGCACTCGAGGCCCAGTTCCGCGGCCTGAAGGATGGAGAGCATGAGGCTCTCCTTGGTGCAGAGCAGGAGTTTGGGGGTTTTGGAGAAGGAGGTCAAAGCGACCTTCAGCATCCGGTCGACAGACAGGTGCTTGGGGAGCCGTTGTGCCAGGGCCACCTTGTTGGCTTCCAAGAGGGTCCGGATGCTGCCGAAAGTGTTCAGTCCGTTAGACATTTTGTTCCTCGATTGATGCCCAGGTTTTCGAGTTAAGAATCCTGGAGACGTTGGATTGGGAGATGCCGAAAAAGTCGGCGATAGCCTGTTGGGTGGAAAACCCAGAAAGTGAGCGGATCTGAGCGACCTGGATACTGGTGAGTGTGGAGAGGTTTGACCTTTCACCCCTTGCCCGCCCTTCGCAAAGGCCGGTGGATAGGGCGTGGCGGCAATTCCCGCTTGGCGTAGTCGCCTCAAGGTTGGATATGGCGTTGTTGGTCTTATCCCCATCCAAGTGATTGATGAACATCCCGGCGGGGATAGGGCCATTGAAAGCCGCGAAAACCAGCCGGTGGGCCCGGACATTCCCATCCCTCCCGTTCTTCCTGACGCCGACATAAAGGTAGTTGGCACACAGAGAAAGGGAGAGTGCCCGCCAGGGGCGGGGGCCCCCATTGCGGTTCGCCGGGCGGCAGGACCAGATCGAGCCATCGGCGCTGGCGCCATAGCCAGGGAATCCGGGAATTTCTCGGATTTCTGGGGTCATTTGGCGAAGCGCATGACGCGCGGGCCGGGCTTGAGGGAGGTGAAGGAGTCGATGACGGTCTGGCGGGAGGATGGGTCCAGGCTGGAAGCGACCATCTGGAAGGCGCCCTCGTAATCGATGACGGCAGAGTCTTTATTGTTGCGGTAGGTGAGGACACCAGGGATGGCGGAGGCATCGCCCAGGTAGGCGCGGATCAGGTTGCCAGCCTCGGCCTTCTCGGCTTTCGCAGCCTTCTCGGCGGCATCCGCGGCCTGATGGCGGCGAACCCAGTCCAGGACGTCCACGGTGGCCTCGACGGTGCGCTCCCCGGCGCGGGCGAACTTCCCCCGGAGGTATTCGGTGCAGGAGTCGGAGCCGTCCGGGTCGGGCTCGACGCCCTCGACGATGTGCCGCTGCCACCAGGAAGCGACCTTCTCCTTGATGATGCCCTCGACCTCGAGGTCCCGGTGGAGGGTGTAGACCGCGAATTCTTGGCCCGAGAACAGGACCGCCAGATCCGCGACCTCAGTCCCGGTCGCCATCATCTGGACGGCAAGCTGGGTCTGGTAGTAGATCGGGAAGGCGTCGGTCCCAGGTTCGCCATATTCAGAACCGCGGGCCCGCAGGCACTTGGCATCGACCGGGCGACGGTCATTGTGCTTCCGGCGCGCGTCGAGGGAGGCGCCCAGGAGAGGGAAGCCGGGAACCCGGTGGAGGGTGTAGGGGTCCGCGAACTCCAGGACCTCGCCCAGTTCCTCGAAATAGGCGTCCAGGATGGGGCGCTCCAGGCGCCGCCCCCACTTCATGGGCTCGGAGTCCACGAAGGGGGCCGAGATGCCCAGTTTGTCCTGCCAGACCTTCGTGGGGCTGGAGAACTTGGATAGCCCCAGGATGGAGGCGACGTCGGTCCCAGTGATCGCGGTCAGGCGATCCTGGAGCCAGAGGGCCTTCCGCTCCTCGGGGGAGATGACGGTGGAAATAGGGTCCTTCACTTGGCACCTCCGACGACCATCGGGTGGCCGAAAACCTTGTCGTGGAACAGGCGCCCCAGGGGCCAGCAGGTCGGGCAGGGCCCGACGATGGAGAGGGCCTCGCGGACCTTGGCGCCCTCGGTGGCGACCGGGAGCCCGGCCTGGAAGTGCCCGCAGGGATAGCTAAGGCCAGTCGTTCCATCCTTGACGGCAACGATTGGACCCCTTGTGCGCCCGAGGCGGACGGGGTATGTTGGGAGAGAGGTCATGCGTCCTCCTGAAGTTCCCGCCCGACGGTTGCAGCCGCGGGCGGTCTTTTTTTGTGGGGGGGTGCTACTATCGAACACCCATTGACTTGCTGAGATAACAGTTTGTATCACCACCGAGCAGTTAGCAACCCTTAATTCACATTTTCTTTCGGGGAGGCACATGACCAACGAAGAAGTCGCAAAGAAAGTGCGCCTGCTAAGGGAAACGCGCGGAATGACCCAGGACGATCTGGCCCAGCTGATCGGACGCCACCGGATTACCGTGGCCCGGCTGGAGGCGGGGAAGCCGGTCCAGCGGTCGGTTCTCATTGCCATGGCCCAGGCCCTGACCGTTCCAACCACTGAATTAATGGACGACGCCGACGGTGCCACCATCGACGCAGAAGCTGCCCTCGCCCGGACCCGCGTCGC
>Ga0316217_10000820_pt1 | contig 42548 bp, 43 predicted proteins | sample 1anoAmetaG_FD_203633 | JGI IMG/M metagenome (GOLD analysis project Ga0316217, IMG submission 203633) | Freshwater microbial communities from Trout Bog Lake, Wisconsin, USA - 1anoA | ecosystem: Environmental > Aquatic > Freshwater > Lake > Hypolimnion/Profundal zone | place: USA: Wisconsin...
TTGAACCTATTTACACCTTTAGTGTGGCTGAGCCGCATGAACTTTTCGCTTTGTTCGTCTTTCTCATCGTATCGATTTTTTCAGGCTCGCTAGCAGGCCGTTTCCGTGAACAATCGATTCAAATTCAACGGCGTGCGGGCGTGACCGAAGCGCTTTACGATTTTTCTCGCAAATTATCAGCAGCTTCCACCATCGATGATATTTTTTGGGTCTCAGCAACACACGGCGCACAGGCTCTTGGCGGCCATATTGTTTTTCTGATGCCTTTTGAAGATGATCTTGAAACCAAAGTCATCTGGCCGCCTGACGAAGAGCTGGATGAAGGCGATCTGAGTGCAGCCCGTTGGGCATGGCAAAAGGGCGAAAGCGCCGGATTGCAGACCAATACATTACCGCGAGTCCGGTTCCATTATCGCGCGCTTTCTACCCCGCGGGGGGTCGTTGGCGTCGTGGGCTTCCGCCCTCCACTTCCGCAAAACCCGCTAACGGTCGAGCAGGAGAGAAGCTTTTCTGCCATCATCGATCAAACCGCCATTGCGGTCGACCGCTCTCTTTTGGTGAACGATACCATTCGTGTTGCAACCCTTGAGGAGAATGAAAAAATCCGAACCTCTGTGTTGGCCTCTATTTCCCACGATCTTAGAACGCCGCTTGCTTCTATTACGGGTGCCGTGACAACCCTGCAATCCATGGGGGATACGTTAAACAAAGATCGAAGGAACGAGCTGCTCTTATCAATTGAACAAGAATCAGGGCGGCTTTCGCGGTTTGTTTCCAACCTTCTCGATATGTCGCAACTTGAGGCAGGTTCACTTCATATCCAAAAAGATATCGTTGATGTTTCGGATACCATCAGGACGGCGGTAGCGCGGATGAAGCAAGCCTATGCTAATTTCGCGCCAGACCTTATTATAGATCGAAACTTGCCCTTCATCAAAGGCGACACACATTTTCTGGAGCAAGCGATTTTCAACCTGTTGGATAACGCCCATAAGCATGGGCAAGGCGCGGCGATTAAGATTGAAGCGCATCAGTCCAGCTCAAAAATTATCGTTTCGATCAGCGACGACGGGCCGGGAATAGCGTCGGGTGACATGGCCTCTATTTTCGATAAGTTTTATCGAGGTACACGTCCTGATGGACGCATCGCAGGAACCGGCCTTGGTCTGGCCATTTCTAAAGGGTTCGTTGAGGCGATGGAAGGAACCATTGACGTTCAAAGTCCCATCCGGGCAAAGGGTGGCACACGTATGACGCTGACTTTTCCGATCAACCCGACGGAACAGGATGGCCTTGCCCCATGAAAAATATGCGCGTTCTGGTCGTCGATGACGAACCGCAAATTCAGCATGTTTTGAACGTAGCGCTTACGGCTGCCGGCTATGACGTGGTGTTGGCCAGTACAGCCGCCGATGCGATGCGGAAGGCGGCAATCTTGGCCCCCGATATGATCGTCCTCGATCTGGGCCTACCCGACCGCGATGGCAAAGAGGTCATTCTTGATATTAGAAGCTTCTCGAAGGCCCCTATTCTGGTGCTCTCCGCACGGGATCGCGAAATCGAAAAAATCGCAGCGCTGGATGCTGGAGCGGATGATTACGTGGAAAAGCCTTTTGCGATTGGCGAGTTTTTAGCCCGGCTTCGCGCCGCTGGACGACATATCGGGTCAACGAAACTAGAGCCTATGCGTATCATCGTTGACGAGCTTGTCATCGACTTGGAACGCCGTCTGGTGACACTTGGCCAAGATACCGTTCATCTTACACCGAAAGAATACGATGTTCTCACCATTCTTGCCCGCCACGCCGGTCGGGTTGTGACCCATCGGCAGATCCTCACCACGGTCTGGGGCAAAGCGCATCACGATGATATTCAATATCTTCGGGTCTTCATTGGACAATTGAGATCAAAAATCGACCTGGATACATCGTCCCCATCCGTCATCCAGACCGAGCCAGGGGTTGGATATCGGTTTAAAGAGCCGACAGTGTGACAAGGATTTTATCCTCTATTCGCCATGGTAAATTTCAGGCTAAAGCACATTGTTTTGTCGCATGTTTTTACGATTAACCGACTTCCACTTAATCGAAACATGCTCTAACATAGACATAAGCTCTTATATTAGTTTGCGATCTTCGCTTCGACATAACGTGCGAAATGGTTGAGTATGGATTGCCAGCCCTGCTGTTGGTGCTCGATTGGATAGATATCCTCGCTATCAAACGTAACCTTTACAACCACGCCATCTGGCATGGTATTAAACTCGACCTGTGCGGTACGGTTACCAAACTGATATTCGATGCGCTTTTGATGGATGATTTCGGTGTAAGTGCCTGCAAAATCAAATCCCACACTTCCATCTTTCGCTTCCATACGCGAACTGAAAGCCCCGCCAACCCGTAAATCCACCGCGGCATGTATGGTGTGCCAATCGTCTGACGCTGTATTCCATTGCTTGATATCGTCAGGCGTTATGTAATCCAGCCAGACTTGTTCAATAGGGGCATGGACGGTGGTTTTGACAGTAATTTTTTGTCCGGACATCTAATCCCTCAACAGCTTAAAAGCAGAGCAAAATCATAGGCAAGCTTGGGCGTTATGGCAATTCAATTACTATTGCCATCTTCAGCGAAGGCAGAAGTTTATGCTGAAATATATCGACATATGATACAAGGTCCGTGCTTGCCCAAGCGGGCCACGACGTAAAAGCCTGTGTGACCATCCCCTCATCTCAGCGCGCCTTACGGCTGGCTCGCCGAGCCGAAGCTCACTAGCGCGAAGGCTGGTCGGAGCGAAAGGATTTGAACCTTCGACCCCCTCGTCCCGAACGAGGTGCGCTACCAGGCTGCGCTACGCTCCGATGGCCTGATTGTCGCACGATATAGCGATCTTTTCCCAAGGTGCAAGACGATTTAAACGTTCAAAAGAGGATCAAGATGGAATAGATGAAATCGTTTGCTTGCGTCTACACGATAGCCGAATTAAGGAACGCAGGCTATATGATAAAATAGCGAATCGTTATGGGGCGTCGCCAAGCGGTAAGGCAGTGGATTTTGATTCCACCATGCGGAGGTTCGAATCCTCCCGCCCCAGCCACATCAGCCAAGGTCCATACCCACAGCCTTTATTTCTTGAAGCTCGCTTCCCTTTTGGCGTGAGCTAGACGCCCTGTAGGCGGGTTCTCAGTCGCTCCATTCTTCCTCCATGATCGCTTCATAAAGATGATCCGGTAATTGATCGGGATAAAATTCCATTCGGGTTTTTGCCTCAAAAGTGTGAAGAATACCGGCGTGGTCATTTTTTTCTGTGCACCAGAGGCGAATTTTGCGGACATGTTCGGGCCGTACACGGCCGTTTCTTTGCGTTTTGCCATAAACGCGCCATTTGAACACGAACCCGCCGCATTTTTTGCCATTGGCATAAACAAAGGGACATTCGAATTTCTGCTCCATTGGTTTTACCGCCTTCCTCTCCATAATCCCGCCCCAGAATAGCATTTCGGATAAAACGTAAAAGGTACAAAATGAGCTTGACATGCAACCAAAAAGTTGCATATTAGAAGGATGACGACACACGAAGATATCGTTTTCAAAGCGCTAGCAGATGCTAGCCGACGCTTTTTGTTGGATCGTTTGTATCAACAAGGCGGGCTGACCTTGGGGCAGCTTTGCGAACAGCATTCGATGAGCCGTCAGGCCGTTACCAAACATCTCGCGATCTTGGAGAAGGCCAATTTAATCGTCACCAAAAAGCGGGGGCGCGAGAAGCTGCATTATCTCAATCCGGTTCCGATCAACGAGATTTACACGCGCTGGATCGGCAAATTCGAGCGACAAAAACTCGATGCACTGCACATCTTAAAACAGGCTTTAGAGGAGAAAGACCATGGCTAAAGAATTTACCTACACAATTTATATTCAATCGACGCCAGAAAAAATCTGGGAGGCGATCACAACGCCCGAATTTACCAAGCTGTATTGGGGCCACCAGATCGTGTCCGATTGGGCCATCGGCTCGAAATGGGAAATGTTGCGTAACAGCGATTTATCGCTCAATGTCATCGGTAAAGTTGTCGAGAGCAATCCACCGCACCGCCTCGCTTTGACATGGGCCGAAGCCGATAAGCTCGCCGATCAATCCCATGTGGTTTTCGAAATTGAGGCGATGGCTGAAAAGGTGCGCCTTAACGTTACCCATACTGAACTTAGCGATTATATGGCTGCCCGTATAACGTATGGCTGGCCCATCGTACTTTCGGGGCTCAAGACCCTGCTGGAAACAAACCCAAAGCTCAGCGCTGCCGCGTGAGGCATCCTATCATCCAAAGGGTGCGGGTGAAAATTAGCGTTGACATCCGCACCCTATAGTTTACTATTAAACCTAATAGTTAATTAACTTTTTGGTTTATCATGCTGCAATCCACCATGGATCAAACCTTCTCCGCCCTAGCTGACCCGACGCGGCGCGCGATTTTGGCGCGGTTGGCGCGGGGCGAGAGCAATGTGTCTGATTTGGCACAACCATTTTTGCAAAAAATGAGTCTTCCGGCGATTACGAAGCATATCAAAGTGTTAGAGAACGCGGGCCTCATTATCAAGACCCACGATAAGCAATTTCGCCCCTGCCGTCTCAATGCTTCTGCCATGAAAGAGGCGGCTGATTGGATCGACACCTACCGTGTCTTTTGGGAGGAAAGCTTTGATCGGTTGGATGCTTATCTTAAAAGCGTAACACCATCGTCTCACAAAGGAAAAAGCGATGACAAGACACCCTAAAGATAACGAACTCTATCTTGTCCGCTATTATGACGCACCCGTTAGCGCCGTGTGGGCGGCGTGGACGGACCCTGCGCAATTAGCCCTCTGGTGGGGGCCGCGCGGCTTTACGATTACGACACATAGCAAAGATTTACGCGTCGGCGGCCATTGGAATTACACGATGCACGGGCCGGATGGCGTCGATTATCCGAATGTCACGACCTATTTCGAAGTCGAGGAGGGCGCAAAGCTCGTTTATGACCATGGCGCGAATGAAAACCAGCCGCCGCTTTTTCGCGTTACCGTTCTCTTTGCCGAGGAAAACGGCCAAACGAAAATGGAAATGACGATGGCTTTGGCCACCAAAGAGGCAGCGGAGCAAACTGAAGCCTTTATCAAGAAAGCCAATGGCTACAGCACATGGGATCGGCTTGGCGAATATCTCGAAAACCAAGCATCCGGCAGGGAAGTCTTTACCATCAACCGCAGCTTTGATGCGCCGATTGAAAGGGTGTTTGATGCCTGGGCTGATCCTGCGCAATTGGCGCAGTGGTTATCGCCCACAGGCACGAGCATGAAATTTTTTGAGGCTGATATTCGCAGCGGCGGAAGCTCTTTTTACACAATGGGAAACGAGCATTTTACGATGTATGGCCGCGCGTCCTATATCACCGTCGAAAGGCCACATCTGCTGATTTATACGCAACAGTTTTGTGATCAGGATGGGAATGTTTCACGCCATCCGTTGTCGCCGACTTGGCCCGAAACCATGATGACTCATATCCATTTCACTGCCCTTGACGCCCATAAAACGCTCATCAAAGTGCAGTGGGAAGTAAAAGGTCCCGTAACGGCGGAAGAAATGCAAACCTTTATCAACGGGCGCAGCAGCATGACGGGTGGGTGGACCGGATCGTTTGATAAGCTCGAACATTATTTGCAAAACCACCGCTAAAAGAGGGCGGATCGAAACAAGACTTATTCGCCCGGTGCGAAGGACGAAAACTGTCCGAGATAGGTCTTGGCTCTTGGTTTTGCGTAGGAGCTGATTTTAGAGGTCATAAGCCCCAAAGTGCCAAAAGCTTCCGCAAGCTTGACGGCGCTTGCCACGCCATCCACTATCGGTATGCCGTGTTTCAGCGTTAAACGCGCGGCCAGATCCGCCATGCCCGCACAGCCTAAGACAATGGCTTCGGCATGGTCTTCCGCTTTGGCGCGTTCGATCTCGGCGCTGATTTGAGCGGAGGCGTTGGAGGTGGGATGATCAAGTTCGAGTACCGGAATTTCGCACGCGCGGATTTTGGCGCATTTGGCGGCAAGGCCGTATTTCATGAGGTTGGTTTCAATCGCCGCAATCGAGCGTGAGAGCGTTGTTACAACAGAGAAACTGTGGCCAAGCATGGAGGCTAAATGAAAAGCCGCTTCACCAATGCCGATGACAGGTGCGTGGGCAAGGCTGCGGGCGGCTTCAAGCCCCGTGTCGTCAAAACACGCGATGATGTGGGCGGCTACGCCTTGCGCTTCGCCCTTAGTGATTTCGGCTAAGAGGCCGGGGACAGAGAATACTTCGTCGTAATAGCCTTCAATCGAGGCGGGGCCATCCGCCGGATTAACTGCAATAATCTCGGTACCATGCGCTGCAACCGCGCGGGCTGCGGTACCAATCTTCTCAGTCATCGAGGCCGTCGTATTGGGGTTGACGATGAGAATACGCATTAGACGAGGCCCTTCCCGGCGTCCGAGCCATGCCGCCTTTGCCGTGCTTGCAAGAATTGAATGATAAAGAGCGCGATGAAGATCACGAGAAATGAAACCGCACTCGTAATCGTTCCAAGCGCGTAAATATCCGGTTTCGTTACCGTTGTGGTCAAGCCCTGCAACTCAAGCGGGAGCGTGTTGACGGAGCCAATCGCCTGGCTCGAACGCGCGAGTTCATCCCAAGAGAGCGTAAAGCCAAAAAGCCCGATGCCGACAACCGAGGGGAGAATAATCGGCAACACGACGAAGCGAAACGTCTGCAATGGCGTTGCGCCTAAATCGCGCGCGGCTTCTTCTAAGCGGCTATCAAAGCGGTTGAAGATCGCAAACATGATGAGAAGACCGAAAGGCAGTGTCCAGGTGAGATGCGCGCCGAGGCCTGAGGTGAAGAGACCCATGGCTGTGGTCCAGCCTTCTGCAAACCAGCCTAAACCTAACTCATTCGCGTGATTGATCATCACATCATCAAACAACCGAAATTCAAGCGCGATGCCAAGCGAGGTGATGATCGAGGGCATGATCAGCGAGGCAATCGCCGTATAAAACACAATCGCCGCACCCTTAAACCCTTTGCGGAAGGCCATTCCAGCAGCAACCGATAAAACAACCGTGATGATCATCACAACAAAGCCCAAAGCGAGCGAGCGCTTGAAGGCCGCACCGATATTCACCACGCCATTGCCTTCAAACACTTTACGAAACCAATGCAATGAGACGCCATTCATCGGAAAGGTAAGACCGCCTTCCGGCCCTTGGAAGGAAAGCACGAAAATCGCAAACATCGGACCGTAGAGAAACAGCACATAGGCGATAAACACAGCCGCAAGAACATAAAAGCTTTTAGAACGTTTTTCTCCCATCTCACAGCTCCTTGCGGATATCGACAAGGCGCGTGAGCGCGGAGATGATGACAATCGTAATGCCGAGCAGGATCACGGCGTTCGCTGCCGCCGCAGGGAACTGCAAAGCGTTAAGCCGCGTCTCGATAATCTTACCCGCTGAGGCAATCTGCTGCCCGCCCATCACGCCAATGGTGACGAAATCGCCCATGACGATGGTGATCACAAAAATCGAGCCGATGACAATGCCGGGCTTGGCCAAGGGAATGATAATGTTCACAAGCGTTTGAAAGCCAGTCGCACCCGCATCATAGGCGGCTTCCACCAATTTAGGATCGATGCGGATCATCGAATTGAAAATCGGCACCACCATAAAGAAGGTGAACAGATGAACAAAAGCGAGCACGACAGAAAACTCAGAAAACAAGAGCCATTCAAGCGGCACTTTGATGAGTCCTAAATCAATCAACCCCTGATTAACCAGCCCGTTACGACCAAGCAGGGGCACCCATGCAATCATACGGATCACATTCGAGGTCCAAAACGGAATGGTGCATAAAAGCGAAAGCACAATCTGCCAGGTTTTTGAACGAATATGAAACGCCAAAAAATATGCAATCGTAAAGCCGATGGTGAGCGTAATTGCCCATGTCAAAAAGCAGAGTTTTACGGTCTTCGCATAGGTTTTTAAAATAGTACAAAGATCGGGAAGCTGCGCGATGCAGCCTTCAAACGTATCCGTATAGCCCCGGAAGCTGAGTGCAGGCACCATTTCATATTCATTATAATCCCACGCGCTGACGATGACGACAAACACGAGGGGAAGCAGAAAAAACGCAACAAAGACCAGCATCATCGGTCCAGCTTGAAGCCAAGCGATCAGGGATTTGCGGTCTTTGGTCATGAAGGGGGAACTCGGGGGGTAACGTTAAGCTTAAATAAAACACAAATAGAACGACTGAGTTACACTTAAAATCCTCACCCTGAACCGCCTTGCGAGGCAATGAGAGCCGCCCTTCGACAAGCTCAGGGTGAGGATGTATTGGCCTATCCCCTCATCCTGAGCCGCACCGAAGGTGCGAGTCGAAGGACGTGGTTCGACACGGAAGCGCGTTGCGCTTCCGGCTCACCATGAGGTTTTTTAACCATCGTAGCCAATCAAGCAGCGATGAACTCATTCCATTTGCGGACCATGTAGTCGTTTTCGTCCATTACGGCGTTCCAGCAGGCGACATTGCCCATGCGGTCTTCGTAAGAGCCGCCGTCACGTACCGCACCCGCTTTTTCAAGCAGCGAGCCGTCGGGAGCCTTGATGTCGTTCTTGGCGGGCTTGCCTTCCATCCAGTAGCCCCACTCGTCCTCGGTCATATTGGCTTTGGCGGTCGAAAGAACGGCGGAATAATAGCCTTGACGGTTCAAATAACCACCAGCCCAGCCCGAGAGGAACCAGTTGACAAATTCATACGCCCATTCAAGCTTTGGACCCGTCGTGGCCTTCGAGATGCAGAAGCCCGAAGCCCATGAACGATAGCCTTCTTTCAGCGGTTGGAACGTGCAGGGAATGCCCATCGAGCGAACCTTCGTCACCGCAGGCGACCACATGGATTGAATAACCGTTTCGCCAGACGCCATCAGATTGACGCTCTCGTTAAAGTCCTTCCAGAACGCGCGGAACTGGCCTGCTTTTTTGGCTTCGGTCATGATCTTCATTGTTAGATCAATTTCTTCCTTCGTCATGTTGCCCTTGTCGGCATATTTATGCTGACCCGTGGCTTCAATGACCATCGCCGCGTCCATGATGCCGATGGATGGAATGTTGAGGATCGAGGCCTTGCCTTTAAATTCAGGGTTCAGCAATTCCGCCCATGAGGAGATCGGGCGCTTGATCAGGTCCGGACGAATCCCGAGGGTGTCGGCATTATAAACCGTTGGAATCAGCGTCACGTAATCGGTCGGGGTCTTCGAGAAATTCTTCGAATTTGCACCTTCGAGATAGAGCACCTTCCAAGGCGCCGTACCCTGATCGCCAATCTTTTTGCCGTTGGGTAATTGACCCTTGGTGAAGACAGGCGTGATATTGTTGAACTCTTTGATCTTCTTGGCTTCAAGGCCAAGGATGTTGCCCGAGGGAACGAGCTTTTTGAGCGAGAAATATTCGGTATCCAGCACGTCAAACGAATTTGGCTGGGTAACAACACGCTTCGTTACATCGTCGGTTGTGGCTGAAATATATTCGATCTTGATGCCCGTATCTTTGAAACATTGTTGACCAATCAAATCGCCTTCATTCACGCCCGTGCCGAGATAACGCAGTACTTTTGGCTCAGCCGAGTGGACATAGGGAAAGCCCGTGATCGCTCCCGAACCCGCGGCAAGGCCTGCAAGACCAGCAGCGCCTTTAAGTACTGAGCGGCGGCTTACTTTGGCATTCAATTTTATAGAGTCAGTCATCGTCTACTCCAGGTAAAAGTCACGCCGCGCCAGCGGTCGAGACGGTTGCAAAAGGATGAGCGCCCAGCACATGGGCGTTGGCAGCGTTCCAGGTGACGAGCACGCGATCGCCGACCCCGTAACCCGTTTGATCGAAATCACTTTCCGAAAGCTCGGCGGCCAAATCGGTGCCGCCTTCGCCTGCAATCGAGACGCGGATGAAGGTGCCTTGATATTCAACTTCTGTAATCGTGCCTGCGATAAAATCGCCTGCAACACCTGCGTTCGGCGCATTTAAAATCAACCGATCATTGCGCACAGCAAGCGTTGCATCACCGACACGAATAACCGCATGACCACCAATGAATTTAGCAACAAATTCGGTCTTAGGATGATTGAATATATCGCGTGGACTGCCTTGTTGTTCGATTTTTCCGGCGTTCATCAACACAACAGTATCAGCCAACGCCATCGCCTCATCCTGGCCATGGGTGACGTGGATAAAAGTGATACCCAACTCGCGTTGTAAACGCTTGAGTTCCGCACGCATTCGCAAGCGGAGGAATGGGTCAAGGGCTGAAAGCGGCTCATCGAGCAATAAAATCTGCGGCTTTGTAATCAGTGCTCGCGCCAGTGCCACGCGTTGTTGCTGGCCGCCGGATAGTTGCGCGGGCAGGCGCTGCTCGTAAGCCTGCATATCAACCAGCGCCAAAAGCTTGCGGGCCTCGGCGTGGCGCTCTGCTTTTTCAACACCGCGCATTTTCAGCGCGAAAGCCACATTATCCAGCACGCTCAGATGCGGAAACAGCGCGTAGGACTGAAACATCATCGCCGTGTTGCGGCTAGCGGGCGGCAAATCGGTGACATTGTTCGCGCCGACGAGAATATCGCCTGAGGTGACGGACTCATGGCCTGCAATCATGCGTAAGGTCGACGTCTTGCCACATCCCGATGGCCCCAAAAGACAGCAATAGGAGCCGACAGGAATTTTGAGATCGATACCGTCCACAGCGGTTGTGGAACCAAACCGTTTGGTTACGTTGACAAGCTCAAGCGTTGCCTTGGAAATCATAATCAATCGGCCTGTTCAAAGTCGTTTCAAATGAAATGCAACGGCTGTGCCATTGCAATTTACGCAATTATTACAAGAGGTACACTGGACAAATGGACGATGTTGCCGGACGGTGCGATTAAAATAAGTTAGAGTGCCTATTTTTTTAGCAACATTCTTTAGGCATTAATTCCCTAGCGACGAGGCGATGTTCGATGCTTGCGTTTTCTGCATCCATTTTAACGATCATCGCTCCCAAGCGGGTGTGCCGGTGGGTACGGCGTAAGGCGAAAGGCCGCGTTTTAGGAATTTTCCATCGCTTTTTTCGCCCGTAATCCGGCCATCTTCCGCAATCACTTTTCCGCGCAGCATGGTGAGAGACGGCCAGCCCGTCACCGTGATCCCTTCATAGGGCGTGTAATCCGCGCCATGATGCATCAGCTCCTGGCGAATGGTTTCTTTGCGGCTTGGGTCCCACACCACGATATCGGCATCAAAGCCGGGGGCGATGGAGCCTTTATGCGGGTAAAGCCCGTAAAGCTTGGCGTGGTTGGTGGAGGTGAGTGCCACAAATTCATTGATCGAAATACGGCCTTCGACGACGCCTTTGGAATAGAGAATTTGCAGCCGCGTTTCGATGCCCGGGATACCATTCGGCACCCAGCGGAAGGAGGTGCGCGCTTTCGGGTTTTTCTTGCCCTGTGGTCCTTCGAAATAAAACGGGCAATGGTCGGATGAGAAGGTTTGGAACACGCCTGAACGAAGGCCTTCCCAAATGGCTTCCCAATTGGCTTCATCGCGAGGGGGTGGCGAGCAGACATATTTGCCGCCCGTTTCATCCATATTGAGCCCTTTGAGATTATCCGCTGTCAGCGCGATATATTGCGGGCAGGTCTCACCGTAAATTTTAAGCCCGCGCTGCTGCGCCCAGCGGATTTGCTCCATCGGCTCACGACCGGAGACATGCACCACCATAATCGGCACATCGGTTAATTCGGCATGGCTGATGGCGCGGTGTGTAGCCTCCCGCTCGACCGATGAGGGCCGCGATGTTGCGTGATAATAGGGTGCGGTTTTACCCGCCTGCTCAAGTTTTTGCGTCATAAATTTAATCGCATCATAGCCCTCGCAATGCACCATGACGAGCGCGCCGCAACCACGCGCGCAATCAAACACTTCCAGAAGTTCGTTATCCTTCAGCACCAGATCATCATAGGTCATAAACACCTTGAAGGATGAATATCCGTCTTCAACAAGCGCTGGTAATTCCTGACCTAAAACGGTGGGGCTGGGATCGGTAATGATGAGGTGGAAGCCGTAATCGCAATAAGACTGGCCGTCGGCCTCTTTATGATACTCGATCACGCTTTGGCGAAGCGAGGCACCGCGCGGCTGAAGCGCGAAGGGTAATACGGTGGTGTTGCCGCCTGCAATGGCTGACCGTGTGCCGCTTTCAAACCCATCGGCCATGGCCGGGCCGCCAAAAGCGGGTTGAGCCAAATGCACATGGCTATCAATACCGCCCGGCATGACATAAAGCCCCGAAGCGTCGATGATCTTTGCGCCATCGGTAAGGCGCTCGGCAAGGCTTACGATTTTACCGTCTCTTATGCCGACATCGGCGCGAACCGTATCCGCCGCCGTTACCACCGTTCCGCCCCTTATGACGCAATCAAATTCGGCCATGGTTCACCTTTTTTACCAGTGTGTTTATCGTTTATAGAAATAGCGGAGATTACCTCTCTCGCAAAGGCTCGTTGTGTCCCAATCTGTTCAAGATGCAGGCAAAGCGGCTGAGCACATTGGGTATAATTTAAGCAAAAGAGATTGATGGCGATTAACGCCATATCGGCCAGATTCCTTTCAAGCGAAATAAATTAAGGCGTTGTGATTTCTCAGTTCTTGGAATATTGAGACGCATCTGAGACGTAAAGCGGAGCGCTTTTGGCGCGGGAATGCCGCCTTCGCTCCTTTTTGCGCTTTATAAGGCTGCTTTTATTCATGACTTCCCATTCTGAGACTTCACCCGCAGCCATCATGGCGGCTATTCACCCTGCTTTGGCATCGGCTCTGGCCAAACAAGGCTATGAGATGCTCACGCCTGTACAAACTGCCGTGCTGGCGGCGGATGCAGAGGGGCGTGATCTGCTGGTCTCGGCGCAAACCGGATCGGGCAAGACGGTGGCCTTTGGGCTGGCGATTGCGCCAACACTGCTCGGGAGCGCGCAGAAATTTTCGCCAAAAGGTCGGCCTCTGGGGCTTATCATCGCGCCGACGCGGGAATTGGCGTTGCAGGTGCAGCGCGAGCTTGGCTGGCTTTATGCCGAAGCGGGGGTTGTTACCACCTCCTGTGTCGGCGGCATGGATATGCAGAAAGAGCGCCGCGCGTTGCACCAAGGCGCGCATCTTGTGGTGGGTACGCCCGGCCGCTTGCGCGATCATATCACGCGCGGCTCGCTTGATTTGACCGATCTCCGCGCTGTGGTGCTTGATGAAGCCGACGAGATGCTCGATCTTGGCTTCAGGGAGGACCTTGAATTTATTTTGGCCGCAACGCCTGACGAACGCCGGACGCTGATGTTCTCGGCCACCGTGCCGCGCCCGATTGCGGAACTCGCCAAAACCTATCAACGCGATGCGCTGCGATTATCCGCCAACGCAGCCAGCGAACGCCACGCTGACATTGAATATCAAATGGTGGTCGCGCAATCGCATGAGCGCGAGAATGCGATTATCAATACGCTCCTTTATTTCGACAGCGGCAGTGCAATCGTGTTTTGCCATACGCGTGAAGCGGTGAAGCAACTGACCACCCGGCTTGCGGATCGTGGGTTTGCGGTTGTCACCTTATCAGGTGAACTCTCGCAGGCCGAGCGCACCAATGCGCTGCAAGCGATGCGTGATGGTCGGGCGCGGGTGTGTGTGGCAACGGATGTCGCGGCGCGTGGCATTGATTTGCCCAATCTCGATCTTGTTATTCATGCCGATATACCATCTAAACCGGATACACTTTTGCATCGCTCGGGCCGTACGGGTCGCGCGGGGCGCAAAGGCGTGTGTGTGTTGATTGTTCCTGTAAAGCGCTATTCAGCCGCGCTTCGCGTCCTCGATATCGCGAATGTCACGGCCATCACGCGCGGCGCGCCAACGGCGAAAGAGATTGATGCCCGTAACCGTGCGCTTATTTTGGAAACAGCGAATGTAGCGCCTATGCCCGAAGCGAGCGAGCAAGACATGGTGCGTGAGCTGCTCTCGCGCATGTCGCCCGAGCAATTGGCTGCCGCCTATTTGCGCCAACAATACCAGACGCGGCCACCTGCTGAATATATTTCAGACACGCCCTTGCCGGACCGCTCCGGCAGGCCGCGCGAGCGGGACCGTGATGCGGCGCGTGTGCCGCGTGAGCGGGGTGGCAGCGAGCGGCCAAGAGATACCGAGCGTGGCCGCGAGGACATGTCTGGCGCGGGCTGGTTTACGCTCTCGCTTGGCCGCAAACATCGGGCCGATCCGAAATGGCTCTTGCCGATGATTTGCAAAGCAGGCGGCGTGACCAAGCGCGACGTCGGCTCGATTAAAATCTCCGACGGCGAAACGCGGTTTGAAATCACCGCCCAAAAGGTTGATGAATTTACTGCCAAAGTGGCGCGCGACGGCAGCGGTGAAAAGGGTGTCATGATTGCGCCAGTGAGTGGACAGCCACCCCGCCAGGCTGAAAAACGCCCGCGCCTTAAAATCCGCTCAGATCGCGGCGAGAAGCTTGAGCCAATGCCAGAAACTACCCCGCCAAAGCCGCGCCCACATCAGCCCGCGCGCCTGACAAGGCCGTGGAACAAGGACAAGCCAAAGACGGGTCCCGAGTCGCGTTCATCAGAAACCCGCGAACGTCGACCTAATGCCAGCGAGACGCGCAAACCGGGAGTAAAGCCATGGAAGGGTTCTGCGCCGAAGCGCGGGGGGAAATAATTATTTCGTAAGCCTATAACGACGGCGTTTGTGTCGATTACAATAACGCTTATCAAACTATCCGCAGACTATAAAAGGAGCGGATTGGTGAACTTTAAACTTAGTGCAAAAATTTGAACGCGGCAAAAATAAACCCCGCAAGTGCTACTTGTGTAACGACAAGCCAACGGAGAATATCGACCTTCAGACTAGCGGCAGAAACGTCGATTTTTGACTCTACAAGGCGAATTTCTGTGAGAACCGTATCGATGTCCCCTCTGGTCGCCACGCTATCGCGTAAAGCGTAATCTAAGGCGTCGGCATGAGCCCTTGCTTGCGGATCGTCGATACCGCTACTCCTGAGCTTATCAATATAGGCTAAGCGATCAAATATTATGGATGCGGTAGTCATTTTTTGATACCCAGTTTTGGGATGGTATGCAGTTAGTTACTTTCGTAATCGATAGCTTTTTAGCGGTACGTCTATCCAAGCGTTAATGCGTTTCAGGCGGTGGCATATCAAGGCGCTGCTCGACCTTACGAAGACGCTCTTCAAATTCGCTCAAAAGGATGCCGTGGCCGATAGCCGACGAATGATATTCCATAACAGCACGGCGTAGACTGACGATTTGCTCAGAAAGCCGCTTTTCTAAGGCGAGCATGTCAGAGGCTACATCGGCGGCTAGGCTTTTCATCTCTGATCGCACATCGGCAAAGTTACGCTTGATGTCCGAACGTAGATCGTCAAAATCAGATTTTGTCGCCATCATTGCCCGCATGTCCTTCATCTCAACGCGCATATCGCGCAGCAAAGCAAGGACGAGATTATCCGGCTCGGTCATCGTTCAAAATCCTTCTTTGACCCCATTGTCGTCCGCATATCTGAATGCTTATCCGAAAAAACCAGCTCGATTTCTTTAGTTAGATTAAGAAGATATAGCCCCTCATGTCAATAAAGCGGTTCTTGAGCGCATCAGGCAAGCGTGGGCCTGATCGAATGTCGACTTTGAAATTTGATGTAGATCAAGGAGCGGGCCGCCGATTCGATTTTCACTTAAGCCCATGAAAACATCTTGGCTGACCCATTTGGATGCGCGGGTGCCGCGCTATACGAGTTATCCCACCGCGCCGCATTTCCATGCGGGAGTGAATGGTAAAATGGTCGATGGCTGGCTTGGCGGCCTTGACCCTGCAAAGCCGGTTTCGCTTTATATCCATGTGCCGTTTTGCGCGAAGCTCTGCTGGTATTGCGGATGCAATGCGGAAATCGTGAAATCGGACGCGCCGGTGGCCGATTATCTCGATTTGCTGCTTTCTGAGATGGCCCGCACGGCTGCCCTTCTGCCCGCTCGGATGAAGGTTTCGCATCTACATTTTGGCGGCGGTTCGCCCAATATGCTGTCTTTGCCCGCTTTTCACCGGGTAATGGATGCGGTTGAGGCAAAGTTCGACTTTCTGCCCGATGCCGAGCGGGCGATTGAGCTTGACCCGCGCGGTCTCGATCTCGATCGCGTCAAAGCCTATGCTACGCGTGGCATCGACCGCGCCAGCATCGGTGTGCAGGATTTGGATCCTGAGGTGCAAAAAGCCATCCACCGCATTCAGCCGCTGACAACCGTTAAACAGGCGGTTGATCGGCTGCGGGCGAGTGGCATTAACGCGATTAATTTTGATTTGCTGTACGGACTGCCCTTGCAAAGCATTTCAACCATAAAGCGCACGGTTGAAGAAACGCTCGCGCTTGATCCGGCCCGGATTGCGCTTTTTGGTTATGCGCATGTGCCGTGGATGAAGAAATATCAAAAGGCGCTGGAGCGATACACCTTGCCCGGCCAAACGGAGCGGGCCGCCTTGGCCAAAGCCGCTCGAACGGCGCTCGAGGCACGTTACACCCCGATTGGCATCGACCATTTCGCTCGTCCCGATGATTCCATGGCGATTGCAGCGCAGAATGGGACTTTGCGACGGAATTTTCAAGGTTACACGACGGATCAGGCCGATACGCTGATCGGCTTTGGCCCGAGTGCGATTTCCGAAACCCCACAAGGCTACGCGCAAAACGAGCCCGACCTTGCCGAATGGTCGAAATGCGCCGCAGTCGGGCAATCAAGCGTCCATCGCGGTATCGCGCTCAGCAATGAAGACCGTTTACGCCGCGCGGTGATTGAGCGGCTGATGTGCGACTTGTCGGTTGATCTTGAAGCGGTGGCGGATCGGTTTAGCGTCCATCCTGTGGTCTTTTTATTAGCGCTTGATCGGCTTGAGGATTATGCTGCGGACGGAATGGTCGAGATTGATGGGTGGACGATCCGCGTTCCGGAGGAAGCCCGAATCGCCGTCCGCTCCATTGCGTCGGCCTTTGACGAATGGCTCAAAACGGACAATGCCCGTCACGCTGCGGCGGTTTGAAGCATCTGCGGACATATAGGTCTTATAGAAATTGATATCGACCGACGCGGCCCTATTTTCGACATCGGAAATAGAGTTTGATCATCTTGTAATTGTCTTTTATAAGAGACATATGATTGACGTCCGCCAAACGCTTGCCTCTGAAACACTTCCCTTTGACGCCTCCCGCTATTTTAAGGATGAGGCAGCGCAAAAGCGCCTTCTGATGGATGCGTTTGCAACGGGCCATGCGGGTTATATTGCGGCGGCTTTAGGAACGGTGGCTAAAGCGCGGGGTATGACGCAGATTGCGCGGCAAGCCAACATGTCCCGCGGATCGCTTTATAAAGCGCTTAGCCTTGAGGGCGACCCCCAATTAACAACCCTGCTTGGTGTTCTCGATACGATGGGGCTTGGATTAACCATTCGTGGTAAACGCGGGAAGGCTACGGCTGTTACAGAACGCGCATAAAAGTCTACCCCCTTTATTAAAGGCGTCCATCCCGCTTGAAACCATGCGCATGATGACCAATATCGCTTTAACGTATTGATCTCTATCGATATCAAACGGTCAAAAAACTGCCGTAAAGCCTAATCCTTGGCGACAGTGGGCGCGTATTTGCTCTTGCTAGCTTATTGTTTTAGGAAACGGGCATCATAACCACGATTGGAGAGAGTTAGATGAGCGGAAATGACGCGCAAACGGCGGGCGGGTGCCCGGTAGCCCATGGCAGCACCAAGCAAGTGACGTTGGGAGCCAAATCGAACAGGGATTGGTGGCCTAATCAGCTTAATCTTAAAATCTTGCACCAGCATTCCGCGCTTTCCAATCCGCTCGGCACGGGGTTTAACTATGCCGAGGCCTTCAAAAAGCTCGATCTTGATGCGCTGAAACGCGATATTTTTGATCTGATGAAGACGTCGCAGGCTTGGTGGCCTGCCGATTATGGCCATTATGGCCCATTTTTCATCCGCATGGCCTGGCACAGTGCCGGCACTTATCGCACGGGCGATGGCAGGGGTGGAGCGGCTTCCGGCACACAGCGTTTTGCGCCGCTCAATAGCTGGCCGGACAATGGCAATCTCGATAAAGCGCGGCGTCTCTTGTGGCCGATCAAGCAGAAATATGGCAATTCGCTGTCTTGGGCGGACTTGATGATTTTCGCGGGCAATTGCGCGCTTGAATCGATGGGCTTCAAACCCTTTGGCTTCGCCGGTGGCCGCGTCGATGTGTGGGAGCCGGAAGAAGATATTTATTGGGGGATGGAAGGCAAATGGCTGGATGACCGCCGCTATAGCGGAGATCGCGAGCTCGAAAATCCGCTGGCGGCTGTGCAGATGGGTTTGATTTACGTGAACCCCGAAGGCCCGAACGGCAAGCCTGATCCGCTCGCGGCGGCCAAAGACATTCGCGAAACCTTCAAGCGTATGGCAATGAACGATGAGGAAACGATCGCACTCATCGCGGGGGGCCACACCTTCGGTAAAGCGCATGGCGCGGCTGATCCGCAGAAATATGTCGGACCAGAGCCCGAAGGCGCGAGCATTGAAGAGCAAGGTTTGGGGTGGAAAAACACCTATGGCAGCGGTAAAGGCGGCGATGCGATCACCAGCGGTCTGGAAGGCGCTTGGACGACCAATCCGATTGTGTGGGACAATAATTATTTCGATAATCTCTTTCATTATGATTGGGAACTTACGAAAAGCCCGGCAGGCGCTTGGCAGTGGACGCCTAAAGATGGGGCCGGACAGGGAACCGTGCCGGATGCGCATGATCCCTCAAAACGTCACGCACCAATCATGTTCACAACCGATCTCGCTTTAAAGTTTGACCCCATTTACGGCCCAATTTCAAAGCGCTTCCATGAAAACCCTGCTGAATTGGCGGATGCGTTTGCCAAAGCCTGGTATAAGCTGACACATCGCGATATGGGGCCTGTGACGCGCCTGCTCGGCGATTTGGTGCCTGAGCCGCAGCTTTGGCAGGATCCTATTCCGGCGGTCACGCATCCTTTGATCCAGGATGCCGAGATTGCCGATCTGAAAGCGAAGATTTTGGCTTCCGGTCTTACCATCTCGCAATTGGTAAAAACCGCCTGGGCCGCGGCTTCAACCTACCGGGGATCGGATAAGCGCGGTGGTGCGAATGGCGCGCGTCTTCGCCTCGCTCCGCAGAAGGATTGGGAGGTGAACGAGCCGCAGCATTTGGCCAAAGTGCTCGACACGCTGGAGGGTATCCGCAACGCGTTTAATAGCGCTCAATCGAATGGCAAGCGCGTATCGCTGGCTGATTTGATTGTTTTAGGCGGTGCTGCTGCAATTGAGCAAGCCGCGCAGAACGCCGGACATCACGTGACGGTACCGTTCACCCCGGGCCGGGGTGATGCCACGCAAGAACAAACGGATGTGGAAAGCTTTGCGGTGCTGGAGCCTATCGCCGATGGTTTCCGCAATTATCTCAAGCAAGACTATTCGCTATCGGCGGAGGAATTGCTGATTGATAAAGCGCAATTGCTTGCCTTGACGGCACCCGAAATGACGGCGCTCATCGGCGGGCTTCGTGTTTTGAATGCCAATGTGGGGCAGGCCAAACATGGCGTGTTTACGCATCAGCCAGAAACGCTGACGAATGATTTCTTCGTTCACTTGCTCGATATCAATACCGAGTGGAAACCCGTGTCAGAAGTGGCAGATGTGTTTGAAGGCCATGATCGTGCGACGGGTGCCTTGAAATGGACCGGGACGCGCGTTGACCTCGTCTTTGGTTCCAACTCACAATTGCGGGCGATTGCCGAAGTCTATGCATCGAGCGATTCAAAAACAGCTTTCGTTCACGACTTTGTGGCAGCTTGGAACAAGGTGATGAACGCGGATCGGTTTGATCTCGCATAGGCTCATCGAAGCGTACTAAAATATTTCATATCAATCGGGCGGCGTTTCATTCGGTGAAGCGTCGCCCGAATGGTTTTAATTAGCGATGATTAGCAGATTTGCTGGCATCTTGCGGCTTCGTGCCTTGTGGCAACGGTGCCGATTTACCCGCCTCATGGCCTGACACAGGCGTCTTGGCTGGTGTAGCCGCTGGAGCAGTGTTGCTCTTCATCGGTTCCGCGCTGCTTTTATGGGCCGTGCCGTGGTCTTTGTTTGGAGTGGTTGACATAATAGCCTCCTATTGACGTGAAACGCGCTCGCACCGACGGATTGTCGGCGTGGCAACGTGTCCTGAAGCTAAGGACGAAAGAAGAGCAGCATAAGCGCCTAAACTACCTATTGAAGCGTGGTGATGTCTCACGGGTAGGGAGGATGGTGGGTTAATTTTCAAATAGTCACGAAGCTTATTACTTGACGTTAGGGGTAGATTAATTCACGATAATAGATGGGGTTTATGGCGAATTGATCCGCTATATCGCTTTAGAATGAACGAAACGCACAAAAACAATAAAAGAAAAATTGGGGGAACACGCATGACAGACAATCACGTAGCAGGTCTTGGCCTGCTCGATAAGTCTCGGACGGTCGCTAAACCGGGGTTTAATCGGTGGCTGGTGCCGCCCGCAGCGCTCGCTATTCATTTATGTATCGGCATGGCCTATGGCTTCTCGGTGTTCTGGTTGCCTTTGAGCCGGACGGTTGGCCTTGCGGCGGGTGCGGGCAAGGCGCTTGTCTGCCAGGGGGATGCCACAACCTTTTGGGGCAAGGTGGCAATTACGGGCCATGCCCTGTTTGCGAGTGATTGCGATTGGACGCAGTTTGATCTGGGTTGGATGTACACGTTGTTTTTCGTGCTGCTTGGTTCCTCAGCAGCCATTTGGGGTGGCTGGCTTGAGCGTGAAGGTCCGCGCAAGGCAGGCGTTGTATCAGCCTTGTGCTGGTGCGGTGGTTTGATCATTTCAGCCTTTGGCGTCTACACGCATCAATTATGGCTGATGTGGCTCGGCTCGGGCGTGATCGGCGGCATTGGTCTGGGGCTTGGTTATATTTCTCCTGTGTCGACCTTGGTAAAATGGTTCCCGGATCGGCGCGGTATGGCGACCGGTATGGCGATTATGGGTTTTGGTGGCGGCGCGATGATCGGCTCGCCGCTGGCCACGCGTTTGATGAATGGCGGCAATTTTATCGAGTGGCCGGGCTTATTCTCCTTAGTGCATTTCGATGGGTTTAAGACGGCTACCACGGTTGGTGTGTGGCAGACCTTTATCGTCTTGGCGATTGGCTATTTCGTGTTCATGTTCGCGGGCGCGTTTGGGTATCGCGTACCCCCCGTTGGCTGGAAGCCTGACGGGTGGACGCCGCCGCCAGCATCCGCCAACGCGATGATCACGACGGGTCATGTGCATTTGAAAGATGCGCATAAGACGCCGCAATTCTGGCTCATCTGGATTGTGCTCTGCATGAATGTTTCGGCGGGTATCGGGATCATCGGCGCGGCATCCAGCATGTTGCAGGAGACCTTCGGGGGGCGTTTGTTTGGCGATCCAAGTGTCGGATTCATGCAATTTACCGATGCGCAAAAGGTAACGGCTGCCGCTATTGGCGGTGGTTTTGTGGGTATCTTCTCGCTCTTTAACATTGGCGGGCGCTTCTTCTGGGCGTCGCTTTCCGATGCGATTGGGCGTAAGATGACCTATGTCGTATTCTTTGTGCTGGGCTTTATTTGCTATGCGGGTCTAACGACCTTGGCGGGGCTTGGGCAGCTTGGTTTCTTTGCCGCTTTCTTCTGCGTGATTGCGTCGATGTATGGTGGCGGCTTTGCCACGATCCCGGCCTATCTCGCCGATATGTTTGGCACCCAATTTGTGGGCGCCATCCATGGACGTCTGCTCTCCGCCTGGTCAACCGCGGGTATTCTGGGTCCGGTGATCGTGAACTATCTCCACGATTCGCGCGTGGCCGAAGGTGTCGCGCGCAGCAATGTGTATGATCTCATCTTCTACGTGCTGGCAGCCCTTCTTGTGATCGGATTCATCGCCAATATGCTGATCAAGCCTGTGGACTCGAAATGGTTCATGAGCGAGGCGGAGGTGAAGGCGTTGCAATCAAAAACGGCAGGTGCCGCCGCGACCACGGGTTCCTTCGGCATCGGTAAAGGCGGGCTGGATACGAAGGCCGGGCTTGCTTGGCTCTCGGTCGGTATTCCAATTCTCTGGGGCGTGTGGATCACGCTGCAAAGCGCCGTGAAGATCTTCGGGTAAAAGACGGTTACCTGTAATTTAAAGCGGGATGTGATTAGATTAAATCTCATCCCGCTTTTGTATGAATATTGTTTTTTCACAAAACCGACGCCCACTTTTGCGGGCCATACTTTTAAAGGGCAGGATCGCAGAGTGTTCCGCGATCCTATTGTTTGCGGCTTTAAATTACTTCGCCATCGCATCAAAGAGTTGCGGCAGGAGGGGCGTCTTTTCGGCTTTCACCGCAGATAGAAGATTTGGCTTAATGCCGAGCGCTTTCAAAATGCTTGGAGCGACTTGCGTCGTTGCAACCGCGTCATCGACGGTTTTTGAAGCGAGAGCGGGGTTTGATACGAGCAGCGCGACGTGACGGTCGTCATCGGTTCCGCCACCATGTTCGGCGAGCTTACTGGCCGTGGGCTTTGTATAGATCACGCCGACTTCAGGCTGGATGATGATATCTGGAGCGCGCGGGTCCTTTGCAGGGTCCGCATAATCCTTCACCAGTGCTGCACCCGAAACAATTGAGCCAATCGCAAGCGCCGATTTTTGCGCTTCAAGGGCTTTGACAATATCGGCGGTTTTAGACTTATCCGAGAGCCAAACGAGCGCGATATCATCCGTGGTAACAGACGATACAATATCTTTGCCCACCGAGTCTAAGGTAGCCTTTAACGCCTTCGAATCAACAATGCGGCGTTTTGCGGGATCAATCGGTGACTGGCCATGTTTTGCCGACACAATAACCAGTGTGCTGGCCGTCAGTTTCTCGGCATCCAACGTCGCTGACACTTGAGCTAGGCTCGCATCAACCGCATCAAGCGCTTTTGCAAGACCTTCTGATGGCTCGCTATTGGCGTTGACATATCCGTTGTCCTTCAGCTTTTGACCGACGCTGACGGCTTGGAAATTCATGCCGAGCAAAGCGGGTACGCCGACTTTGGCTTTGCCAGCGCTGTCGAGACCTTTGAGTTCGTTGATAACCGCTTGAACCTTGGTGCCGTCATAGGCGATGACTTTTTCGACGCTTGAGGTTGCATCTTCGCCGTCGAGAATGGTGATTTCAGGAACGAATAAGTCATCGACGCCCTTGCCCGAGGGGCCATTGATGAGATCATAGGCCGGATGCTTATCCGACCAAGCCGTCCGGTGACCGGAGTTTTTGATCACTTCAAAAACCGTATTCACGCGCAAAAGAGAATGGGGATAAATCGGCTTGCAGGTTTTCGGATTGACCACCAATTTGCTTCGATCGATGGTTGTGAAGACGGAGCCGTTTTTGACATCGAGCTCTTCTGAATAATCGTATTCAGCCCCTTCGGACTTCATGCCGGGCTTGCAGTCTTTGGCTTCGGCGAGGTCGTGGCCGAACGCTGCATCATACCAAACACCCGTGGTGCGGGGCGAGCCGCCGGTGACAAACGACAGAAGGCCGGGGAAGCTGTCCGACGGAAAGCTCGTCATAGCCTTGGAATAGGTCAAGCCATGGCTCGAAAGCTTGGCTAAGGCGGATTGTGGATGACCCGCAACATAACGCGACAGATCGCTTGAGTGAAGGCCATCGACGCTGATGAGTAGGACGTGTTGGATGGCTTGATTGGCGTGCGCGACCCCGGTTGCGATACCAAGGGCCACTAAGCCCGCCGAAAGGCGGATGGCAAGTTTCATGACGATTCTCCTGATGATGGTTGCGCCCTTCCACCATCAGAAGAGTATTACAGGACGATGACGCCCTTCTTTGGAAGGGGCGTTAAACGGTTAGACCGCCACGCCGAGGCCAATTAAATAATCGGCACCTGCCATAAGCTTTTTCTTGTCGCGAAGCTCGAGGATCAGCCGGGGGTTTGAATCGAGCTGCGACAAGGCGCGGAACACTTCCATCCAGGCAATATTCCCTTCACCCGGCGCCCAGTGCCGATCCGCGTGACCGTCTGTGTCGTGCAAATGGACGTGAGCGAGGCTATCGCCAGCGGCGCGCACATAATAATCGACGGGCGGACCATTGGTCGAGCCGAAGGCGTAATTGGCGTGGCCTGTATCGAGCGAGACTTGAACCGCGTCGCTGTTAAACGATTTCGCCAATTCGACGCGGGCATGTGGGTCAACGTCCTCGATATTTTCAATCACCAAAGTGCAGCCGATCTCCTCCGCGCGCCGCACAACGGGATGCAGCGTCTCGTGTACGCGCTCGATGATTTCCGTCCGGCTGCCGGGATTATAATCGAGATTATGATGGTCCCATGTCGTGTAGGGCGAATGGATAACCATGTGGGTGGCACCGAGATAATCGCATACATCGATGCCTTGCAGCATACGCTTTGTTACGATGGCGCGGATTTCGGGGTCCATATTATCGAGCGTCAGCCCCCAAAAGGGTCCATGGATACCCACGCGCCCTTTGTGCTTTTTGAGCATTTTCTTGATGTCGTCGGCGACGATCTTCCAATCGCCATTGAGCCGATCCGCCCAGATAAAATCCTGCACCTCGAGATCGCGGTTCATATCAAGAATCCAGTCCTTGTATAGACGAAGCCCTTCGACATCGAGGGCTGCACCAAGGACGGGGAGGACGGATTTTTTAGCGGACATGGTTGGTCTCCAAAGGGCAGGATGGTTGAGGCGTTTGTGACATTATGCGTGAGATGGTCGTTTAGAAATGGAAAGCGTAACACGAAGCGCTTCGTGATCCGATATCGCTTGGCCCTCCGCATCAATCGCCGGAAGGGTTGCAGGATCAGAAGCCTCAAGCCCGCGCGTGAAAAACCAGTCGATTTTAGTAAAAGGAGCTACGGGCGTGCCATCGGGTCGTGTGCGGCACGAGGGTTCCGGTAGATTGGAGGATTGCCACTCAAACCCCGCTTCACGGAACACCGCAAACATCGGCTCAAGCGGCGAGGGGTCGTTAAAAATCCGCTCTAATTCCGAAGGGTCTGTCGGCAAGGCGCTTGTGTTAAAATCACCGCCGATCACTATGGGGTGATCACCCGTGCGCTCGTCCAATGCTTGGATCAATCGCCGCGCTTGGTCGGCGCGGATGTCTGGCGTTGCGCGGTTTTCGAAATGGGCGGCGACGCACCAGAGGCTTTCATCGCCCTCGCCAATCCTTGCGGCAATGGCGTTGCGAAAGCCGATGCGTCTTTGATCCTCGGCCTCAAATCCGATAAACCAATGCGCGCCGTCGTCTAATCGAACAGCAAAGGGTTCGTCCAGCGCGTGGCGCGAAACAATGGCATTGCCGTGATAGCCGAATGTGTTGACATCGCCTTTGTGCCATTCCATCTCGCGGCTGTCGCCCAAGCCGAGCTCGGCAAATTCGAGCGCGTAGACAAAGCCCGCGCCCATTGGCTCGGCCAAATCTCGGACGGTGTGGCGATTGCCAGAGCGGGCCATGCCGATATCGACTTCGGTTAAAAGGGCGACGTCCGGGGCTACGGCACCCATCAGCGCGCGCGATGCGAGATCATATTTCAGCCGCTCCGCGTTCCAGGAGAAGGCGATAATACGGCCCCCTGCGCGGCGGGTGGTGAGGGGCTCAGCAGCAGGATTTTGCTCAATGGTGGCGAAGGCGGGGATGGCTTTGAGGCACGCATCATGCCGTTCGCGCGTGGCGGTGCCGGATTGGGCGATTTCGATGATTTCAGCGCGTAACGGCTCAAATCGGCTTACGACGGCATCGATAAGATTCATAGGAACTATCCGATTATCCCTCTCATTTGCGGGCAGCCATGCCGTGATTTCACGACGGCACGATGACATGAGACAAGCATAGCGGGACATGCCTCGAGCGACGAACGGTGTGTAACAAAACTGTCATGCGATATTCGACAGAATGTCATGCAGGGTCGATAGAGAAGCAGCCTCGAACGAGAAAAAACCTTCCTTCGACGGAGCGACCCCATGAAATCTAAATTCCTGATCAGCGTTGCGGCGTTATTGATGACCGTTACCGCGCACGCCGCGGAGCGCGTGAAATTTGAAATGTGGCACGGCCTGACGGGCGATCTTGGCGGCGTTGTCGACCAAGTGTGCAAGCGCTTCAATGAATCGCAACCCGACTACGAAATCATCTGCACCTCACAAGGCTCGTATGACAATGCCTTGCAGAACGCGATTGCCGCTTACCGTGCGAAAAAGAACCCAACCATCGTGCAGATTTTCGATGCGGGTACGCTCGATCTTTTGCTCTCAGAAGCCTATGTGCCTGCCCGCAAGCTGATGGCGGACAATGGCTACAAGATCAATTGGGATGATTATATCCCAGCGATCTCCAACTATTACGCCAATTCCAAGGGCGAACTGAACTCCTTCCCGTTCAACTCCTCCACGGCGATGATGTATTGGAACAAAGACGCGTTTGCTAAAATCGGCAAGACCGAAGCGCCAAAGACATGGGAAGAGACATTCGATTCGCTCAAGGCGCTTAAGGCTGCTGGCTATGAATGCCCAATGGCATGGAACTATGACACCTGGCCGATCATGGAGCAGTTCTCCGCGATCAACAATATTCCCGTCGCCACCAAGGGTAACGGCTATCAGGGCCTTGATGCTGAACTTATCGTCAACAAGGGCCAATATGTCGATATCATCAAGAGCCTGAAGAAGGGCTATGATGATGGTCTCGTGAAGATCAAGACACCGGATACGGGTGCAACCATTGTTCAAGCCTTCGCGAATGGCGATTGCCAAGTGATGCTGTCCTCGATTGCTGATCATGGTACGGTGGGCAAGACGCAGAAGCCGGATATGAAATGGGATGTTGCGATGTTGCCGACCTTGGCTGGCGTTGAGCGTCACAACTCGCTTGTTGGCGGTGCTTCGCTGTGGGCGCTGCAAGGCAAGTCGGATGCTGAATATAAAGGCGCGGCGGCGTTCTTTAATTTCATCGCTCAACCTGATTCCGCGCTCTTCTGGTCGACGAATACGGGTTATATCCCCGTTACAAAATCGGGCTTCGAGTTCATGAAAGCCCAAGGCTTTTATGACAAGGCACTGTATAAGGGTCGCGAATTGGCGATTGCCTCGCTCAACGCTTCGCCCGTGAACGAAAACACCCGCGGCATCCGCCTCGGTGGCTTCGTGCAAATCCGCAAAGAAATGCGCGATGCGTTGACCGATATTTTTGCCAACAAAGTCTCGGTTGAAGACGGCATAAACTCGGCAGTTGAGCGTTCGAATGTCGTGCTCCGTAAGTTTGAAAAAACCTATGCGGGTAAACAGCTTCCCTAATATCGGCCATCTAACGGACGCGGTAATCGCCGCGTCCGTTTTTTTCTTTTTCCAAGCAGGCCATCATGGAAAAGCGTGCGACTTTTTCTAAAATGTCAGTCGGCGTGATGTTTGTTCTGCCGCAGGTTTTGCTTGTCTTTACGTTTTTCTATTGGCCGACGGGCGCGGCGATGTATTGGGCGTTTACGCTCGAACGCCCATGGGGCGGCGGCAATGAGTGGGTGGGCTTCGACAATTTCCGCCAAGTTTTTGCAGACCGCGCCTATTGGGGTTCGATCTTTCGCAGTCTGGTTTTTGCCGCTTGTACCGCGACGCTCTCAATAGTGTTTGGTCTTTTGTTAGCGGTTGCATGTGATCGTGGGCTGAAGGGATACCAAGCGTTCCGAACCATATTCGTATGGCCTTATGCGGTGGTTGCCCCCGCAGCGGCGCTGGCTTTCCGGTTTATCTTTGCCCCGGAAGCGGGAATTTTTGCAGCACTTGTGAAGCAAAATCCGGAGTTCTGGAATCCGGCGCAAAACGGTTATCATGCGATGACGATGATCATCATCTGCTATTCTTGGAAATATGCGGCCTATTGCTTTATCTTTTTCTTAGCCGCATTGCAGGCCATTCCCCGTTCTGTGATCGAGGCCAGTGCGTTGGATGGCGCAGGCATGGTGCGCCGCGTGTTTGATATTCAATTGCCGCTGATTACGCCGACCTTCTTTTTCATGTTGGTGATCAGCATAACCGATAGTTTTCAAGACTCCTTTGGTATCGTCGATGTGATGACCGATGGCGGCCCGGCGAAAGCGACCGAATTGCTCGTTTACAAAATTTATTTCGATGGGTTTCGTGGCCTTGATTATTCGGGCGCTGCCGCCCAATCGATTGTGCTGATGCTCATCATGATGGTGCTTACCTTTTTCCAGTTCCGCTATATCGAGCGGCGTGTGCATTATAGCTGAGGTAGATCGATGATCGAGCGCACGCCTCTTCTTAATCTTGCAACCTATACGGTACTGGTTCTCGGTGCCTTCATGGTGTTTGTGCCGTTGTGGCTTGTCTTTGTTGGCTCGACGCTGACGGTACGTGAAATCAATATACCGGAACTTCATTTGTTGCCCGGCAATCATTTTTTGGAAAATGTCCAAGCGGCCTGGGCGCGAGGTCATCTTGGCGGGCGGTTGTTTAATAGTCTGATCATGTCATTGGGCGTGGCAACGGGGAAGGTCGTTATGTCCTCGCTTACCGCTTTTGGTCTCGTCTATTTTCGCTTTCCGGGCCGCATGTTGGTGTTCTGGTTGATTTTTATCACGCTGATGCTGCCTTTAGAGGTTCGTATTGTGCCGACCTATGCGGTAGCCGCCAACGCGCTATGGCCGTTTCAATCCATGCTTGATGTGACAGGGCTGACCGATCTCATCCAAAGGCTTTCGGGCATCCAAATTGCGCTCGAATGGAATTTGCTGAACTCCTATACGGGCTTGATTTTACCGCTTATCGCGACGGCGACGGGCACGTTTTTATACCGCCAGTTTTTCTTAACCGTGCCGGATGAATTGCTTGAAGCCGCGCGCATGGATGGCGCAGGGCCATTCCGCTTTCTGGTTGAATTTTTGATGCCGCTGTCACGCGCGAATATGGCGGCCTTGTTTACGATTATGTTTCTTTATGCCTGGAACCAATATCTCTGGCCGCTCCTTGCCACCCCGGACCGTGCGGGCTTTGGCACGACGGCGGTGGTTGAATTGAAACTCCTCGCACCCACTGTATCAACCAATGGTGGCGGCACGCCAGATTGGAATGTCGCGATGGCGGGCTGTTTGATCGTGATGCTCCCCCCTCTTCTCCTCGTCGCCTTTATGCAGCGTTATTTTGTGCGCGGATTAATTGCGACTGAAAAATAGGATTGATCTCATGGCTGCCGTTACCCTCAAACGCGTCAAGAAAAACTACGGGCCAACAACCGTGGTGCATGGCGTTGATCTTGATATCAAAGCGGGAGAATTTGTTGTTATTCTCGGACCATCGGGATGCGGTAAATCAACCCTTTTGCGGATGATTGCAGGGCTTGAAGCCATTACCGACGGCGAGATTTCGATTGGTTCAAAAATCGTCAATACACTTGAACCGCGCGAGCGCGGTTGTGCGATGGTGTTTCAAAATTACGCGCTCTACCCGCATATGAGCGTTGCTGAAAATATTGGCTACGCGTTGAAAGTGGCAGGATTAAACAAGATCGAGCGCATGGCCCGGGTCCATGCCGTTGCAGACCTTCTAGGCTTGAAAGAATTTTTAGACCGTAAGCCTACGCAACTCTCCGGTGGCCAACGCCAACGGGTTGCCATGGGTCGCGCCATGATTCGCGAACCCGACGTGTTTTTGTATGATGAGCCGCTGTCTAATCTCGATGCCCGGCTACGCGTTGCCATGCGGGCAGAAATCCGAAAACTGCATCAACGCCTTGGCACAACCTCGCTGTTTGTCACGCATGATCAGGTGGAGGCGATGACGCTTGCTGATCGAATCGTTGTGATGAACAAAGGCATCATTGAGCAAGTGGGAACGCCGGACGATGTTTACCATCGCCCCGCTTCAACCTATGTCGCGGGCTTTGTTGGCTCGCCCGGGCTTAATTTATTGCAGGCCATCATTGATCGGTCCGCGTCATGCCTCCGCTTTAAGGACGGGCAGACCTTGCCGCTCGATTACACTCAAGTGACGCAGGTCACAAATGGCCCGATTATTTTTGGTTTTCGTGCTGAGCAGGCGCAATTGGCTAAGCAGAATGGCCTCACATTGAAGCCGAGCTTTCAGGAGGCCCTTGGATCAACTCGGCTGTTTCATGGTACGGTTGCTGATGAGGAAGTCGTTATTTCGGTGCCGGGCAATGAGCCGATGGATGCGACGGCGGCAATAAGTATAAACATTCCTTTCAGCGCCATGCATTTTTTTGATGTCACAACAGGACGACGAATCGACTAAGGGGGCGGCAGTTCACGATCATGCAAGCAATAGACGATAGTGCTTTTAAGGAACTTGATGGCGGGCTGTTATGGGCCTTTCGCTTTAATGGGACGCATCCGCCCCTTTCTTTGCAAGACTTGCCTGATGCTGAGGATTTAGCATCGTCAGAAGATTGGTATTGGCTTCACTTTGCTTCGTCACATGAACAGGCCAGGCACCTTATTCACAATTTATCCCATCTGCCCGATGACGCCAAAGACAGCCTGATTGATCAAGATGGTGGCCTGCGATTGGACGTTGATGGCGATACGGTTTATGGCGCGATTGCCGATTTTGAACGCGATTTATCGGGCCGTACCAGAGAAACCGCCAAACTGTCTTTTGCACTGAATGGTCGAATGTTCATCAGTATGCGGCGGCACGCATTATATTCAACGGATCGGGTAAGACGGAACCTTGAGCGAGGACATATCCCTACTTCACCGATTGACTTGCTTGAAATGATTTTTTCGCATTTCGCCCATGCCGCTGCTCGCGAATTATCAAACCTCTCCGAAACGCTGGATGATATCGAAGACCGCGTTTTGCAGCCCGAAGTCAATGACGATCGGGTGCGCCTTGCCCCTATTCGACGCATGTCGGCGCGCCTTCACCGCGATATGTTTGCTATTCGAAACTCGTTATCACGATTTGAAAAATTACAATCGGCCTTACCTGCTGATTTTGATGATGTTGCTCTTCGATTAACGCGTGAACTCGAAGCTTTAGACCATGACGCTGTTTCGGTGCAGGATCGCGCGCGACTTTTGCAAGATGAAATGGCTGCGAAAACCAACGCGGCGATCAATGATAATCTGCGTATTCTTTCCGTCCTCACTACATTGCTTTTGCCCCCCACCTTGATCGCAGGCATTTTTGGAATGAACGTGAAAGATCTGCCCCTTTTGGAAACGCCGGGCGGATTTTGGTACGTGATCGGCATGGGCATCTTATCAAGCTTTTTCGCTTACAGGCTCATGAAAAAACTCGATATTACCTAATCTCGCGTGCCGTCACCAAAGCGTCAAACAGGTCTTGTAATTTTGATTATCTCGCGGGAGATAAACGGACGGAGATGGGCAATGTCGATGAAACGTTTTGGATTGGTCGTCGGTTTCGCCGCTGCCATCATAATGCAAGGATCGGCCGGCGCGGCCGAACTTTTTCATTGGCTGCAATATGCCCCGACAGGCCTTGAGGCGCGGGCGATTACTGAGGCCGAGACATGCCCGGCGCTTGAGGCGGATGGGGCGCTCCTCCCAATGCAGATTCGCTCCGTCAAGGGCGAGAATTATCCGATTACAGTCTGCGCCGCTGCCCTTCCCACAGGCGTTAAAAAGGCGAGCATTGATAAAGTTCCGCTTCCGTTGCCCGTTGAGCATCCCAACCGGATTTTGGTGATCGGCGATACCGGATGTCGGTTGAAAGGCAAAATCACCCAAGCCTGCAATGACGCGGCGCTTTGGCCCTTCCGCATTGGCGCGGATATTGGTGCCGAATTAAAGCCCGATTTGGTATTGCATGTCGGTGATTTCCATTACCGCGAAAGCGCTTGCCCGGATGGCAATGATGGCTGCGCGGGTTCGCCCTATGGCGACAGTTGGGCCGTGTGGCGGGCTGATTTCTTTGCGCCAGCCGAGCTTCTTCTTCATTCCGCGCCTTGGATCTTTGTGCGCGGCAACCATGAGGAATGTGATCGAGGCGGCAAAGGCTGGGCGCGCACGCTTGATCCCTATCCATGGGATGCAACGAGCGGTGCAGCCGGATGCCTTGGGCCTGCAAAGCCTTTCGCGGTTAAACTGCCGGGCTTGAGCATCGCGGTGATGGATGTCTCGACCGCCGACGATACGAAAGCCAACCCGCAACAGGTTGCAAACTATAAGCAGCAATTTGAATCGATCCGCACTTTGGCTCCCGAAGGTCCCGTCTGGCTTGCGTTTCATCGTCCGATCTGGACGGCGGATGGCACGGAGGAGGCTGAAAAGTCGGGTGGCGATAACAAGACGCTGGCGGCTGCGGCCATGGGTTCGATCCCTGCCAATGTACAGGCCATTTTATCGGGCCATCAGCATAAGTTTGAAGTTGATGCTTATGTCGAAGATTTGCCGATCCAAATCGTATCTGGCCATGGCGGCGATAATCTCGAAGCCAAACCGCCTGAAAATCCAGCGGGTCTCGTGATTAATGGCGTGACGATTAAGAACGGATTAGCCAAGCCGCGCAGTTTCGGCTTTGCGATGATGGAACGCGCCAAAGGCGGGCCGGATGATCAGTGGACCATCACCGATTATGATACCCATGGCCACGCGCTAGGGTCTTGCAAATTGATGGGCCGTGCGGTTGAGTGCCATTAATCAGGGCATCGGCTGAAAGACGGGATCATGCATAAGATTGATACAATCGAAACCTTGGAAGCCCTTTACGGGCTTCCGGGCGAAACATCGCTTTCTAAAGAAATCGATTATCTCTCGCCCGAATACCGCGCGATGATGGAGGCCGCACCCTTTGCCGCTTTGGCCACTTCGGGTCCTGAGGGGCTTGATTGCTCGCCGCGCGGGGATAGGCATGGGCGGCTGGTGCGTATTGTCGATGATCGCACGCTGATGATGCCGGACCGTCGGGGCAATAACCGCACCGATTCGCTTAAAAACATCATTCGCGATCCGCGCGTGGCATTGATGTTTTTAATTCCAGGATCCGGTAATGCGCTTCGGGTCAATGGCCGCGCCTATGTGGATGCCGATCCTATCCTGTGTGAGAGTTTTGTGGTGGACGGGCAAAAACCCCGTTCGGTGATTGTGATCACCATTGAGGCGGTTTATTTCCAATGCGCGCGGGCGATTGTCCGCTCTGAGCTATGGAACCCTGCCCTCCATATCGATCCTTCAACCCTGCCTACCGCCGGGCAGATTTTGGCGCGTTTGAGTGACAATCGGGTGGGTGGCCCGGATTATGACCGGGAGTGGCCGGAGCGGGCCAAAAAAACGATGTGGTGAGGAAAATCAGCCCTTACGGCGCTGATTGAGATAGCCGACACGATCCAGTTCAACGATCTTGTCGCTCACCGATTTCCAGGTTTCAAAACTCTTTAAATCGCCCCGGGATCGACACATTTCGGCGCGATCCAGGGTCTGTTTAATCGCCGATCTCCCGGTCCTGAAAAGGGCCGCTTTAGCATGAATTTCAATCGCTTGATCAAGGGTTACAACCATGGGATCCGTCTCTCTGGATATGAACAAAGGCCGCTTAAAACAAAGGGTTTTTATCAGATTTATGCATAATACACCGTAAAACTGCCTCATTTTCTAGCAGATTAGCCCAAGCTTGGGAAGGCCCGGCGGGTTGCCCGGGGCAAAGCCATCAAAATAGGGTAAAAAGGGCTATTGGATTATCCACAGCCTGTCATTCGCTTGTCATTGAACCCCCCTAATTCCCTGCAAATCGTCAGGAGATGTTCGATGCTAGAGATAGATGGATTGAGCAAAATTTACGGTTCCAACGCAGCCGTTGATTCCGTTTCGCTTTCGATCAAGCCGGGCAGTTTTGTGGGCGTCATTGGACGCTCAGGTGCCGGTAAATCAACGCTCCTTCGCATGATCAATCGTCTGAACGACCCAACGCATGGCCGTATCGTTTATGAGGGTGTGGATGTTACGGCGCTTAAAGGCGTAGAGCTTCGCGAATGGCGTCGTCGCTGTGCGATGATTTTTCAGCAATTCAATCTCGTTGGCCGTTTGGATGTGTTGACCAATGTATTGATGGGCCGCCTTTCTCAAGCGCCCGGTTGGCAGACCATGCTGAAGCTTTGGGGCAATGACGATAAAGCGATTGCGCTTGCAGCCCTTGAACAATTCGATATCGCCAATCTCGCCGCGCAACGTGCGGATCAATTATCCGGTGGCCAACAACAACGCGTCGCGATCTGCCGCGCTTTGGTGCAAGAGCCAGACATTATTTTAGCCGATGAACCTATTGCCTCGCTTGATCCACGCAACACCAAAATCGTGATGGATGCGCTTTTGCGCATCAACAAGCATTTCGGCATTACGGTCATATGCAATCTTCACTCGCTTGATTTGGCCCGCACCTATTGCGAACGGCTTGTCGGCATGGCGCAAGGCCGTGTTGTGTTTGACGACGTGCCAGAAGCTTTGACCGAAGATGTGGCGCGCGAGCTTTATGGCCTTGAAGCACATGAGGTCATGAACGCAAATTCCGCTACGCAAGATGTTCCCTCTGGCATCGCTGTAGTGGCTTAAGAACCTACGATCCGGAGCATTGATCCGGTTTGATTGGTACATTCACCAAACGATCTTTTTACTAAGGAGACGAAGACCATGATCACGCGTCGTATTATGCTTGCAGCTACCGCTGCTCTCGCCCTCGTTGGCGCTGCTTCGGGCGCGCTTGCCCAAGAATGGAAGTCGAAATATCCAGAACTGACATTCGCTATCGTGCCTGCTGAAAACGCAGCCGACACGACGAACCGCTATCAGCCTTTCATGGACTATCTCTCGAAAGAGATTGGCGTTCCTGTTAAGCTTCGTATCGTCAATGACTATGCCGCCGTTGTGCAGGGCCAAAAAGAAGAGACGATCCATATCGGCTATTATGGTGCAGCCTCGTTTGCCCGTGCCATTATCGTCGGTGCCAATGTTACCCCTTTCGCGATTGAAGTGAACAAAGACGGCTCGAAGGGTTACTATTCGGTTGTTTACGTTAAGAAAGACAGCCCTTACCAGAAGCTCGAAGACCTTAAGGGCAAGACCCTTGGTCTCGTCGATCCAAACTCGACCTCTGGCAACAATGTGCCTCGCTTTGAGATGAGCAAAATGGGCATTGATCCAGACAAGTATTTCTCGAAGGTCGTTTATGCTGGCACGCATGAGAATGCGGCTATCGGTGTCGCTCAGGGCACGTTTGATGCTTGCTTCAACGCTTGGACGAACGATACTGACTCAGACGCCTACCAAGCGGGCAAGAAGGGTCTTTTGAACTTCAGCGATCTGCGTATCATTTACAAGTCTCAGTCTATCTTGAACGGCCCGATTGCCTATCTCAACTCGATGCCAGATGAGCTGAAAGCCAAGATCAAGGACGCGATCTTAAAGGCTGCTGAAAAGGCTCCAGAAGCTTTCGCAAAAGCGACGAATGGCACGAAGGCTCCTTACGCGCCAACCTCGACCGAAGAATATCAGCCCACCATCAACCTCGTTAAGTTTGTGGACGAGTTGAAGAAGAAGTCCTGATTTCTGAACGTAGAAAGGCGGTGGGTTGACCCGCCGCCTTTTTTCTTCGCCGGAGATAAGCCAGTGACCATTGCCATCCAACCTTTACCCGTCGAACAAAACGCGCATTTGCAGGCGATTTATGCCACCATGGTTGGTCAAAAGAGGCGTCAACTGTATCTCGGCTCGATTATCTTTATTCTTTTGGTATTATTAGCGGCCATGGGCGCTGAGGTTGATCCTCACAAATTCGCTACGAATTTCTGGAAATTTCCGCGCTATTTCAACGATATGGCTCCACATATCGGCTTTTTTACCTTTTTTGACGATATCGCTGAATGGTATTGGGGCTTGGGCAAATGGCTCGGGCTCATGGCAGAGACCCTCTTGATTGCTTATATTGGAACGATCACGGGCGCGGTTGTGGCGTTTGTTCTATCGTTTCTTGCAAGCGATAGCATGGCGGTTAGTGGCTGGAGCAAATTTGCTTCTCGTCGCTTTCTCGAATTTTGCCGTACCGTTCCGGATGTGACGTTCGGGTTGATCTTCGTTGTTAGCTTTGGCCTTGGACCATTCCCAGGCGTGTTGGCCCTTGCGGTTCACACCTCTGGTGCCTTGGGCAAGCTTTTCTATGAAATTGTCGACAATATTGATACGAAGCCCGTCGAAGGCTTGCGCGCGTCAGGGGCGAGCTGGAGCCAACAAGTCCGTTTCGGTGTGGTGCCTCAAATTCTATCAAATTTTATCAGCTATTCGCTGCTGCGGTTTGAAATCAATGTGCGCGGGGCGTCGATTATGGGCTTTGTCGGCGCGGGCGGTATCGGCCAATTGCTCATCGAATATGTCCGCAAATTCTACTATGTTGATGTGGGTGCTGTGCTGCTCATCATTATCGCCACTGTTATGCTGATTGATTATAGTACTGAAAAAGTCAGGCATCGGTTGATCGCGATGGGGGATGTCAGATGAATACGCCTCATCTTAAAACCAGTGTTCTTGATCGCTTTCCGGATCTCGATACGATGCGATTGAAACATCCGAGCGCATTCGTCACCGACCCTCGGCATCGGATGCGGATATGGGCTTTGGTTGGATCGCTGATCGCGTTGTATGTCTTTGGCCTTTATTATATCGGCTTTTCGCCGGTCATGCTAATTAACGGGTTCAGTAAATTCGGGATTGTTGTCGGCGCGATGATGCCACCCAATCCTGGGTCTTGGGAAAATGCGGTAACGTTTATGAAAGGTGTTGTGGAAACGGTATCCATGGCATTTTTCGGCACCATTTGCGCGGCGTTTCTCGCACTTCCCTTTGGGTTTTTAGCCGCGCGCAATATTGTGTCTAATGCCTTTATCCATCACGCGGCCCGGCGCTTTCTCGATATCATTCGCGGCATTGATACGCTGATTTGGGCGTTGATTTGGGTCGGCGTTGTGGGGCTTGGCCCCTTTGCTGGCGTGCTCGCCATCATCACCTCGGATTTTGGCGCCTTTGGCAAACTCTTCTCTGAAGCCATTGAGGCCGCAGATCAAAAGCCGGTTGAGGGAATTATTGCATCTGGCGGCTCGCGATTGGAAGGCATTCGGTTTGGGATTGTACCGCAGATTTTGCCAGTCCTACTCGGGCAGATCCTTTACTTTTTTGAATCGAACACGCGCACCACGACCATTATCGGCATTGTTGGCGCAGGCGGTATTGGTCTTTATCTAACCGAAACGATCCGCACCTATTTGTGGGAAGAGACTTCGTTTATTATTGTCTTGGTCTTGATCACGGTGGCCGCGATTGATTTTATTTCGAGCAGATTGCGTTTAGCGATTATCGGTGCGCGCCCGGTTTAATCCCGCTCGACGACAAAGTGAACGCGGGCAGGAGAAAACGCGCTTTCGACGACTTGCAGAGGTGTGCCATCGGGCAGGCTATCGATGCCTTCGGAAGTTAAAACCGGGTCGCCATACACCAAGCCTAAGCGGGCCACTTCTTCCTGCGTCGCAAGGCGCGCCGAAAGCGAGGTGGAAAGCCGCTCATAGTGTTTGATGCCATAATGGCGAAACGTTTCCGAAATCGATGTATCATGGGTACGCAACACGGAGGGAAAATCGGCAAAGCGGCTCGTTGCAAGATAATGGATGGAAATCGAGATCGGTTTGCCCCCTGCCGAGTTGAGTGCTTCAACCCGCCACACGGAATCCGAGGTCGGTACGTCCAACGCTTCAGAAATGCTCATTGGAACCGTGATGCAATGCACGGATAAAATGCGACCCGTCGCCTCGATACCCGCCGCATTAAAATTTTGCCGAAAACTGACCGAGCGGCCAATGCGATACGGAAAACGGCGGCCGGTAACAAAACTGCCGCGCCCTTGTTCAACCGATATCAGGCCTTGATCCTTAAGGTGGCGGAGCGCGTGGCGGGCAGTATGGCGGTGAACACCATAGCGGGCAGCCAAATCCAGCGCGGTTGGCAGGCCTTTGCCCGGCTCATAGGAGCCGCCGGCAATCTCGGCCGCGAGATCGTCGGCGATCCGTTTCCACGCCGTTAGGGGCGCTTTTTTTTCCGCTGAATGGACGGCCATTGCCTCTCCTTAGTCACGAAAGCGTCACGCCAAACGTATAGACCTTTAAGGCGAATCATTATAATAGGTATAGACGTATTATGAATGTAAGCCAGAATCAACCAAAGGTTTCGCGGGTGCTCGACGACGGGGATAATAAAGCGCGACAGCGTTGGATGGGCATTCTGGCGCGCGCGTCGAGCGCTGAAATCGCGAGCCTCATTGCCCGCGTCAAAGAGCCGCCGAGCTACGAGATCATCAAGCGCTCAGAAACCGGAACCCTCATGCTCGAAGGTCGGGCAGGCGGGGCAGGACAGCGCTTTAATATGGGCGAGGCGACCATGACGCGCTGTGTTATCCGGCTATCGGATGGCACCATGGGATTTTCTTACGCGCTTGGACGCGACCGGAAAAAGGCCGAGCAGTCCGCCGTCCTCGATGCGCTTTTGCAAAACGTCACACCGTCGGCTGAAATTCTCCATGCAGGTATTGAGGCTATCGCGCGTACTCAATTAGAGGCGCGTGATAGGGCGTCGCGCAAGGCGGCGGCTACCAAAGTTAATTTCTTCACGCTGGTCCGGGGAGACGGCTAATCATGAGTGCTTTCCAAACCTCCGATTTAGCGATGGGGCTTGCCGATCCGGTTTTCGGCTCGCAAGCGGTGTTTCGCACAGTGCTCACAGCCCTTTCCGAACCGGGAAAGATATTAGCCTTGCCAGAAGACCATCTATCCGGCTGCCCGGATAAGATATCGCCTGCCGCAGCGGCGCTTCTGCTTACGCTTGTCGATTACGAGACGCCCGTTTGGCTTTCGGACGCATTCGAGCCGATCCGGCCATGGCTTGTCTTTCATACAGGTGCCAGCATCGCTATCAATACACTTGATGCGCGTTTTGCCCTCATCGCAGCGGGACAATCGGATATCGCATTGGACGCGTTTAATCTCGGGGATGAACGATATCCCGATACGTCCGCCACCGTGATCGTCCTTTGTCCCTCGCTTGAAAACGGGCTTCCGGTTACGCTTACAGGTCCCGGCATAAAAGAAAAAATCAGCTTCGCGCCGCAAGGCGTGGATGGTGCTTTCTGGAAACAGGTTCAGGACAATAACGCGCTCTTTCCGCTTGGTGTTGATGTGATCTTTGTCGCAGGTCCAAGTCTGGCGGGTGTGCCACGTTCAACGCAGATCAGCGGGGATTTTTAAATGTATGTCGCGGTGAAAGGCGGCGAGGCCGCTATCCTTGCAACGCATGATCTCATTGCCGAAGAACGCCGTGGTGATGTATCGATTCCCGAACTCAGCGTCGCGCAAATCCGCGAGCAGATGCAACTTTCTGTCGCGCGGGTGATGAATGAAGGCTCGCTCTATGACGAAGATCTAGGCGCATTGGCGTTAAAGCAAACCCAAGGCGATGGGATTGAAGCGGCTTTCTTGATGCGCGCCTATCGCACCACGCTGCCGCGCTTTGGCTCGTCGGTTCCGGTTGATACCGCCACCATGGCCATTCGCCGTCGTATCTCCGCCACCTATAAGGATTTGCCGGGCGGGCAGGTGTTAGGGCCTACCTATGATTACACGCATCGTTTGTTTGATTTTGCGTTGATGGCCGATGGTGAACATGTACCTGAAGCCAAAACCGCCGAACAGGCGTTGGATGCAGCGATGCCGCGCGTACCGGATATTTTGGGCGATGAAGGCCTGATGGAAGCGGAAGCGCCACCCGCAGGTGATCCGCGCCCGTTCGATTTAACGCGCGATCCGGTGCAGTTTCCCGCCGACCGCGATGTGCGTTTGCAAACGCTGTCGCGGGGTGATGAGGGGTTTCTCTTGGGCCTTGCCTATTCCGTGCAACGCGGCTTTGGCGGCAATCATCCTTTCGCAGGGGAAATTCGGCTGGGTGAAGTTTCCGTTTCTTTCGTGCCAGAAGAATTAGGATTTGCGATTGAGCTTGGCGATATCACACTCACCGAATGTCAGATGGTGAACCAGTTTAAAGGCTCCATCGAACAGCCACCGCAATTCACGCGTGGCTATGGTATCGCGTTTGGCCACGCGGAGCGCAAAGCGATGTCGATGGCGATCATTGATCGTTCACTGAAAGCGCGCGACTTTGGTGAAGCGAGTGCGTATCCCGCTCAGCAAGAAGAGTTTGTGCTCTATCACTGCGACAATGTTGAAGCATCAGGCTTTGTCGAACATTTGAAATTACCCCATTATGTGGATTTCCAAGGCGAGCTGGAACTGCTGCGTAAAATTCGACGCGAGCAGGAAGAGCGCTTGGCAAAGCGGAAGGAAGCAGCAGAATGAACGCGCCCCTGCACGATCCCGATTATAATTTCGGCTATCTCGACGAGCAGACCAAACGCATGATCCGCCGCGCTTTATTAAAAGCCGTGGCGATCCCCGGCTATCAAGTGCCTTTTGGCTCACGCGAGATGCCATTGGCGCGCGGGTGGGGGACGGGTGGCATTCAAATCACCGCCGCTTTGATTGGCCCGGAAGATCGGTTGAAAGTGATTGATCAGGGCGCTGATGATACGACCAATGCGGTCTCCATCCGCCGTTTTTTCGCGCGTGTTTCAGGTGTTGCAACAACGGAAGAAACGAGCGAGGCGAGCCTTATTCAAACACGCCATCGCATTCCTGAAAAGCCGCTCGAAGCCGGGCAAATTTTGGTTTATCAGGTACCGCAACCCGAGCCTTTGCGAAAGCTTGAACCCTCCGAAGTAGAAACAAGAAAAATGCACGCTTGGGCCGAATATGGCGCGATGCATGTGCGGCTTTATGAGGACATCGCGCGCTTTGGCCATGTGGCGACAACCTATTCTTATCCCGTAATGGTGAATGGCCGTTATGTCATGTCGCCAACGCCTATTCCGAAATTCGATAATCCGAAAATGGATGATATGCCTGCGCTGCAACTCTTCGGCGCGGGCCGTGAAAAACGCATTTATGCGATCCCGCCCTACACGACCGTTAAAAGCCTCGATTTTGAAGACCATCCTTTCACCATCCAAAGCTGGACGGAACCTTGCGCGCTGTGTAACGCAAGCGACAGCTATCTCGACGAAGTAATCACAGATGATAGCGGCGGCCGCATGTTTGTTTGCTCCGATAGTTCTTATTGCGAGGAGCGTCGCGCGCAAGGCCATGTCGGTAAAGAATTAGCAACAGCAGAAGCGCTGGCTTATGTCGATAGCGCCAAAGGAGCATCGCATGATGCGTGATAGCTCGACTGATCACCTCAACGATCCAGAACCGATTTTAATCGCCAACAAAGTCACCAAACATTATGGCGAGCGGATCGGTTGCGAGGATGTGTCGTTCTCGTTATGGCCGGGCGAAGTGCTGGGTATTGTGGGCGAATCAGGTTCCGGCAAATCGACGCTGCTGCGCTGCCTTGCAGGCATTGATCGTCCGACAAGCGGCGAGATTTTGTTTCGCCATGAGGATAAGCCCATCAGCCTGTTTGATATTCCAGAGCCGACGCGTCGCAAATTGATGCGGACGGAATGGGGCATCGTTCACCAAAACCCGCGCGATGGTCTCCGCATGGATGTGTCGGCGGGCGGCAATGTCGGCGAACGCCTGATGGACCGGGGGGATCGTCATTATGGCAAAATTCGCGCCTCGGCGCTTGATTGGCTGACGCGCGTCGAGATCGGCGAAGACCGCATTGATGATCGTCCGCGTCAGTTCTCCGGCGGTATGCAACAGCGCTTGCAAATCGCCCGCGTGCTTGTTCCCGAACCGCGTCTGGTGTTTATGGACGAGCCGACGGGCGGGCTTGATGTTTCCGTGCAGGCGCGTTTGCTTGATCTTTTGCGTGTGCTTGTGCGCGATTTAGGCATTGCCGCCGTTATCGTGACCCATGATTTAGCCGTGGCCCGATTGCTCACGGATCGGTTGATGGTCATGAAAGGCGGTTATGTCGTCGAAGAGGGGTTGACCGATCAGGTGTTGGACGATCCGCATCACGCCTATACCCAATTACTCACTTCCGCCGTTCTTGCGGCTTGATCAAACCCATGTCGCGAAACTGTCATCAACTCTTCTTACACCGCACCTGAAAGCGAGCACCGCATGACCACCATGTTGAAAGCTGAGGGGCTGACGAAACAGTTTGTTCTGCACAATCAGGACAGCGTTACATTACCTGTTTTTGCTGAAGTAAGTTTCTCGGTGGATCAAGGCGAAGCGGTCATTCTCCAC